>ULKH01013061.1_pt1 | contig 63386 bp, 88 predicted proteins | sample 1951111 | NCBI WGS metagenome assembly ULKH01 (sample SAMEA4835496, study PRJEB28245) | human gut metagenome | biome: gut microbiome; material: fecal sample | place: Denmark | collected 2008
TAAGATTGCTCTTCTACAGGTACACCCTCAGGGGTCCAAATTGATATTGACAATCAATATATTATCTGTGAGGTATCAATATGGTATCATTACCATAAATATTCTACAATATTTCAATTCCTCCCACATCATCTAATCATAAGTTAATAAATGCAGGATAGATTCACTTGTTTATTTACGCAAAGATAATGTCTTTTATTTTAAAACCTTGATTTTTATATGTTTTTTATATATTAATTTATTGTCTTTTGGATGAAGAAGAATGTCTATTCGATGTTTGTGTCGTTTATGAATTACATCTTTTACTTGATAAACTCCGTAACCTTCAATCCAAACACGTTTAGGCTTGTTTTTAGGGAATAGCCATAATAAATCACGAGAAACTGCACACCATTTGATTTTTCCTTCTTTTAATAAGGTCAAATCAATTTTGCTGCCATCTGATGTGATTAATGGATATTCACCACATTGTTCTTTAACCGGATGGTAACAAGTTAATGTAACATGGGTAATTGTTTGTGAATATCCCGAACAAATATTTATATGCCACCATAACAATAGTGCCCACAGTTTATTTTTCATCTTATTAATGATAAAATTTAAAATGTGAATGCGTGCCTTTAGGACGTACATTCCGATTAATTTTCGTTTGTATAGGTTGGGATATATATCTATCAGATATTGAAGTTAAATTTAAGACCGGGTAATAAAATGGGATATAAAACGGACTTTTTCGATAATACCATTGTATATCCTTATTACCGTAAATTCTTTTATTACTTTGTCTTTGGGGTTTGGGTAATGAGACACCTTTAATCGTGATATTTCCTGGCACTATAATAGAGATATTAGGCCACTTTTTATATTTTGCTTCTTTCAATGCTATTTGGTAATCGTGCATTGCTTTTACAGCTTGAATATAAGCATTACATATTGATTGAAATGCTGAAGGTAGAAAAGCCAATGATGTGCATTTAAATGTTATTCTATCGCCCATATTTAATAATTTGTGATTGTATTCTGTTCCATTAATGCTTTCATAAATTCTTCAATCTCTTCTTTTTTCATATTTTTCATTCTCCTTAATTATCAAAGGTTCATCTTTACTCAAACCACTTAAAAAGGTATTTAAGATATAGGCTTGTGATTTACTCATTCCAACTGGAGAAAAAGTACCGTCATCGTTCTTCACCATGATGACCATTGTTCCGGGTTCTAAATCATTCATGCTTATTCCTCCTGTGCTTCTAAATAATAATCTAAGGCTTCATCACAATATGAACCTTCACACATACCGCCGTAGGGCGGTTTCTCTATATCTCCATTTGTCCAGGGGCAATAAGAACATAAATGTTCACCTAACGATTTTTTTAATTCTTCTTGATCCATAATCAAATAGGTTTATGTGTTGATTTTACAAAAATGTTTGTGTTACTTTAAATATTCTTTGTCAAAACACTTGTGTTTTATCAACCATTGAATCATTGACACACAGCATTCTATTGGGTCATTTTCTATATGAGTGCCCACCAAACAGTCTGCGGTACTTCTTCTAATAGAAAGGTTGTACCCTAATTCATGTTTGATTAATTCTGGATGATGTGGTCCAAATCCAGACTTAGGATCTGGAACTTCTACAGGAAGCATTTCTATGAGACGTGAAAGGCTCCATGCAGGAATTATATCACGATTCATACGTGCGGCAAACCAATGTTCTGAATCAATATCTCGCGTTAATGAATGAAGGTAGTAATCCCCAGCTTCAGGTAATTGACTTTTTTCAAGATACATATCTGCTGTACCTGGTTTTATTCCCCACGCAAGTAATCGTTGTGATTGTTCGTAGGTAGTAGCGATGTTATTAATAAATTCCATACTATTTGTTTACAAAATATTTATCTACTTCTTTTCGATTGTCGCCAAATGGATTTGTCATTTCTCGTGCCAATAAGTGAGGCAAAGAATCCAATTTTTCTAGCTCTTCTTGTTCCCACCAAGCGTTTTTAAGCAAATCTGAGTTGGGGCCTATCCATGCAATAGAAAGCCGGCCATCATTAGAAATTTCAGTGACAAGTCCAACTTGTGCCGAGGTAATACTTTTTTCGGCCATATTTAACAAAACTTTAGAATCAGAACATATTAAATGACATTGTGATTCTTGAAATGGCTTTGCCTTTACAAAATCAAGAGGGCGTATATTAAATTTGTCCATAACAATATGATTAAATCATTGTACAAGTTTATTAAACAACGGCTTATTACATATTTTAATTAAAAACCCGCGCAAAAATCATGTCGTTTTGTAAAAGTTTGCGTCCAGAATAATCTTGTCGTCCACAAGCATCTTTGAGCAAGTTTGCTTTATACGGGTCTCTTATAGCGATTCTTAATAAACTAATCATTTTTGCTAAATCGCATTGACAGATGTCGTTCCACAAAACATATATGTCTGTGCCATATATACCAATATTGTCTAAGTTCTTTATGTATTCAAAACCATCTTCATAGGGGTATATAGCACCCCCTTCTTTAATTAATAAAGAACAAACATTTATTGCTCCAGGGTTTCCTTCGCTCAATTTTATTATTATGCTTGTTGGATCATCAAATATTCTAATTTTACCCATAACTTTATGTTTAACTTTAATTTCACAACATCTTTCAGTCCATTCTACTGGTTGATTATAGATTTTACAAAAACGAGATACAACCCCTTCTGTTGAACTGACTGCGATAATATGAGTTTCTAAATACTGACAATGATAACATATATCCTTCATAATTTCAGATAATAATATTTCCAGAATTGTGTTCAATATATGTGCCGGCATTAACTAAGCGTAACCGGTTCTTTTGCGTTTTTAGCCAATATTCTATACCAATACTATTAAATATATGTCTACGAATTTTGGCAGCTTTTTTAGAGGCTTTTTTGAGTGCCGGCATCCATATTTCAGTATTAAACTGAGTATCGGCTGCATTGAATAAAGAATCATACCGATTTGTGTGTAATTGGCATGATGTCGAGATTGCGAAAATAATAACAACAATTGAGTCCATAATATAATGTATATAATCAATAAGGGCCATTTCAAATTATTGAAACAGCCCTTTACTATTTAATAAATCAACCCTTAATGTATTTCAATCCAAAACACCAGCGCAACATACAACGTTGGAAATAATTAATCTTATGATATACAGCCAACGTTGTATGAGTTGGTGCATGGTACAAATGTGCAATAGGAATTAATGGCTTTTGTAAAAGACCGGTTTGTAACGATTGAGATTTACAGCTCATAACATTACTGCAACAGTTTAATTCGTTCATCCAGAATTTCCAAATATTCGCTCATTCGACTCTCCTGTTTAGAAAGGAGCTGTCTCTGATATTTGTCTTTTACTATCTCCAGAAATTTAGGAGATTCAATAAACTGGCGTAGTTTTGAAAGTTTTTCGTATAACTCTTCACGTTCAATCGTCAATCTATCAAGAAACGAATCAGCACATTTATATGCTTCTTCAAATGGTTCTGTTGGAGACCAGCTTTCATAACCGTCCTTATACTTCACATGATAGCCAGGCTGACTTTTTTCTTCTTCAGAAGGCACTCTATCACGCTGTAAAAACCCTTCAATGAAAGCTGCCCCTAACGTCATGGGTTCAGCTTCTACTTGTTTTGTACCAATGTATTTTTTCATAAATCATTATTGTTAAAAAATTGTGATACCGGCAGGACTCGAACCTGCAATCTACCCGTTAACAAACAGGCGCATTTACCATTCTGCCACGGTATCTATGAAGATTAATTTATTTTGTCATTTTCAGAAATTCCGGGATAACTCCATATAGCGGTGTTTTTCCATCCCATTTTTCAATGAATTGTTTCTGAAGGATTTCTTTAGTAAGCCCTCGCGATTGAATAAGTAGTTGTTCCGTGCGAAGTTGTTCTAATTCGTTACGTTTTTTCTGCTCTTCAATTTGTTGATCTAAGACAGAAATATTAGTATTAACTTCATTACGGCTATCTATTTTTTCTCGTACTTTATTTGAAAATTCCAACTGAGCTGAAAAACTTTTTAGTTCTAAACCTCTTTTTTGAAACTCATCTTTTACGATTTTCTCCAGATTCTTTTCAAACGATAAAGAGCCTCCATCTGCCATTAAACTGTCTGTTTTATATTTTCGGCTTTCTTCTTTAATAAGGTCATACATACGAGGTTCCAAAATGTTGTTTTCCAACGATTCCATAAAATCGCTTCCTCCACCAATATGCTTATTGTCGAATACTACATCAACCGCACGGTCTTTGATTACCTTATAAGAATATACTGGACAGGCTGTAAATTCTGTGTTGTCGGCAGCTTTCAATGTTACTGCTTCATCGAAACCGCCTCGCTGATCAAACAGCGGAACCTGAAATAATTCAGTTCCCCATTCCCAAGTAGAGACCTTTCCTGACACAATCTTAAAATCAGATTTACCTTCTTTGCCATAGTTTTCCATTAATACGCCGGCATAATTAGGTGCGACACGTTCACAAGAGGCTAATGATAACATCAAAGCCATACAGACTACTGTCCATTTAAGAAAATTTTTCATGCTTAAAAATTTTGATTAGTTTATGAATAAAATAAATGATTGAAAATAAAATAATTCCTATTCCAAACCATGCGTCAATATGATTAAAGACACGGTTCCCAATAAATAATCCTACTAATAGAAACGTTATTAAAATTGCAAACTTCTTTATCATAAAAATTATTGATTGCTATAATTTCTAAATAAGTTGCGCTACATGGACTCGAACCATGACCAACAGAACCAAAATCTGTTGTGCAGCCATTACACCATAGCGCAATGTTCATATTGGGAACCGTATATGCTAACGCTTAAAAACACACACCAATAATATCAACACCAGTGCTGCAAGGCAAAAGGCTATCGGAATCCACAACGGAGCCAACACCCACCACCATGACCAATCAATTACACTACATAGTTTCAATACAATAAAAACAATGGCCAATAAGCCACAAAAACTGATGCCACCTCCAGCAGAGGAACTTGTTGAATTGCTCATAAAAATATATTTAAGTTTAATGAATTACATAATAGGGAATTAGCAATAAAGGAACTATACCACTGGAGGTACGGTTCCTGTAGGCAACCATGTCATTGTTGACATAGATTGTTTGCAATACCATCGAATTGCTTTTTTAATCATATTCCACATATTTATTATAATTAAAGATAAGAGAATCAGTGGAGTGTAACGGACTCGAACCGTTGATCTTCTGCTTGCAAAGCAGACGCTTTCCCCATCTAAGCTAACGCCCCAATTCCAGCTATTTTCACAAACCACTGAAAATGAAAGAGAGGATAATGGGAGTGGAGGTGGGCGGACTCGAACCACCGAACTCATAAGAGGACTGGGTTACAGCCAGTTGCAATTGCCACTATGCGACACCTCCAAAAACCTGACTATTTTCTACAAACCGTCAGGCAAAAAGTCTTATTATGAAAAAATTACCAAAGAAAATTGTCAAGTGACCGAGGTGGAAATCGAATCCACAAGTCCAAAATGGACATAGCATTTTAAGTGCTACGCGTTTACCTATTTCGCCACTCAGCCATTTCTTTATTATTCTCACGAACCATAAAGAATAAATGCCATGTCAAGAATAATAGAAAATGACATAAAAACAGTCTGAACAAAAAGTTGTGGAGATGGAGGGAATCAAACCCTCGTCCGTACAATCGAAAAAGTCAATTATTCACACGGTTTGTTTTATCCGTTACATCTTCGGGTTGTCTTTTGCAAAAAGTCACTTAAAACAAAGGGCCGACTAGATGCCAGCGATCCACCAGCTATTTAAGGATAACTCCTATTTTCAGCAATTCTGTTTCAAGGTCTGTTGAACACCCATTTACTTATGCGGCAGCTCTATAAGCTACACGAGAAGTAAAAGGAACAATTTTGTTATTGTTGCCAGTTAATTGTTGTGCATATTAGGATGCCTCCATCCGTGAATTGAATTCGTCTAACCATACGTCAAACTCAATCATCCCCATGCGGCCCCAGATGGATTTGAACCACCGACCATCACGTTAACAGCGTGCCGCTCTACCAACTGAGCTATAGGACCAAATACTCCTGTTCACCATCTGACCATCCCTTTTTTGGCGATGATTGAGGATTTGAACCCCACAAGAGTAAAAATTATACCGATAGATTACCCTGCTCGGTACCACACCGCCAGCATACGTTCTGGAAACAACGACACTTCTAAGCAATTACCGGTTAACTTAACTTTGGTAAGTGGTTGTCTGTCTTCGATTCCTTGGCCTTTGGACTTATGGGCTTCGGGGTAGACTCGAACTACCGACTCTAAGGCTCTAGCCAACTGAGCTACCGAAGCCGGACGGAGAGCTTATACCTTGAAAATCTTCGCAAACGATTTTATTGAATTTTCATTGTTTGTTTTCAAAGAAGATAAATCAGAAATCTCAGCTTGCAAGGTGACAATTTTTTCTTTACGGCCAGCTATTGCAACATCAATTTCGGTGTTCAACTGCTCCAAATCTTGTTTGGCCTGAGAGAACATATTCATAATATTCTCTCGCCTGGCTTTAAAACTTTCCATATAATGTGTTTTGAATATAATTTTAATACCTTACGCCTCTCCCTCCAGCATCATCATCAAAATGCTGGAGGGGCTGCGTTGTTTTTATTATGAAGAAAAAAGTTCCCAATATGTCAAAGACCGTTATTTAGTTGCGGAGGCCCGACTCGAACAGGCGACCTCTAGATTATGAGCCTAGCGAGCTACCAACTGCTCCACTCCGCGATGTAATTAAGAATAAACTTATTGATCACATTTAGTTTTATTTTTACATGTTAAAATTTGCATTATTGTGTTGATAGGTATATTTCTGTTTATCATTCCAAGAAGTTTCTTGTAAGGTACATTATATTTTTCTGCTAATTGTGAAACAGTCAACCGTTCATTATTGAATATAACATATTTACAACTTCTTCGATTGTTGTTTTGGTTCTTCATATTTACCCATCTACAATTGCTGGGATCGTAATTTCCATTAGGGTCAATTCTATCTAATGTGTCTAACTTGGAAGGTTCTCCCATATCTTCTTTAAAAGCAAAATAATCATGCCATCGTTCACATACTGTAACGCCTCTTCCTCCGTAATAATGGTAATAAATAAAATTTGGATCTTCACATCGTTGTAACATTGCGCGCCAAATCCTATAAGACTTGGTTTTAGTACAATGAAACCTGGGATTCCGGCTGCGGATTTGAGTTAAAGATTTGCTAGCCTGATCTTGCTGATAACAACCACAACTTTTTGTGTGTCCGCTCAATAAATCTGTACTTACTACAGAAACAATATTACCGCAGTCACATTGACACCACCATCTTGTCCGTTTACGACCTTGATATACTGTCAAATCTCGTTTTATGACTGTTAATCTTTCAAACCTCTGATTAGTCAAATCTTTTAATTTACTCATATCACTTTCGATTAAAATCAGCCGGAGTTTCACCCCAGTTTTTATTATCCCAATGTCTTACTTCAATTGTATCAACATCCCATGCTAATGCTTTTAAGAAAATTTCTGCCTTTTGTAATTCTTTGCATTTTTTCTTGGATGCTGTTTTTTTATTATTGAACCAAGCAATTGCGGTTTGGCTGTCCGTATATATAACACGTGGATGATAATCATTCTCGATAATGTATTTTGCCGCTTCAACTACACCTAAAAACTCACCAATATTTACTGTTTTATTACCTAAATTCCGATAAAATATTCGTTGGCCAGTTTTCAGATCAATACCTTGGTATTCTGTAATTTTGTTTTTTACAGAATGTGCAGCATCGGTAGCAATTCCGTCAATTGGAATATGTATCATATTTAAAATCTACCAAAATCGTGTAGGAACAGGCATCGGGTACAAACCTCCATTTTTAGCAGGCTGGAGTTTTGTTATTACAGAAGCGTTTACCCAGAATTTACATGGAATTTCGCCTGTAATCAATGCCAATCGAATTGTATCATAATACGATTTACGTCCTTGTGCCTTAATACAAGCCTTTTTACGTTTTCTAGGTAATTTAGGCTTAATGCTTTTTATTCGGCGCGACATAATAACCGTCGTTTTTAAAAGTTGTAAGTAAAATATTGGCTGTTCTTCGGAAGTCTTCTACTACCTGTAAAAGATTTTTTATATCTTTTCGATTTTCCAAAACTGAAATCACACCTTCTATAGTTCTTACAGTGTCTTTTCTACCGTCCATTGGGTCGTATTTGATAGTCTTATTACCAAATTTAACTTCAACATTGTAAACAGCATTTTTAACCACGTTTGTATAAATTTTGGCTTCAAAAGCATGTGGCTCTGCGGAAACAACAATAAATCCTGCATTTTTATTTTTCATCGGAATCATTTCCACATCATATAACACCCCAACTTCAATTATCGGCGATAGTTCATGGGTAGCAACGCATACTTTTTTAGGTTCACTCGCGTCTTCTCTTACCCCTTTTATACAACCATTTTTAGTGTTGATAGACACAAACCCAACCCAAGAGCCTGTGCGTTCTGATTTAATGAATTTCAGTTTTGTTTTAATCTTTTCCATATTTATGATATTGTTTGTTATCAAATAAAAAGCCTCGTTAATCTTTAAGACTACGAGGCAAAGATACTATATTGTTTTTAAATAGATACTCATTTTAATATCTTTTTTATATTTAAGTCATTGTAAATCAAGTATTTATATTATTCAAAAATTAACTAATATAGCTATTATAAATAACTATCTATCAACGTTTTGGACAAATCATTATTATTGTATCGAATATATTAATAATCAGCTTCCATATCATCTAAAATTTGTTTCACTTTTGGGATGGCAAATTCTCCATTAGCGTTACGATATTCTATGATATGCACTGATAGTCCTGTGTCTTGAAGTTTTTGAAGTACATCCATCAGTTTGTTTTCAGGAAAGCGATACATAGAATTTCTGTCTTGATGTTCTGTGCCAGGTAATAGTATTTCCCATAGACATAAAGCATCATCTAAATAAGTTTCGTAGTTTTTACCTACATGAAACAAAATTATACCTGCGTATTCTTTCTTATAGAATTGATACGCTTCAATATGAAAACCTTTCATCATATAACTATAAATTTATTTGGTGAGCAATACACCTATCGCATAGGCCATCGTTCCGGATAAATATAGTTTGCGATAATTGAGTACCACAATTCCGACAATAGCACATGCGCTTAGGCTTTTGTTTAATCACATACTGAATTTTACGTTGATTGACGTTATATACACCAGACAACTTTTCAATAATTTGTTTCTCAGTAAATTGTTTTGTTTTGACTAATTTCCAATAATCATGGAATATCAATTTATCTCTGGCAGCTTTTTGATCCAATATTCCCTGGTCTCTTAGAGCTACAATATATGGATAGGGAATATGGGTTATATCTGCTATTTTCTGAGCATACAAATCATATATCCGAGCAACACTCATTTTTTGACAATAATTTTAGTTTGTAATACAATGGATTTTGAATTTTCAATTTCGCATATTAAGTTAAACGCATCTTCTAAAAGTGATAACATGATACGGTTACTATCTTCGTGGGACATGTTTTTCCAATCAATATCAAGTTGTTTCGCAATTTCCATTGCTGGCTTATAAAACTCATTATTTTCTGGAATATCTGTGACATTGTATATTTCATCACGCCTTCGATCGAACAGCAGGCTACTCAGTTTATAGTAACGAAAAAACGCTTCCAGAGTCTTTTGTTTATCTGGAGGCGTAATGTTGGTATTCTTTTTGTTCATATTTGGATATTATATATGGTTTATTTCTAATTTTAAATACTGTTTGTTTAAAATAGAGTGTGGATATTGATCCGGTTAAACTTTCTATATATTTTAAATATATCTCTGAGAAAAATCGAAAGTTTATTATATCTTTGCATATAAATGTATGTAGGCTCTCAGTTTCATACAAATTATCTTGTATCGTCCAATACCAATAAACATGAAATATACGATTTTTAGTATATTATGGCTATTTCCAATATTATTGTTTGGCCAAAGTATTTTTGATTTACAACATCAAAGTGTGATATTAGCTCCTTTAAGAGATAGTTCATACACTCAATCCATTTATACACCTAAAGTAGCGAACAAATGGAACTTTAAGAAAGAATATCGCATAAATACTGATATATATGGAAAACCTATATATATTGATTCTGTTTATACAATTTTTCCAAAATCTAAAAAGAAAAACGCTATCATTATTGACATTAATATAAACAAACAGCAAATTCTGTATCATCTGCCTCTTTATTTTGATAGAACCAAAGAAAAACTTTCTTTTATGTGGCATTATCAAAATACAAATTATGCACTGCTCCATCGTGCAAGTATGTTTGATAAAAATTCATTTTATTCAAAAAATTTTGGAACAATAGAGCAGATAAAATCTACTGATATATTTCTCAGATATTATAATTATGACACCATTCAATGTATAAAATCCTTATATAAGGATTCTGTAATCACTATTGTATTAACTACCAATAATTTATCATTAACCAAACAAAATAAACTACGAAGGTTGATTCTGGACGCACATAGTTTTGAATTTATATTCAAAGGACTGTCGTTTAAAAAAGATGATGAGATTGAATTTTATAAGAATGAAGGGGTATATCCCCTTTGTATAGCTCTCCTGTCTACAAAGACCTCTCAAATATTTTATTTACCTATTGCTACAACAGCTAATGAAGAATGTCCAAATCTAAACGATGTCTTGCATATCATAAAAAGGAAATATGACTCTATTAAACAATTATCTATATATTCGGAAAACTTTAAGCCCATTATTAACTCAATTGGCCAACCAATTTATATCAAAAACCCAAACTTGTGGAATCGCTATTCAATAAAATGGTGGTATAACCCCATTAACATTAATCAATATAGCAATAATGCCTTAGAGAGCGAACCTATTAGTTGGGATTCGTTTATTGACTGTGTGTTATGTGATATTACAATACTTCCCAATATTATAAATCCAACCCCTTGGGATTTGGGTAAAGGTCGTATGTCTGACACATTAGGAGCATATCAATATTATGCAAAAATATTGCCCCATCCTTCCAGAAAAGAATACAACAAAGTCAAAAATGACACACTATTGATTCCTATAGATTATCAATCGGTATCGCAACTATGGAACACTAATCAAATTGATTCATTGATTAATATTCGAGAGCATGAAATTGACATGGCAAATCGAGCATTAAAAATGTCAGAAGAATTTAATTTGGCTTATGCTTCATCACAATGGGATGCAAACACGATAGACAAAATTATATATAAACGTCAAGTCAAGTTCGGATATACGACAGAAATGTGTTTAATAGCATATCGAGGGCAAGAGTATAAGGTATCATTTGTTACTCTTCCAATAGGTAGGGCGAAACGATACCACTTCTTAGGCAATGATTTTTCTTTATACTTTATTGAAGATAAGCTTATTGGCATTCAATTTCCTATGAATGATGATATTATTTACGAGTAAAAAAGGTCAATATGGTATAGTTATCGCCTTCTTGGATTAGCACCAAAAAAGATGATAGCTATACCCCACAATATTACCACTCCTATTCCAATGTAGGTATATATCTGACCTAATAAATCTTCATGGTAATCGTGCATAAATATTAGAAATATAGCCAATCCAGAAATGGATAATATACCAGTCCATATCTTGAAGTATTCTTTTTTTGTCTTAGGCCATATAATTTTTTTAGTAACAGGATCTTTTGTATCTAAATCAAATATGGCTATAGCAAATGTCGAATATGTTATCCAAATCAGAATACTAATAAACACCATCATATCAATTATCATTAAGGATTTTAATTTCAACGTCTCCAATCTCTGTTATTTTAAGGAAAGTATCAAGACTCATAACTGTTGCTTTTCTTTCAATATTAGCAATAGTAAGATAAGCAACGCCTATTTTGTCAGCTAATTGACGTTGTGAATATTTATTTGTTCTAAACGTCACCAACCAATCTACCAATTCATCGTAATTATGTAACTTTTTCGTATTATTCAATAAAAGACACGAATCTATTACTCGTAAATAATCAAATATTTTTTTCATATTTGAATTGTTGGTCCCTTTCTCAAATCTACGCAATGTTGGTAATAACATCTTTAACTCAAAAGAAATTGCTGAAGTTGATATACCTGACTCTTGCTTCGCATTAGCCATTAATTGATGAAATTCTTGTCGATTCATAAATACTACATTTGAAAATGAAATACAAATATAATACATTTATATGAAGTATTCAAATATTTTATTTGTTTTCTATAATCTGTTTCTCAACAAAAGATATTACATCATCAATTTTTTGAAATGCTTCATCTATTAAGTCTATATATTCCTGCATTTTATCACCCCTGGGTCCCATTTGGAAACCTTCTGGCATAGCATCATAAGCATCCTGTTCTTCGGATTGAATATCCGAAAGTGTATCTTTAGCTTCTTCAAGTTGCGCTACTACATCATCAAATCTTGCTTTTCGTTCTTTATTCATATTACTTACAATTAAATATTAGTGCCCAGCCGGCTGCGATGACCGGCTAAACGCATTTGGGCTATATTATTTGTTATAATGAGGATTTGGCTTTTGTTCAACCGGACCATCGCCGTATTTGTTTTTATATTTACGGAAATCTACGGTCTTGATTTTTGTGATGATACGTTCACCATTCCTGAATTGTAATCCATGCGGAGTTTTGAGAACCAATCCTTCAGCATCATAATCTTTGTTTTCGGCAATAACAGATTTAAACCCTGCTTTAACATATTCAATCGCTTCTGGAAGGGTCATATATCCAATGAAAGGTACAATTGGAATATTTAATTTACTGGCAATGTCCTGGCAAGCCTCACGGTTTAACCACCAATTGTTCACTTTGACATCAAACAAGATAAAACCAACATCATTTTTAATATAATTTCCCCCTTTCTGGATTTTAGCCCCATATCCTTCTCCGTATAAAACTACCGTTGTTCCTGCGATTACTGTAGGGAAAATTTCCAACCAATTTATTTGACCAAATAAGCTATCCAGTTTCATGGTCAAATGTGTGGGTAATTGTGCAGCTTCAGTACGGCCTTTAATTTTCATCCGGCATTCAATTGGCTCATCATCATATTGTGCTCCAAAATATAATTCAACACGGATGTTGGTTCCGTCAATTTTTTCTGTTGCTTCCCATTTCAAGTCTTTTAAATACTCAAATTCCGGACAAGTAAACATATCAGGAATAATAATGTTGTTTTCATCACGCATAAACAGCGTGTTAATTTTTTGATACTCTGTATTCATATTGATTTATCATTTAATTGTTTAACAATGATCTAAGTTCTGTAAATTGAGGAATTAATGCAGTAGTTTCTGCAAAATTCAAAAAAGGTAATGCTTCAGGAAAATTCTCTTTAATACGTTTGAAAGATTTTAATTGCAACAAAGCATCTGATACTTTCGACATATAATCCCCTTTGTCTTGTTGCAATTTTTTACGTTTGTCTATTAAAACCTTAGCATGTTTATAATCTTCTATTTCAATTTGTATATATTTATTGGAGATAGGGTTAACTATGTTAGATTGAATCTGTCCACCAAATGATGTAGCGAATCCCAAATACTTAGATTTATTGATAAAATATGAGCTATATTCCACTCCCACTGCTAAAATAGGAGCCGGAATATATTTCTTTATTAACTCATCCCCAAATTGACGCTCCGCTTGTTCGGCCAATTCAATTTTCTTATCAAACACTTGGCTAGCCAACTGTTTAGCAGCTTCATCAGCCATTGATCTTGTAACTTGTTTTGCCATAATAATTAATTTTTATGCAACTTTCTTTTGAATAGTAGATAATGTATTACACAAAGCTTCACACAATACTTTAGCCATATTAACTTCAACAGCATTACCGATATACTTTTTCTGTTCTGCCTGAGTGCCAACCAGCACATAAGCATCAGGAAACCCCATGATTTTTTTTAATTCCGGAATTTTCAACATCCTCATTTTAATGTCCATAATTCCATATAAAGCCATAAACTCTTTGATTTTCCTCATAGGTTCTGAATCATTTTCATAAATACAATACATAAAGCCTTCTTTAACCGGAACAATAAAAGGCGGTAATTCACCATCATCAACAGCTTCAATCAAATATGGCGGCATTTTATCCATTCTAGCTATCAATGTAAAACACGGTGCGTCTACAGAACCGCCGGCAGACTGGTATTGCGGATTCATTAGCCATCTATTGCAACTTACCAAATTTTGTTTAGGGGTTGTAGTTACGGCACCGCATGGTTCATGGCAACTTGAAGTTTGCCCACCACCAGAATATTGATTCACAATAAATGTAGAACTAATCAAAGCACATCTGTCTTTTGTTGTCAACGTAGGAGCTGGAGAGTCAACGTCTTTTACAAATCCATTGCCATAATGTACAGAAATAAAAGTATGATGATCTTTAGTAGTAATTGTTCCAGCCGGTTGTTCAACACTTATGTTTTTTCCCATTGGATCTCCACTATATGCTTTAGACAAAAAATTAACATGCGCTAATCCTAAACGATTTTGAGTTGCGACTGTAGGACATGGGGCTTCAATATCTGGTGCTACATATTTACCAGCCTGATTCATAGAATTATATTTCACCAGAAAAGCATCTTTTCCTCCAGCTACAAACTTAATCAGACCAGCGTAAATGCGATTTAACGAAGCATCCACCAATGGTTTCTTGCGGTTAAAAATACTCTTTCCTTCATCACTAAAATCCAAAACATCTTTAACCGGTTTCCAATGTTTTTGCCCCATTATAGGTTTTTTAGAATGTGTTTGTTGGGGGAATGCAATAGGCAAATCTCCTTTTGCAAAAATACCAAAGAAACGTTTTCTGGATGTATATGCTCCATAATCAGCTGCATTTAAGATACGATGGTCAAAGCGATAACCATAAGTTTTTACATTAGCAATCCATCTTAAATAAGAATTGCCCTTATCTTTACTAATTGGCTTTCCGTTTTCGTCAAGATCACCCCAGCTCATAAATTCTTCTACATTCTCTATTTGAATATAATCCGGATTAATAGCTTCAATGTATCGAAACAAATGCTCTGCTAAAGTGCGACTATCAGCATCGCGCGGTTGACCACCCTTAGCCTTGCTAAAATTCGTACATTCTAACGAGGCCCATAAAACGACCAAAGCGTCGGGGTACATTGTACGATATTTCTCTAAATGTGCTGTTAACGGAGCCAACTCTAATGTCCTAATGTCTTCCGTAAAATGGAGTGCATCAGGATGATTTGCTGCATGACTGGCAATAGCGTTTTTGTCGTGGTTAACACAAGCTATTACTTTGGCACACTGCTTATCATCATGTTTTGCCAGTTCTACTCCAGTAGATGTTCCACCAGCACCACAAAACAAATCAATATATAGTAATTGTAAATTTCCCATTATTTGCTATAATTATGCCTCACTTTCTAAGAATTCTGATATATCTTGGTCTGGAAGGTTGAATGTATTTTCATCTAAATAGTAATAAATCTGTTCATCAATCTCCTGGGCTTCACGGGTTGACCAATTGCCCATATCATCTAATAATTGATTTCCCAGGCGTTCAACAGAAACTACAACCGCTTCTTCATCAGGTGTTCCTTCAAAGATGACAATTGATTTTGTAGGATATTCAACACCCTGCCACTCAATATATTGAGGGTGTTGGCAGAATAGCTCCTGTATAAGAGATTTTAATTTATCAGACTGAAAATCGGATTGTTTCATGTGCCAATATGCTTCCCAGAATGTAAATCCTGCTCCACGCAACATTTCTTTAATGATAGTATCAGCAACACCATTACTTGCTGCATCTTGAAGAGCACACCAATAACCTTTGTCAAAGTCTTTTAAAATAGGAAACAATTCTTCGGCCATTGCTGTGTATGAATTTACACAAGATTCTTCCTCAATATCGTCTGATTCATCATTTACAGGAATCAGATTAATAATGGTATTGTTTTTGATAGGAGCATGTACGGAAGTGCATATTTGCATTGTCTTACAATTGCCATCGTTAAGCATGTCCCATTTAACTTTTTCACCTATTTGTATAAAATCATATTTGCTCATAATAAATCAACTTAATCTAAACGATTTGTCCATGCCCGCACTTGTTCTGCTAAATTTTCAGACATTGGGCGTAGGTTATAAAAATATTCCCAATCTATTTCATTCTCAAATCCCGGACAATGATGGGCTACATATTCATAAAATTCATCTCGTTTTCTTTCTGCAAATTCTTCATCATCCTCATCATCTAACATCATAATTTTGGGAGTATTGTTTTCTCGGCATTCCTCTGCTGTTTGATAAAACCTATTGAATTTATTGGCATCATACACATTTCCTTGACAATCAATAAATTCAATTTCTCCTTGATGTATCACACAACCTTTTAAACGTTCTCTAGGCGTTCTGCATATCGGCCTGGATCCATCCCAAAGCCAACCAGAAAACTGAATACCGTTCCAAAGCAAATGCAACAAATATTTCTTTGAAAAATTCTCAATATTTATTTTGTTTAATGCTATTGCATTTCTTTCTTGCGTAGCGTCTTGAACAGTTGTATAAATACTTATATTTGAAGCAACCTCTATTTCTCCTTGTTTGTTGCCTAACCAAAAAATGTGTTGCGTATTCACATTATGTCCACATATACCATCCTCTGTAACTTTTATGCCTCTATATTCAGCTTGATAGATTACGCCATTTCTGTGCATAAACACTCTAGTCCCAAAAGAAACAGGATAAACTGACACATATTTTTCTGTCATACTTATTTACATTTAATTGCTTAATATGTATTTATTGTTTAGAACCAAACTAATATTCTTGGGGTCTCCCAATAAAAATTGAATACTGGAAAAATCTCTTTAAGCGTTATCAAAATTTTCCCAGTTACTTGTTTCAAATGTCTGATTCTGAGAAAATCATTTGTTACCCAGTAATCAATTCCACTTTGAAGGCCAATCTGAGATAGAAGGGCCTTCAAAAAACACTTGATATTGCGTTTTGCGTCTTTTATAGAAGCGGAATTGAATTCTGTATAAACAATACGCTTTTTACGTTTTCGAGTCATTACTTGTTTTGTTCATAATTATTGTAATATTCTCTCCAAATATCCGGAAACTGAAGTACCGCATATTCGGCTAATTCCTGTGTTCTGAAGGAGAGCCGAGGCACGATGCCCCAACCCGAGACGCCGAACACGTAAAGCGCGTTCACGCCACCGGGGGCGCAATCCGAGCCGACTTGAAAATCAACGTCACCACGAACTCCATCACGTTTAATCCAATATATGCCATATCCCTCTTCGCGTTCTTCCGCATCTTTCGTTAATTCCCACCCTTCGTTTAAAGCTTTAGCAATAGCTAAGATTTTCATGTGTGCTATTGCACATTTCATTTCACCTTCATTAAAATGGAAAACATCTTGAATATATTGTTTCAGATTGTCTTCCCATCCAGTAGAAATATCCAATTCATCACAAACATCTTCCCATGTTTTTATCCGATCCATCACGTTTTCTTTGAAGTTCAGGTCTGGGAAAAGATTTGCCAGCATATTTTTAACATCTTCGTTTCCAGCTCTATAAGCTGCCATTACATTACTTTTTTGAATTTCGATTTTTGTTTCCATGTTTACTTCTTTTTAAATTGGATTTTTCCTGATTTGTATAAATTGATTTTTTTATCTCTATATCTTTTTTTGACTTCAGTCCAATACTCTTTTGTATGTTTTTTAGCTGGAGTGCGTACAGGAGGTGTGATAATAGATTGAATCAGTCGTTTGCTGACATTAAACATAGAAGCCAGCTTGCGTTGACTATAGCCTTCACGTGCTAAAATCCTTATTGCTTGTCGTTGGTCTTCAGACAATTTAGCTCGGCCATCATACTTGGTGCCGGCCACTTTTATTGATTCTATCTTTAACGGCATATTACCAACCCAATTGATTTGCAATTTCTTGACACTCACTAAAATGAATGGTGTGACATCCAGCCGTAAGAATATCGTTCTTATAGGAATTGATTTTCCATTGGTGGCCATTTAAGTCAAGAGCTAGGTCATGTCTAAACTCATGCCCATTATGAAAAGCCTGTACTAATGCCCATAACCGTTTGCCTTCCTCCAAACTGATTTTAATATGTTTTGAAGTTTCAATCAGATCGTTTTTAATTCTCAATGATGTGTCCCACCCAAATTTGACCCAAAATTCAGAGCTTGGGTTCCATGTCTGTTTATCGTTTGCTTTCCATTTTTTCAGATTCTTAACATCTTCCTGAAGCAATTTCTTCTTGTTTGCAAGTGCTTGTTTAGCTTTTGCCTTGTTGATTTTTTCGAGCCTTTCCGGTTCTTGCTTTACCACATCAGATCCATAGAATTGAGATATAATATTCTCGATATTTTCATAATTGATTTCGTCTAAAGCTCTAATCAAATTGAATAAATACAAATAACTCGCTGCCTTTTCAGGAGTTTTGGTACAGTTAAAACAAGCGTCAATCGCTCTTTTAGAAGCGTTCAGATATGTATCAATATCAGGCTGCCATACAGGAGGCAGATAAGAATTAACACCCCATTTTTGTTTTTTATTCAATTCCCAAAATTTAATCCATCTGTCAATTTCTTTAATCAGGCTTAATATCTGAGGTTTATAGTCTCTGGATATAGCCTTCACTTCTTTTTGCATCAAAGTCTCAATCTTGACTATCTTATTACAAACAGCTTTAATTGCCTGGGAATATCCATATTGGTATTTGTCACCAATAGTGTTGGGTGTATCAGCACCACTTGTACTGAAAATTGTTGAACCAAAAGGAATGGATGATTTGACAACCCCTTGATGTTTTGATGTGGTGTTAGAATATGAGTTATCGTTTAAGACATACGCTTTCTCTCCACGTTTATTAAATACTATTTGACCACATATAAAATGTGCTCCATAAGAATATATTGTATTGTTATGAAAATAAAAATTATCCTGGGAATTACGCGCTTCTTCCTGAGCTTGATGTGCCCATAAATGAGCGACTTGGTGTATATCTGAAAAAACTGTTCTCATAATTGTTACGCTTTTAAATGAATAGATAATGTTGTTTTATATGGTGTGAATAGTTGTCCATTTTTACCCTTGTTTAACATAAAAGGGCCATCCCAGAAAACTAGGACAGCCCTTTTATAAAGGATGATAACAAACAACTGTTATGGACGATTATATCTTAATCCATCCGTATGGATAAACCACTTCTTCAATTTTCCATTTGGCTTTTTGACTTTTTCTATATCAACTGTTAACCAATGAATAGCACCTTCGCCAAACTTAATTTCAGCTTCAGTCGGGTGTCTCCAATACTCAATTGTTGTTTTTTCTTTATTCATAAATTGTAACTAATTTCATTAACATTAAAATCAGTGTTATACTGGCGATTGTATTCTTCTACACTACATTCAGGAATATAAGAATCACCTTGAAATTCAAATTGTTGTTTATCTAATAAGGCTTTTATATCACCATCACCAGACACTATTGCATCAATTTCTTGTTTAGTGCCGGATAAAACGATTCCAGCCCTTAACCATACAGAACGTTCATGTTCTATATCTGAAGGCGCAACTGTATTGTATTTCTTGGCCAACAACTCCAATTTTTCTTCAATAAAATGATCCAATAACTCATAGTAGTCATTGTTCTCGGTATATTGGTATGGTCCATAAATATCCCCAAACTCACTTGTCCAGTTTTGTATTATTTTAAACGCCTCCTGTCTGCTACAATCCAACAAATCAGTAATACGTAATACAGTTTGCGTAGATATTTCCTGAAGGTTCAATAAGTAGTCCGATTCAGAACCTGTTAAATGACCTACTTCTATGCCTACAAAGCTATCTTGTAAAGCTTGTTCTAATGCGTCTTTAGATTCAATCAGCCCTTCACTATCATCGTCATATAAAACATATAACTCCATCAGTTGATGTTCCCAAATAAATTGAGCTTCTTTTTTTGAAACGATGCGCCATACAAAGCCATCTTTATTTACTTTAATTGTTTTTCTATTCATAACTAATATTGGGGTCTTCTAATAATTCATGTGATTCCAACTGCCGATATTCATGCCATCCATCCATATCATTCAAACCTGTCAAATACGCTTGCTGTTCTTCCGGTGTATCAAAACTCCTAACAATGTGGCTATACCCTTCATAACTATCTACAAATTCTTGAAAACTGCCGTTTTCGTACGCTCTAACTGCATCTTGTCCAAACAAAACATTAGTAGAAAAATCTGATTTAACAGAATCAACAGTGCTTGTGGCAGGCAAATAATCCAAGATATATGACAAGTGTCCAGCAAAAACTTCATCACATGAAAATTGTACCGGATTACCATATTCCTTATCTTCTCCTTCCAAACACAATATATTGTTTTTAACATAAGCTTTGGTAATCACAACATCCATCGGATTAGGGCAAATACTATCTATATTCACAGCAATAATAGGATAGCTATCACTATTTACATCCCATTCATAAAAACCTCCATGTGCTTGAATTGCTTCAAACACTTCTTTATATTCTATTTGTTTAATTCTTTTAACTAAACAATAAAAATCAGTATGTTTCATTATCGGTGCTTTTAATTGTTTAAAACATTGTTTAAGAAGTCATCGTATTAGTACATTAAATCATCATGTAAATTATTAGGGCATCGTTCATCAAACCAATGCCATACATCAAACTTTGAAGTGCCAGCAGGAAAAGATAAAAAATCCGCTTCAATTTCATCATCATTGTTGACAGGGTAATTTTCAAAAGCCTTCCAAAGTTGTCGTAAAGTATATAATTCTACAAATTCTTTACAACAATCACAATAATTGTCGTATTCTTCATCAAATCCCGTACAATGATTATAAACTTCGTGTGTATTAGGGTTAACCCACATTTGCGCTCTTACATTTGTACTTCCGCAATTAGTACAGTATCTAGTTTGATCTAAATCTTTTCCCATAACTGAATAGTTAAGTTAAACTTACACAAATACATTCATTTCCAACTTCATACTCATGGTATTCGCCATTCCAATGGTTTAATACTGAACACCACCCATCCATAGGAACAATGGAATCCAACCATTCTTTTAAAGATTCTTGTGTTCTACCAGCAGAAACAGCTTCTCTCCAAAAATATTCATATTCACTATCGTTATGAACTGTGTCTTCAGCGATTTGTATTAATTCATCTTCGGTTCCCAAATAATATTGAGTACCGTTGGCTGTGTATAGTTGTAAATCGGAATCTTCAATATTAAAAGTGTCATTCAAGTCACCAAATGTATATTTCAAGTGCATCCCCAAAGCGATAAAACGCATTGCTTCAGACCTGTCACATTGACGTAAATCCATAACCTGTTGAATAATACATTCATCTGCCACAAAATCTTCATTCCCCATATCGAATACAGGGTTTAATTCTGAGGATAATGACTTTTCTTCTTGTTCAATAAGGTCGCATAGTGAATCAATTTGTTGCTCTATATCAACTGGCAGCTCATCATGCAACCATCCAGACCCATATTTATAACCACGGTCATTGTATAATCCATGTATTGCTAAAAACAAATACTTAACATAAAGGTCATCAATTTGATGTGATAGCCCATGAGCGGTAAGTCCCAAAATATATACAATAGGGTTGTCACTCATATATTTCAATATAATTGTCTTGACACCCTCAATATAATCAGGATATATTTGGAGTGATTTGCAGAAAATATCCCAATTAGTTTTATCAAACCGTTGTCTGTGCTCTTTATCGTAACCAATAAATAAATCAACGAATTTATTGTAATCATTTCTATACTCTTGACTATTCAAATAGTCATCTTGTTTCACAGTTCCGGCAGACATATTGTTCAAATGATATTTATGCCAAATATCCAATAACTGTTTTTGACCTAGTGTTCTTGGAGCTATATATTCATAACATTGTCCACATGAGCAACCACCTTCACCAGTAACAGACAATTCGTATTTATTATTCAATTCCTGCAATGTGGCTCTACTTCGTTGAATATTTAAAGAATTGTTACGCAATTCAAAATTAACAACCCATCTAGTGTGGGTTGTATCTCTAAAGATGACTGTACGTTTATACATAATATCGTTTGATTTTTGATTAATCTTGTTTTAATTCATACACTCTTAATAACACGCAATCAGCTGGTAATCCAAATTTAGGATTACTGGAAAAGTATGGAGATTCTAAAGATTCTTTATCCCAATCAAAAACATACCCATTAGGGATAGCTTCGTCCAGATCTGCCAAAAACTTGTTGATATTATCTATATCTTCATTTTCAAGTCCTGAAAAATCTCCATTTTCAATAGCACATATCGCATAATTTGGAATACTATATGAATCATACATATTGTCTTCGTCATATATGAATGATTCTACATTCCAAAAACAAAAATCTTCATCAGCTTCAACAGGTTGGTTTTCATTAAGTTCTGTAACTTCACAATCGTGGGTAACGTCCTTTAATTGTCTTTCTTCATCTTCATCATCCACAGCAATAACACACTCATTTTTACGAGGCCCTACAATCTTAAAATATTTAGGATAATCAGATATGCCAGCCCATGATTTTACAGTATCAAAATCAAACCAGAACAAATCATTGAGTTGGGTGTCGGTCATACCCTCTGGATAAACCTCATCTAAAGTTCTTTCTATATCGTCCCACTGTGCATCTGTCAAATCTGCGACGTTATTGCTTGCTCCGGACCAGAAATTAAAGTCTCTAACTCTTGTGTCAAGTATAATTTTCATAAATATTCGTCTTTAATTATTGATTCCCATTGTGTCCAATAACATTCATCTTGACTATTGAACGCTTGTTCTTTTTCAGATTCACTCAAATCAGACAATTGCTCTCCTGGAGCCAACATATACATTTCAACATCTTGTTCCTCCTGAGAATACACCGCATCTAAACATTCTTTGCTACAATACCGTTCATCTCCCCAGTGATACCCCTCTATCATAGGTAATCCACAATGACTGCAAATTCTGATATGTTCTGAATCCAACATGTTGTTACTATGTGCTTTATACAAGTCATGCAGTATTTGGGTATGCGCTTCATTCCATTCGGATTTAACCAAATGAACATCTACATCTGAAGTTTGGGGTAATTTATTGATTGCTCTAATATCTTCAAGTGCTCTTTCGTATGCTTCCAGAATATCTTTTTCTTCACGTTTCCAGAATAAGAAGCAATCTTTAAAGAGTGTGTTGAAATATTCCATTAATAACTCCTTTGTCATATTTTGCCCTCCTTTTTTAATGTTTCTTTATATCTTCGATGTTCTTTCATTGTGTCTGCCCATTCTGATTTTGTTGGTTTGTATCGCCCTTCAGATTTTCTCTGTTGTAATTGTTCTTTGGCACGTTGAGCTTTATCGGGGCAGCATATAAATTGGACAAGACGTTTGCTTACCCCAAACATTTTTGCCAGTTTGGAGTAGCTTATCTTTTCTTCCTCACGCAACCATTTAATATATTCTTTTTGATCTGGAGTCAGTTTAATACGTCTGTCGAATTGGGTGCCGGCGATACAAATCTTCTCTGACTTGTACGGCATAAAATGTGTAAAAAGGGGAATAATGAGATTATTGCTGAATAGCTTGCAAGAGCATACGCTCTATATCATTTGTAAGATTGTCGAAAGAGATGAGGCTGGCAATATCTTCATTGTAACCAACCGTATCGGCATAAAATTCACACTGTTGGCGAATTGACTGGGCAATTCTGCATTGTTGCTCCCCTGATGCCTGCGAATAATCTTCCAACAGTTCTTCAATAGGGGTGTCAAACGGACCGAAATCATAACATTGTAAGTGCATTTCGCTAACCAGTTCGATACTAACCTGATTTGGGAGTTGGTAAAATATCTGTTTCATTTGAAATTCAAATAATCGTCATAAAAATTCGGAACTACCGGAAATATCTGTTGTACATGCCTATTGCCTACAAACTTCTCAATACATTGCTTAATCAAGTTATAGATTTCAGGATCATCTAACTTTACAGGTTCATATATCTCAAATTGATGGGATGTTTTAATTATAATATACATATCATTTGAGATCTTGGCTGTATTTAAGCAAACGTCCATAAGTTGTTGGTAAGATTTACCATCGCTTTCATATCGCACAATAAATGGATGGTGAAAAGCCTGAGCATCGCGTGATTGAGTCATTTGTTTTGTCCACTGTAAATCTAAACATTTCTTCAAAACGTCTATTGACTCATCTTCTACTTCCAACATATCAGCACTCCACAAATACCCGTCAGCCTGTATATCCAGTTTATACAATGTCATTCCATGATATAAAACTATATCAATTATTGTAGTTTTGGTGCCACAGTAATTAATCATTTCTTCACAGACATCTACGCCATTACAATTAATGATTGCATTTGGCATTTCATCGAAATTACCAAAAAACTGTGCATCTTTAATTTGTACTTTATCGCCTATTTTTAATTCCTTTTTCATATTATTCTTGATTTTCTTGTTGGTACTTTTTATATCTTTCACGGGCCGCAAACGCTTCTTTAACAGCGGCTTCCAAATCATCGAAATGTAAAGGAGTTATCTTAGCAAAATATGCTATCTGTTGAGTTCGATAACAACAATTACTCACCAAAGTTCTGGGCATACCAAACAAGGCATTTTTAACGAAATAGTCATCACTTCTTACTTCAAAATATTTAGATAATAGCTCAATTGCTTTATTACCCTGCTCGATAGCTTCATCTAAAGTATCATAAATACCAATTGTGATGGTACGTGTTGTATATCCACCCACATCTTCATTGACGGGCCTATCTTCATATCTCAATTCGATTGTAACCAATCGTTTAGGCTCTTTTATATTGTTCTCTTTATTCATTTTTGTCAATTTTGGTTTCTTCAAACACTCCAGTATAAAATCTTAAATCTTCCCAAAAACCATTGTTACAATACGATTCTCCCATTTTAGACGCTATCTTTTTCATAGCTGAATCACTTAAACTATCTGGGTTTAACCCTATTTCCTTCAGGTCGTCCCTCGAAAGGACGCAAACTACAAATTCTTTTTGCATAACCATTCTCCCTTCGTGCCATTTTATATTTTACACAAAATCTTGAAAATATTCTGCATCGTGCATTCTCACAATAGCTTCATATTCGCCGGCAGACAAAAAATTTAATTCTTCCTCAATTTGAGCAATATTATCTGTGTGAGGGTTATATTCATCCATACATCCGAACTCCCAAGTCTTTTCATTGGCAAGAGATTGCTCCAGCATTGATTGATATTGCGTCCAATCTATCGCTCTACACAAAGCATCCAAATCATCAATGTCTGGGATATTTACATTTCTTGTATTCATAACCTATCTGTTTAAGTATTTGATAATTAATTGAATAAACTCACTCAATACTGGCATTTTATTAACTGTTCTTTGTCCTTGACATGAAATTATATGTTCAAAAACAACAACTTTATCGTTTTGACTTTCTTGCAATTTTCTGTTTAAACTTTCAACCCATTGGCTTACAGGTTTATTATGAAGAAATTTCTTAATGATTTTGGCAGACTCTACCCAATCAAAAAGTGGAATTGCAAAACAATATTCATTAATTCTAATAATTTTCTGTCTTTTGACATACTCATCAATAGCAGATATAATAGCATTTTCCAAAAAAGATTCTAAACCTTTAAGTTCTTCGTTCAGCTTTGTTATTTCAAGACTGATTTCTTTAATTGACTTTTCCATAATGTTATTTTAATTTGTAACAATGAAAACCAATGACATACCCTGGAAAATCAGGACCAAAATCTTCGTCATCCAGATATTCACACTGAGGTTCAAGATTTCCGATATACGGCCCATTTTTATGCCATCTCCATCCTCCACCTTTATACGCATTTTCTTTTTCTTGGTATATATGATGAATAACTATGAAATATTTTTCATCCGGATCTGATATTTGTCTTTTAAAATACTCTTTGATTTGCTCTAGGTTATCGGCTGTACCATAAGGATTAGGCAGCAACCATGTAGCACTTTCATCAAATTCATTCCAATACTCACAGCTATAATCAAAATCATTACTGGAGGTTTCTTCAAACAGATATTTGTGTAGATTTCCACTTCCAGAATGATAAATGCCTGTTTCTATATGAGCTTGTGAAAAAGAAAATGCACCTTCCAACCCTTCAGATTTTGCCCAAGGCATATATGTGTCCCATAATAGCCAATCTGATGGGAGATTACCCCATGAGCTAATAGGTTCTGTAATTCTCAATGCAATTTCAAGATTGTAAGCGAATTCAGTGGGCTGTCCACAACGCATGTCCACTTTATTAAATCGTTGGAAAGGATTGTCTTTTTCATACTCATAATCACCGTATTCGCTCCATGAAATCACGGCAGATACCCCACCAGGCAAAGTTTTATAAAATACCGTCCCTGTTTTAAACGAATCGCCTTGTATTGCTTCAGTTGCCGTTTCCATAATCCACTGTCGCAACTCTTTTACAGAAAAACGTTTCATAACCAAATTATCTTTAAGTGTGAATGCTCCACCGATTTTGAGTAGCATTAGGGTTAAAAATAATACCTCCATTAATATTAGGTTTGCCATTGATTTTTTCACAAAACCCAAAACTATGTAAGGCAAAATCCAAACATATTTCGACCTTATGGTTAACAGCCTGCCTCGTCCAGTTAGACAAACGCTTCAAACAATTAGATAAACTATAATCATTTAAAGATTGGGCAAATATTTTAGCTTCACACACTTGCTTTTCCGTTTCCAGCGACATTACCAATTCTAAAGGCATATTGATAACCGCATATTCTTCAGGGTATTCTTCTTGCAATTTTTTAATTCTGCCGGACCAAATTCTTTGGTATATGATGCCTAATTCATCTTTCTCAATTCTACATAACTCAAATCCTGACCAATAAAAACATTTCGCTGTTTCATCGTTCCAATACAAAATGTTGGCAATAGCATCTAATGGGTTTCTCATCAATGCAATACGCCATGATTCTGAACGAAACATTTTATCCATTTGTGTAGGTCCAATAAGAGCAAGGGACGTGCCATGTTCACGCACCATCCATAAAAACGGCTCATCGGTATCCTGCAATTGAGCCACATCATATTTCTCAAAATCCTGTTTACACAATCGTGTGTCAAACAGTTCAGATCGCATTTTGTCAATTATTAGTTGTTCCATAATGTTGATTTTTAATATTTTAGACTAATATAACCCTTCTTATCTCTTATAATCTTAGGTTTATCAGAAGATAATTTCCGTAATTGCCCCAAATAACCACGGAGCCATACAACCATTAAAAGTATTGTATCTGGAATATCTTTTAATGTGTGAAAACGCTTTCCTATAACGTCCTGAGCTTCTTTTATATAATCATCTTGGCTAATCATACATTTACCACCTTTGAATATCGCAGTTCTCCAGTAAAGCCACGCCTACGAAGTTCTGCAAACAACATATCATCTGTAAAATCACTGATTTTGAATGTAGCCTTAACACCTTGCTGCGTAATTCCACCTTTATCGTTTTTCTTACTTCTCCTTTCTCTTTCACACTCTTTGCAATAATGAGCCAAACCATCTTTAGACGATTTGTTTTTAAAAAAATCAGATGCAGGTAATTCTCTGCCACATCTGCTACATACTTTTGTTCCCATTTTTATTATCGTTTATTCGTTATTATTTTTTATATAATCTTGCAATTCTCGCTCATACTCTTGTTCTGCAACTATTTCAGCTACAATAGAATCACCTTTATTAACCCAAAAATCTGCCAGAACATCAATATCTACACATTCTGGATGATGATCCAAAATACGCTCTTTAATTTCAGGTGGTATAGATTCTACTACATCGCAAGCATATTCCATTTGGCAAGCACGTATCATCAGTATTGTCAATGCTATACCTAATATGATTTTACAAAACTGTTTCATTGACTCTACTTTTTCGATTGTACAATTCTAAGGCACGCTTAACCAACAAATCTTGATTAGTGTCACTCAAATTTGCAAAGAACTCTTCAGTAGCACCGTATTGCGTATGGTTATGACAATACAAACACCATTTGTCCCATATATGCTGCCAACCACAATTAGATTGAGCAAATGCAATTTGACATTCTTGTTTATTCCAGGCATTCCACATATAGTAGAAAAAACTGGCTATATCATTACGTTTCATATACTTAGTGCGTTATATTCAGGCCATGTTTCAAATCTATCATGTACACTGATAGGATACGAGTGCCCCACCATATCAATAAATGAAGCGTCACTAGAACAAATATAATTTCCACCGGCACAATAATGACCTTCATTATCAGGGCGTTTAAACACCATTTCTGCCCATACATAATTATTGGATTTTTTGAGATACACACATTTGTCTTCCAATGCGTCAAATCTATCGCCTGTATTTTTAGCAGATTTTTCTTTTAACCATTCGCGGATTTGTTCTTTGGACACGCTTTCTCTAAACACATACAAAAAATCATATTTAGAAGTTGGACCATTATTACTGCAATCACTTCCAGCACTTCTTAGGACAAACCCCAATTCAAAATTTCTCATAAGGCTATCATTTTTCGTTTAAATCACTTTCTTCTTCTACACTCCCCACATAGCAATCCAAATAATAATTTTCTTGTTCTTCTGTAGGATTGTCTACGCTTACATTGTATTTTTCACAATATTTACACCAGCTTTCGGTATATTCCATGTTCTTACAACTAAATAGGCATGTCATAACCAATATTAATTGCACATACTTTATGATTTTCATACCACTGCATGACAATATCTTTTCTACACGCTTAGTAATACGTTTACGCTTCATATTATCAATTCTTAAAAAGGTCATACACAGTTTTGCGTCTCACAGATACATTTTGCGATTTAGGCACAAAGAATGTCATACTCATATTAGAAATAGACACAATTTTCACGCTCGTTCTTGAAATTCTTGCTCGTTTCATACTTTTAATACTTTTTATTGTTCCCGATTTGATATAAAAATGGCACGCACTGATTTAGTACGTGCCTTCAAAGTGATGCTGAGAGAATCGAACTCTCTATGGCACACCATATTCCAAAAGCATCTCAATCAATCCACCAACACTTTTCTTGTACCTTTGGCAAATCCTTCATGGTTTATGTCATCATACGCATAATACTCATACTTTTTTATGCTACGCTCATAATATCCGCGCACAAACAAATTTCCGGTTGGTGTAAAGCGAAAGAAATCTCCTTTACGCACATCTTTTAATTGCACTTGTTTCATAGCTTATGATATAAAAAGAGCGCACTAAATATTTTAGCACGCTCTTTAAATTATACAACCTATATATTTTATGCAGCCATTTTAGCGTCATATTCGGCACGTTTTTGTGCATTACCCAGAATATCCCACGCTTCATTAACCATCTGCATTTTCACATTATCCCCACCATTATCAGGATGCGCAGCTTTAACTGCTTCTTTGTACGCTTTCTTAATCTCTTCAGTGCTTGCATCACGATTTACGCCCAATATTTCGTAATAATTTGCAGCTTTGGCAGCTACTTCTTCAAAATTCAAACGGAACTTTAATGCGTCAAAAGATGCTTTTGTAGCAACATGTATTTTCTTCTTAAAATCACGCATGGCACCGGCCTGGTCTTTTTTTGTCGGTATCAAACCAATTCGAGACCACACGCTATTTTCAACGTCCCATCTTTTAGACGTTTTTCCATCACTTGTACGCACTATGATTTCAGCAGGTGTTCCGGCACGTAATTTAGACGCTATTCCACCATTATCCACACGCAGACCAGCCTCTATTGCTTTCACGGTCCAGAATGTTGCCACCACATTTTTCCACACACGGAAAATTTCGTCTTGTGTTTTATCCTTTGGTGTGTACTCATCACCGGCAAAATTCAATCCGCTAAAATGCGTTTCCCCATCACGATTTACGCTTTTATACACCAGTGTTACACCAACCATTTCATTCACATTCATTGCTTCAAATTGCACGCTGTTTAATCTTGTAATTGCTCCCATGATTTACTATTTTTTGGAGTTTTCTGGCAATATCGCCATTGTGGGCAGTCGAGGAATTGAACCTCGACCCACCAAAGTAGGGACACACCAAAAGCCACCACGTTTATACGCAGCAGCCAATCTGTGTCAAAGCCCAAAACTGGAACACGCCACTATTTCACTTTATGACATGATCCAGGCATACAATTTGTCCGTCACTCAGTAGCGCAACGGTACCGTGCGCCTTGTGTATGAGTGCTCACCAACTGCAACCAAACCGATTGAATTGCAATACTTTACATAAGTTTTGCGCTTATGTGGTAGGTAATTTCCATCGTTACCGTTAAAGCACACTCTGGGCATACACTTTTATACTGTTAGGGTTGCGTTGCGTTGGTGATTATATGGACACACTAAGGGCAGACCATTTTTCTCAGTTCGCATTAGGGGCAGATTTTCACACCTTTGCGTGGGCATCCGTTTTTCGGTATGCAAGTGGCAACTGGGCGCACTTATGGCACAAAGTCCACGCTTTTCCCTTTTGCTGCCTGGAGCTACGCACTAATAGCACGCTTTTGTGGCAGACTTATGTATATAGCTCCCCCGTGTCCCTGGCGACGGTTTGCACAAGCATATTTAAAAACTGAGCATTACAGTCACGGGTGTTCTTTTCCCAGTACGTAAACCTATCGGTTTCGTTTGGGCGTGCGCTTTTGCTTTCGCTTTCGCACTCCTTAGGCTAAATGTTAAAATTCCTTACTTTCTGTTTTTTACTTTCGTTTTAATCATTGCACAATACGGTTATTAATCACTTTTTTTGTCTGTTTGCGGTTTTCGCTTTTGGTAGGTTTACAGACTTAACCAAAACGGAAAGTTAACACTTTGTCAAGTAGCCGTTTCCTTAACTTGACATTGCGAAGGTAGGGCAAATATTTGAAGTATGCAAATAAATAAGCAATAAATTTGCATATAGACATAAAATTTTTTATAAAGTATTGATTTTCAGTTATTTATAATTGAATATTTTTATGAATAAATATAAGTAGTTGAAAATCAATGATTTACAAGCCATATACGTATGTGTGCGCGTGCGTGGTACTTATTTGTGGCAAATGTACCGGCACACATACGCACGCACACACGCACGCGCGTGGTCCTGGATGCGGCAACAAACACACACAAAAAGCATAAATTTGTAATAATTACAACAAAGGACAAAAACCAAAAACACACACAAAACAAATACTTTTGCCGTTTGTTTCACTTTTGCACAAAGTGAAACTATATAAATCATTGATTTTCAGTGCGTTGGCATCTAAAAATGAAAAAAAATAAGGGAGAGCCAGTCCCATCGGGGACGCATACCGTATATATAGTCCGGCCATTTTTTTCAATCTCGTTTTTCCAAATCACGATTCAAGCGAAAACGGCACCTCTTCCAGCAATTCTCAATTTCAATACATTATATAAACATCAATCCGTCATTTCAGCATTATTATTATATCCAATTTGCTGGAAGGAGGCCTTAATGTGTGGCTTATCAATGTTTTAGACAATGTATCTCAATTTATAACAACCGTCAATTATTTTTTGCCAAACTTAGTATAATCAAAATGACTGTATATAAAATTTTCAATATTTCAAATTCCCATTTTTTCCCGAAGCCAAATTTATAAGTCTCGTTTTCTGTAGAATAAACAAAATTTTTATCGCATATTGATGTTTATTAGAAAATCATTGTATTTTTGCAGAAACAATTGATTATTTCATCTGAATATGAAAACGAAAAAGCAAATTGACCATTTTCTCAGAAAGAGGAAATATAAATCTGAAATCGACTTTGAAGGAATTAGCTTGTACTGTAAAAACAAATATGGAATCAAGTTGCATGTTCCTTCCAGTTATTCCACAACAGACCATGCGTTAGATTATGCTGCATTTGCCAATTGGTTAGAATCTGGGTATGGGGCTGGAGATGTGGTAAAATGGGGCGAGTGTATTGGATTAGTTCAAGACTCGAATATAGAAGATGTAAAAATATGCCTCAGAATTGACAGAAATGGCCCTAATTTCGATTCAATTACAATTCCTATACAAGATATTACCCACGCTGACGAAAACGCCTTAAAACGCATAAATCACGTTCTTGATGAAATGGGCAAAGAATTTGGCAACCCATTTTTCGTTATAACCGATAAATTTATTCCTGGATCTGGCAGTTTAGTTTGTTTTCAAGACCATCAAACAGGCAAAGATGGGTATGGTGTAGTCCGTCAAATTCAAAAGACTGGAGAAATTATCATGTATTGCTATTGTTACAAAGGCGAAACTGTTAAATTCAATATGCACGAATATTTAGGCCATATCAATGATTTCTCTTTTACTTCCTTTAAGCCTACTGATTATCCAAGAAAAGCCTTAGAGACAGAGCTAAATAAAGCTGGAAAATCATGGAATCATTATTTAAAACGTATTGAGCCATTAAATATGCGCGTTGGTCTAAATGAACGGTATTGGTATATAACCGACAAAATGCAAGTTACATCAGATATTGAAAAGAACAAAGCAACAAGCAATAAAAGATATTTAGCCGGCAATTATTTTAAAAGAGAGGAAGATGCTGTGGCAATATTAGAGGCAGAAATGGAAATAAGACGTGATTTTTTAGCTAAAGCTGAATAAAACGAAAGATGGCTGGGAGTCAACCCTCTTCAGCCATCTTTTTGTTATAAAGTTCTTCTACATCCATACAATCATCATGTTCATGGTTGTATTTAAAAATTTTATCTGGAAGCAATTGCATATAACTCAAACGCACGCGTCCTTTTTGCGGAATTTCTTTCCAGAGTAATTTTAAATCGCTCTCAGGCACGTTTGCTGTTTGTGCCCAATCTTTTAATAATTCCCGATATTGCGTTTTCGTTATTTCATCCGGACGTGCTTGTCCGTTTTCGGCCCGTTCTTTGACATAATCTACCATTAACAAGGTTGCATATTCTGCCGCCGATAATTTTTCAATATCAATATCTGCGACTTCTTGAATTGAGTCTATGAACGATATGCGGCTTTTTCTGTCTTGTTCATTTCTGATCCTCGTATGAACCGGGTTTTCTTTCGTGGTACAAGAAATATCACGAAGTTTACTGGAAGCGATGATACAAAATAGTTCTCCGGCCTGTTCTTCCAAATCAAATCCAAAGATATTTTTTGCATCCTGTTCTGAGAGGGTCATATCACCCCCCTTAATTTCTTTTCGTTCTGTCCAAGCGTGTTCGATGATGCGTTTTAATTCTATGGCTGGGAAACGATAATCATCCATTTCTTCCATTTCTGAAAAATTGATACTGTCCCAAACATACCGGATTATTTCATCTTCATCTCCATCTCGAAATTTAGGCTGGGAAATAATTTGTTCAAAATCTGATGATGAAAGAACTGGAAGAGAAAAATCACGCGAATCAAACCAAGCCCGAACCCAATCGTTTTTTGAAGGAAGCTGAGAGCTTTCTTTTGGGTCATTGTCCAAGCTTAAATACAAATCTTGTTTTATTTCTTCCCCTTTATATATATTTTTATTATTATATTTATTATATATATTTACTGATGTACCAAATGTCAGCAGATTTTTGTCCTTTAATGCAGAAATTGCAGCAGATTTTTTTTCATCTGCTGACATTTCGGTATTTAATGCAGGATTTGCAGCAGATGAAAAAACGAGTTTTACACTATTTATCCCTATTTTTCGCGCGATTATTTGTTCTGCACCAGATAATTTGACATAAAGATGAATTTCTCCACCCTGTTCCAAGATAATATGCGATGAATCTGCTGCAATTGCTGTATCTAGACCATAAATCTGCTGCAATTTTTGCATTGTAACCGGAGAAACTGCTGCAAATTCGGCGTTTAATGCAGAAATGTCAGCAGTTTTATTTTCATCTGCTGCAATTTCGTCCTTTAATGCAGGATTTGCAACAGATTGAACTATTCTTGTTTGACCATCTGCTGACATTTTGGTATTTAATGCAGAAATGTCAGCAGATTGATTGTCGGATGTTTCCAAATCTGCTGCATTTTCGGTATTTAATGCAGGATTTGCAGCAGATTTGGAATCGTATTTAAAATCTGCTGATATTTCATCTAATATATTTTTAGGTATTTGAGAAAATGGAGTGATACCATTATCTGAATGACATATTTCATTTAGTTTGGCAATTCCCTCATACGAAATTCCAGATGTAAATTGATTGAGTTTGTAAATTTCATCCCAATTGATGATATATGTTCGTTTTCCACGTTCACTTCCTTTGACAAAAATGAATCCAATATCTTCCAGTTCTTTGATGCTTTGGGCGACTTTTCTTTCGCTTCGTCTTGTAAGTTTACTTAATGTTTTTGCTGAGATTTGAATTTCATCTTCACATATTGTTTTTTTACTATGAGCATATATTCTGGAAAATATAAGAAACGCATCGCCAGTTAATAAATCCATGATAGTGGACGGCATAGAATGGTATCTGCCTTTAAAATCTGCAAGACTATGCTTCATATTATTTATTTAAACATGTTCATTAATCTTGATTTGCTTTAATATAAAAATATTCATATTTGCGATTAATCATTTGCTTGACCAGTTTAAAGCCCAGTTGTTTGGCCAATCGTCCTACGCGCCGATTGTTCAGTTCAAACGGATAATTCTGAGCATAATATTCTTTCATCTCTTGTACAGAGACACGTTGTTTATCTGTTATCTTGTTCATTTTGGTTGTCATTTAGAGTTTTAGGATAGTCCAAATTGGCATTATATCCACACCAGGTACATATTCCAAGTGAAACATTCAAAATATAGTTTTCTCGACCACATTTGGGACATCTATATAAATAAAGTTGGCCGTCAATATATTCTAATCCTACAGGCAGCTTGTTTGATTGTTCCATACATTTCGGTCTATATTATTTTGTTCGCACAAGTTCGGTTTGCCCTCGTTCATTAATTGTTCGCATTTATCGTGAAAAGGGCATTGTTGACATGCCTGATATTGAATAATTACGCCTAAAAAAATTACGAATCCAATGATCAAGATTAAAAATATAAATAATACTATAGTCATCTTTGCAAATTATTAGTCATTAATACAAAATCATATTTTATCGGGTCTTTAGAGTCCCATGAGCGATAAACGTCAGTCAGTTCAAGTACAGCCTTCCAGCTTTCTTTCGGATAAGAAATCAACCCCATCCGTGTAGCCTGTTGAGCAACATGTGTATCTAAAATTGCATATAAAGTTGCCGGAGTAATCAGGTTGGTTTGCCATAATCCTAAATCTATATCATCTTTTCGGACCATCCATCGAAGCAGCATGTTAATACGTTTGCAAGCTGAATTACGTGATGGACTACCTAATCTTGCAGACTCTCCCCAATTTGACAATAAGTCTATTAAATCACCAACGCTTGCTTTTTTCTGAATGATTGCGTTTTGTATAGAATCGTATTTATTATAGAACAATCTCATTTTATGACACATTTCTTTAAAGGCTTTACCTTTTAATGTGCGATATATATTTTGTTCGTCCGGAATATCATAAAAATCTCCGTATTTTATAAATTCTAAAGGTTGCCAATTACAGTAATTCATTATTGAGTTGGCTGTTTTGATGATTTGTTCGCGTTGCCCCCAAGCAATAGTTGCAGTCAATATAGCGCAAATCTCTATATCTCCGATAGAGTTTGGTTTCTTCTCTATCATAGACTTGACCACTTGCAGTGGGTCGTTTTTCAAGAATGACTGGGCATCAAACTGTTCCCACTGTTGGTTTAATATGTCTTTAGTTGTTTTCATGTGCTTGTAAATTATCACGATAATAATTAATCATATTTGCGATTCGCTCTGTAGCCTTTTTCGTTTCATTGGCCATTTCATAGTTTTCCATTAATATTAATTCTTTCTGCCATTTGATGATGTCGCACCTGTCTTTCCATAACAACATTTCGTGCGCATCATTTCCGAATTGAGAATGAATCAATAACAACTGTTGGTATTGCAGTATCAACTGAAGGCGTTTTCTCTGGACACGTTGTTGATACATTAAAATTGAGATGAAAATAATTTGAGCTAATGACAAAATACTTATTACATATATCATGGTTCTATGGCGTTGTATGGTTTAACAAAAGAAGGACAATGTTCATTTCCTGGGATATGTGAATCGGGGATAATATTGAATGGCCCATCCTTTTCACAAGATTGGTCATAACGTAAACAGTGATAACGATCCCAGCAACCTTTGGCCATACATTTGTATGGGTCGTTTTTTAATTTCTGGAAATCCATTAAAGTCAGGAAGTCGGCAGTGTCAGGCAAGTCTTTACGAAAGTGTTCCGGGATTTTCCCCTGATGCCATACGTTGTTGGATTTAATCAATGTGCCATCAAATCTCCGTATATAAAATTCATGCCCCCCGAATCCTAAAATCACATTGTGAGGTCGTTTTGCGAATGGATGAATAATATAATGGTGTCCATTTATAATTTCCCGATTAACTGGAGGATTTTGAATTTTATCCATCCAGAAAGCGCAATGAAAACATACATGATGCTTGTGCATGAGTAACAGATACTCAGATGGGTCATAATTTGAAAGATCGTCTGTTTTTCCACAGAGACTACATGTAAATGGAGCAGGATGCACATTGTACAGTCCTTCATCTTGTTTTTGGTTCATGTAAAAATCAGTTTTGTGCGGGGTAATCCGCATGAAATAATAAACAGATAAGGGCACTGTAAGTGCAATCAATTGAGATGATGGGCCTTCAATTTAATTTGAAGACTTAAAAATTTTTAGATAGAAATAGAATCGAAGATATTGTTAACCTCATCTTCTCTGATACCCAAATAAACTTTTGTGATTTCCAAAGATGAGTGTTTGAATATTTGGTTCAGTAATATCAATGCCGCACCTTTATCTTTGTGGTTGTCATAAACATACCTACCAAATGTTTTCCGGAATGTGTGTGTTGAGAAATTGTCTATTTTAATCTGATATGACTCTTTCCATTTTTTTATTGTTTGGTTTACATATTGAATGGTAAATGGCTGGCCTGTTACTCTACTTCTGAAAATTAACTCATTAGGATTAGGCCGTTTGAGCAGAAGGTACAGTTCTTCAATATACCGTTGCACTCTATCATTAAACGGTATCTTTCTGGTTTTCCCAGTTTTCTTTTCGGTTTTTACCAAATAACTTCTATTTAAGATGTCGGCCCATGTTAATGACAATACATCTGAGGCTCTGAGTGCTGTACAAAACGATACGCGCACATAAAGCTCCCAGATGTATTTTTTATTTTGATGGAGTTTGTTGAGTAATTTTTTAAGCTCATCCATCGGTAGATAATCGCTTTTTGTTAATTGATTTTTCTTTGCCATTACTATATCATTTTAAATATGTACAGCAAAGGTATATGAAATTATTTAATTATCAAAATATATATACGATTATTGTCAATTAGATATAATTATTTTATATATGTCACTGTAAACCAATTATATACAAAATCCATATTTTTGGCTAAACTCATCTATATCTATAATTTGAACCCCCAATTCCAAAGCTTTATTTATTTTTGAAGATGTGGCAGCTTTGTCTTTGACGATTAGATGTGTGGTCTTTTTAGAGACACCACTAACGATTGTGCCACCTTCTGATTTAATATATTGCTCTATTTTTGCATCTCTAAATCCAGACATACAAACAGACATGTTTGCGCATACCCCATTTTGATTATCTTGTGCTAGTTGTGGAAGCAGTATTGGGATTTGTGTATCATCTACGAATTGATAAAATAATGGCAATCCTATGGCAAAAGCTTGTTGGGTCTTATTTAATTGTTTGAATTGTTCTGAATCCGGAGAAGCTAATATGTATTGTTGTTTATAAAACAAATCTATATTTTCCTGCCCTATTTCATCCAGCCATTTTTGAGCTTTAATTTTGCCCACACCTGTAAAGCAATCACTGGCTTGCATGAGTGTAGCGGCATCCACACCTTGCATGATTCGTTGATTGTTATCCAAAATAATATTAGCAATACCGTCTCCAAAGCCATCAATATGGATTAATTGGCCATAAGTTACATTGAGCATTTGTGGAATTGTGGTATATCCGGCTTTAAATATTTTGGCCAATGTTTCTTCACCTATATTTTCAGCTCCGCAAGTAGTATAAAAGAACACGGCTTTTGCCAACAACCTTCCATCGCACTGAGGATTGGTACAGCATAATTCTATACCATTTTCGTTCCATCGTGTAGGAGATTGGCAATGTGGGCATTCAGCTAGATCGTCCCATAGATCGTTTTGCTCAGTTTCATTTGCAGGTTCTATTACAGAGAGGATTTTAGGTATTACCCCTCCGGAACGTGTAACTAAAATTTTTGCTCCTTTAGCGATTTCGTGGTCATTAATCCATCCGGCATTATATCCTGTTGGATTTTCCATATTGCAGTCTCCAGTATCGACCATTTCAATATTTACTACAGGCTTTAAGGCACCAGATTTACTTGCTTTCCATGTAATATCTTTAACGGTTGTTTCAAAAGTCTCTGTAAAATCCGGATGCTTATACGCAATCGCATATAATGGGTTTCCAGTTGTTTGGTGACGACCAATTGCTTCCCACAAATATAAGTCATTTAAATAAACAACAATTCCGTCTATCGGATATAATGCGCTCCACTCCTTAAACAAATTAGCTAATACATCTTCTGTCAACTCATCTAAATGATAAAAACCATAAAGATGTTCTTGATTGAAAATTGTACAAATGTCTTCAATCAATGTATAAAATGTAGTATAATTTTTCAATAAGGGTGCGTTTATACCATAACGAAAAAAAGTAGCGTATTGCAAGTATCGGCATGGATTATCACGGTTTAGCAGTCCAGCTGCTGTATTTCTAGGTGATTTGAATGGTTCTCCGGTTAATTCTGAATTTTTACCTTGAAAGTATTGATGCCAATTGGCTCTACTAATCACAAATTCTCCATACGTGTATTGAAAACCATTTTTGTGTTTTATATGTGGCATATCTTGGTAATGTGCTGTACAATCTTGACCTTCGTTTTCCGCGCCACCTCGTGAGAATGCCTCTCCAGTTATTTCATTACATAGCAACGATAAGCCATCGAATTTAGGCATACATACCAACCCTGTAGTTTGGGTTAATCCTAAAGATTGATACCATTTTTTTAATTCTGACATGCTTTTCACTTTATTAAGTGATTTCATGGGAACAGGTAAGGTTCGTTTTCGATTATTAGGTATGATGGCAGGTTCAATGTGCTGGAACCATTCATTGTTTGGATCAATGCGTTTTAATTGATCAACCAATTGATCGTATTCTGCATCAGAAATCTCCGGGTGTCCAATTCTATATGTTTGATTGTAGTATTTAATTCTATTTATCAAAACATCTTTATTTTGAGTTGAAAAATTTTCCATTTGATATAAATTTTTAAAGGGTGAGTCAATAGTAGTGGCTCACCCTCTTTTGTTATGAAGAGATTTTATTTTATTTCAGTATGCCCAAATCCTTGTTCACCTCTTTCAGTGTGTTCCAAATCATCCAAGGACAACACGGGTTCCCATTCAGCTTGTTCATACTTAGAAATAATCATTTGAGCAATACGGTCTCCGTCTTCAATTTTAAAAGGCTCTGTCCCATGATTAATTAATATTACTCCTATATCTCCACGATAATCAGCATCTACACATCCAGGAGTATTTAAACAAGTAATGCCTTTTTTAAGAGCTAGTCCACTACGCGGTTGTATTCTTGCTTCATATCCTTCAGGTAATTGAATATGCAATCCTGTTGGGATTAATATTCGTTGGCCCGGATTTAATATAACAGTAGATTCGATGTTTGCTCGTAAATCTAATCCTGCTGATTGAGCAGTGGCATAAGCAGGAAGTTGATGTTTTGATGTGCTAAAAATTTTGATTTTCATATTTTTTATTTTTATAGGTCCAATTTTTTCTATTCATAGCCATTGTAGCGTACACCGTACGCTGCACGCCACATAATTTATCATATTCTTCAAGTTTGAGAGATCCAATATCAGACAAATCCACTTCAACACTGTTATCTATATATCGGAAATAATACATACCGTTAGAAATGAGTGCTCCAGTACAAGCTTTTGATATATTTCCTGGGCGTAACCCACTGAATTTAGCAGTTTCATTCACTGAAGACGCAATTAACGATAATAATTTCCTTCGATTAAAGATTAGTACAGGCTGAGCCTTACGCCATTTCTTCTCCGTCATTCCAGATTTGTTTTAACAATTCTGGCGTTAACCTTTTTTTGACAAGAGTCAATAAATGGGTGTCTGACACGACAATGCCGACAGTAAATAATTCGTCTATGATTTCATTGATATAAACGCAGAATTGCGGATCAACATAAGATAGGAACGGATAACATAAACATCCGTTAATCAATTGGTGCCCCACAGTATTGATAATGGCCAATTCTTTTTCTGAGATTTGGTAAGTTTTTGCAATTGCATTAATTTGAAAATCAAATTTTTTGAAAAAGTCTTCGACACTCAATTTGTGATTTGGGTCTTTTATTGAAAGATAGTGAGTAGCATCAAAAAATCTGCTATTATCAACATGAGTTCCAAATAGGAGTTCTGGGAATTCCGGAAGAGCTATTTCTGTACATTGAACATTTATGATGCTTCCAGTCCCTTTTACCGGAATCATATTAAATTTGGGTATTGTTTTTGTGAGTTTCTGGAGTTACCATTACAGATTGAGCTTTGTCGTATTTGACATTGCGAATTGTATATTCTCGTGTTTCACCAACCTGTTTAAGATAATCTCGTACATTTTCTATTGCTTCAGAAGATGAATATGCCGGCACATAAATCGTACTTTTTTCATTTTTGATTTTGCCCGTTTTTTCATCCAAATTGAAGTAAACCAAAGAAACTTGATATAGTCCAACTTCAGTGTCTTCTGATTCTTCAAAATAGTAACTAATTAATCCTCCGATTAATTCTGTGTCAGTTGCGAATGTGTCGTTATAAGCAATTTCTGAGATTTTGGTTTTTACGATTTCAATATCGACTTCACCATACTCGTTTTTACCTTCAGCTAATTTATACGCAATCGCTTCAGCATCTGAGTAACAAACAGCCATTACTATATCTTCAGTTTTGATAGGCACTATGGCTCCTGTTGCATCTGTTCCTTGATAGGACATTTTGATACGAAAATACTTAAAATCTTTACTCATGTTTAAAACAAATTATAGTTTAACTTAAAAAATATCGCTACAAATATATAACAATTACCTATAATGACATAATAAATACATAAGTTTAACATATATTTTATAGCTATATCACTATAATACAGAATGTTATACAATACAATATATTTTATTTAAAAGCAGGTGGAATATATAGATATGGGCATTTGAGAAACCAAGTATTCACGGGCAATCTATTCTTTCAAAAACTTTAGAAGATGGATATAATAAACTCAAATGTTACATTTCATGGCACTCCATTAGAAAGCATATTCAGAACAAGCAAAAAAACAATACAAGAATATGTGAGGGAGATTGATCGTCATTGTCGATATAAATCTGTACAATCACAGGTATCGAGAGGTGTTGTGCTAGATGATCGTGGAGCTTTGATAGATTTATATGACGCATGTGTGCAACAAGACGCGCATTTAAGTGCAGTATTGGAAACCGTAGAGTCTCAGATTATTGGAGAACGATATATGTTAGCCAAACAAAATGAACGTGGCAAATACATTAAAGATGTTGAAGAAACAAAGAAAATATTAGGTTCTCAATTTACTAAAATTATTAAGGGTATTGTAGAGTCTAAGTGGTATGGTTACACTTTATTGGAAATTATGCCAGAAATAAATCCTTTGACGGGTAAATTGGCAGAAGTAAATATCATTGAGCGGCGTAATGTGTTACCCAACCAAAGACGTGTCGTGCAACACCAAGGCCAATGGATGCCCGGATGGGATATTGATGCTGCTCAATATACAACTAATTATATATTGATAAATACTGGGACACTTGGATTATTTTCAGCTACAACCCCTTTGATTTTAGCCAAAAAATTTACGTTAGCTAATTATGTGAATTTTAGCCATACATACGGACAACCCATTATTCATGGAAAAACAGAGTCAGAATCTATACAAGATAGACAGCGATTAGCGCAAAACATAGCTAATGCGGCTCAAAACAAAATCATTGTTACCGGCTTGAATGATGATGTGGATATAAAAACGTTTACCATGTCAAATTCTGAGCATATCTACAGTAGTTTAATAGATTTTGTAAACAAAGAAGTGTCTAATTTGATTGTAGGTAGCGAATCTATGGCTGGTGAAACCCAGTCTTATGTTGGTTCCACCAATGCTCATCAAGACATTTTTCGAGAACGTATAGAAGTATATCGAGAATACATTGAAAATGTAATGAATGAAGAGGTATTGCCGAGGTTGGTTGCTATGGGATATATCAAACCCGGATTAGAATTTAAATATGCCAATCGTGTAGAGATGAGCAATAAAGATAAAATCAATCTATATTCATTTATTACAGATAAATATGAAGTATCTGCTGATGAGATAGAAAAAGAGTTTGGTATTATAGTTGGCAAACAGTTCAATGCTACTTCAGGCATAGTTGGTGGTACCAGTGGCATGGTTGGGGGCAGTTCTAATGATCGTGGTATTATGTCGGATGAAGAATATTACAAACGATATGGTCATGGACGTGGAGAACGCCGCGTGACGAATAAGGTAAATTTTCTGACGGAAGAAGAATAAAAGATAGCGGTTCTTCTTCCGTTCAAGCTACATCAGATTCCATAAAAGAAGATGAAGATAAAGCCGAGTATTTAGCTATCTACAAGATATTTAAAAAATTCTTACGTAATTATGGAAATTTAGAAGACCGATGGGATTTATTAGAAGAAATGATGAGTTTGCGTGCAGAATTTGCTTTCAATCATGCAATCAAGGGATTTAATATAGACTTTGAAAAAGCATTGGAATTATTGCGTAATCATAATGAAAGCTTAACCCAATTGGAGAATGAGCAACGTACAATATTGTTGGCCGCATTAGATAATCTGGTAGATTTTGCTGTAGCTGAAGAATTCCAAATGAGCCAGGCACTGCCAGATGATTTTGATATTGAGGATGAAAATGATATGGCAGATTGTATTGATGTTTTTGACAGATACAATGACATTTATGCCAATATTGAGAATAAAGACATTGAATATGCAATGGGAATTGCTGCTGGATGGATTCATTTTGCTTCTAACAGTGTTTTAACTTATATGACACAAGGGGATAATAAGGTACGCCCTTGGCACATGGCTTTAGAAGGCACAAGTTACCCCAAATCTTCTTTTCCAGCATGGTTAATACCCCCAATTGAACATGGATGCAGATGTTTTTTGGTTGAAGAAAGTGGGAACGTTATTAATCATAAACATAAAGTTACACAAGTGATGGGACAAGTTACCGAAATGCCAGATTTTGTAAATCCGGTATTTAAAGAAAGCGTAGCTACTGGTGGGCGCATATTTAGTGATGCCCATTCTTACTTTGTTATTCCCAAAAAATATAAACAACGTCTTAAAAAGATAGCACAAAATATCAAAGACAAATGGTTGGAAAGCAAATAACTCCTAAACAATTGGCTCAGCAATGGTTCAGATTGCCAAATAAATTTGAAGTTAATATATTCAATTTTGAGACGCTGATTGGAAATGCGGCTAAACAAGTATTTAAAGATTCGTTTTATCTGAGACGTTTTAATTCTGCCGGAACTTTTGCCTGGCAGCCCAGAAAAGAATCGTATTACTGGTCGCACAAATTTTTACAGGCTTCGGTGAAGAAAAAGCGTAAACCCAAAACACACCCTTTGTTAGAGGAAACCGGCACTTTAAAGCATTCAATTGTATGGGATAGAGTTAGTTCAGGTAAACAACGCGGTGTACAGATTTTTACTGACCCGGATATGTTTAAATTTAGCAAACGTCAATACGGACGAAATTTCTGTTATGCCGCCATACACAATGAAGGTGGTGCAAAAGTAGGTGCTACTCAGGGAGCAGCTTTTATACCACAAAGACAATTTATTGGGTATTCTACTGTAATTGCAGATAGATTGTCATCTCTTAGTATTCGTATTTTTGATGGATTTCCCAAATGATAGTCGATAAAAAAAATAAGCTTGTTCATTCAGAGCAGTCTAAGCAAGTTGTTGGTAATGATTTGTACGAAGACTTACCTATGCTGCCAGATGATGACAATGTAACAATAGAAGAGGTGGAAGCCAACCCTTTAGAGCAAATCTATTACGCGGTCAGAAGGGTATTGGAGTCTCTGCATGTGAACCCGGAAGATGACACATCACCTTTATTATTTCAAACAATAAAAATTGATAATGGCCAATTTGAACGTATTGTTCGATCAAAAGAAAACACTGAATATGCCATTGCTTTTCCAGCAGCTTTTATTCGATTTGTCAATGTACGTTATTTAGTGGCTCAGCAAAGAATCGGTGAGGGACGGGCCACAATGCGTATTCGGTTTGTATTGAATGATTTAAATAATAGTGACGATTATGTGGAAACACATGGTTTTCGTGTTTTTAATCAAATCAACACGGCTATTCAAGACGCAAAAGACAAAGAGCCGGCATTAAACGAACGATGCAACCTTACTTATTTTGATATGCCAGAATCTTTGGATAACGGATTACAGCCTTATTGGATAGACTATGAAGTATGGTTCCGCACCAGTTCTGCATTTCAGTATCGTAATTGGGTTGATAGATATTTGGTTATGCCGCCGTTTACTAATCATAGTGATGCTACAGAACACGATACAGATAATCATGGAGACCATAAAACTCCTACAATTGAAGAGGTGGCTAAGTTTGAGCCTTCTGTTGAGATAGAACAACCAGAAACTCCAGAAACAGACGATACAGAAGACGAATAATGCAACCATATCATTTGCAGACATCTATTCTTGTGAAAAAAGTTATAATGAAAGCAGATGAATTGAAATATGTAGTGGGTGAAGTCCAAGAGTCTAAACCTGTTTACATGCGCTTTTATGGTCGTATTGATGAAGAAAGCACACGCTGTTTTAACGATGAGTTTTTATGGGTACAGGATTATATCAAACCTTCCAAGATTATTATCAGCATTAATAGTGAAGGTGGAAGTGTTCTGTATGGTATGGGAACTTTCGCTATCATTCAGCAATGCCCTATCGAAGTTGAAACGATTATTGAAGGGTTGGCCGCTTCAATGGCTTCAGTATTATGGGCTGCCGGCACCCGTTCTTATATGCGCGATTATTCCATTTTGATGATTCACAATCCATTTATTCGCGAAGAAGGCGAGACAAATCCCGACAATGAACAAACGATAAACGCATTCCAAAAACAAATTGAGACTATTTATCACAAACGTTTCGGATTGTCAAAAGCCAAAGTACGCGAGATCATGGATGGGCCAGAAGGATGTGATGGTACTTATTTTGATGCTAAATCCGCAGTTGAGGCCGGCATTATCTCTCCGGAATGTGTGTTAAAAACTTCTAAGCAGATTTGCAATAAAGTTAAAAATCAAATTGAAGGGGTGGTAGAAGCAAATGCGTTACAAAAAATAATGGCTTCTATCAATACCGAACTGGGCAATTTTAAACCACTTGACAATTCCAGTTCTATTCCTAATCAAAATCATATAGAAAATTCAAATTCACAAAAAATTATGAACGAAGAACAGAATTTTGCATTTGGTTCTGTATGTGCCCAGCTTGGTATGGATAAGGGTACTGAAGTTAATTCAGTCATTACTCGTATCAATGCCTTGATTGAAGCTGAGAAGAAAGTCAAAGAGATTCAAAACTCTTATGATACTTTGAAAATTCAAAAAGAAGGGCTGGATGCACAATTGACCAATGTACAAAACGAATTAGCGTCAGTAAAGAACGAATTGAAGGTTTATAAAGATGCAGAGCAAGCGCAGCGCAATGCAGCTATTGAACAATTTGTTGATGATGCTATTTCTGATGGAAAAATTGACGCAAGCGCAAAATCTAAATGGGTAGAAATGGCGCAAGGTAATTTTGAAATGGTTCAAGCTACTTTGAATTCAATTGCAAAACGTGATAAAATCTCTGCTCAAATCGCAAATGATCCTTCCAACATCGACGACAATGCAGCAACCGGTATGACCGATGCTGAAAAAGAGTTGGCTCAGAAAGTTGAAGCCGCAGTAGGCAAAGACTTCCAGTTTAAGAAACTTGACTAAAACAAGTAATAAGATATGGCAAGTTCAGTAAATTTTGCACAAAACACTTATGCCGGTGAGGTTTTAGAAGATTTGTTAACCTATACCGCCCAAGGAAATGATACTTATCAAGAAGGTTTGATTCATATTAAATCTGGCATTCAGCACAAATACACTATTCCATCTGTTCAGTTGGGTAAAATTATCCAAGATAATGTTCCAACTCCGACATCTACACAGGGGGCCGGTGCAGGAACAGCTGGAGGTTTGAACCAGTACACATTCACAGAACGTTATCTGGAACCCAAAGAGTTCATGGTATATCTGGAGTTCAATCCGCACGATTATGAAAAGTATTGGAAATTCGCTCAGCCGGATGGTAATTTGGTGTTCCGCGAGCTTGATCCGAAGATTCAGGCAACTATGTTGCGTTTGCTGATGGATAAGAAGAATGAGTATATCGGTGAATCTATCTGGTGTTCAGCTAAAGGCGGTACGTCTGCTGCTAAAATTACAGCTCCTTCAGGTGGTACAGAAATTGGTGGTGAAAATGCTGGCGGTCCGATGAAGTATTTTGATGGTGTCATCAAGCGTATTTTGGCAAATACAGCTACAGATGCCAGTGCAGAAGAAAAGGCCGGTGGACAAGTTGTTATTGCGGGAACCACTGAGTTATCTACAGGCGAAAACGTAGAAGCCGCTTTCAACGCTATGTGGAAAAAGTGTCCGAAGCAGATTCGCAAAAAGGCAGGTCTTGTCTTTATCTGTGGATGGGATATTTGGGACTTGTATGACCAATATCTGAGTGATAAACAAGTGAAGTATTCGGATAATACAAAGGTCAATGAATATCGCTTTAAAGGCAAGCGTATTGTGCCTATTGTTGGTATTCCTGAGCACACAATCGTTCTTGGTGAATTTACCACCGGCATGAATTCTAACCTTTGGATGGGTGTAGATTACGCTAATGATACAGAAGTTGTAAAAGTTGAACGTTTACAGGCAAATAGCGAATTGTATTTCTTCCAGATGCGTATGAAGATGGATGTGAATATTGTTCGTCCTGCCGAAATTGTATGCTGGACAGCATATACTAATACCGTAGGCGGTTAATCAAACAATAATATCACATAGTCCGGGGGAGTGGAGTCGGTGCTCCATTCCCCTTTTTAAATTTAAAAGTTATGGCAAGACGTAAAAATACAGAAGCTCCTGACACAACTCAGGTACAAGAAGTTGTTCAAGTTGCAGAACAGGCAACACTTGAAGTAACAACACAGACTGATGAGGCCGCAGCACAAGAACCGGCTCAAATAGTAGAAGAACCAACTCAGACAATAGAAAAACCAATAGACACAATGGTTAATCAAGCTAACGCTGATTCCAGTGCATCTGTGGAAATCCCCGAATATGTACAAAAGATATTAGCATCTTATCCGAATTATCCGTGTTTGTATATTGACACAAAGGGCGGTGTATATCCTAAGCACACACAACCTAATTTGGTCTCAGGTGCTATTCTTTATCAAAATCCGTATTATAAACAATAAACGATAACAAAATATGGCATTAGGTGGTGTTTTTATGAGCGATACTGATGGCAATATTGGCAGTAGCTCAACAACCTCAACTGAAAAAGTTACCGGATTGCTGTTTGATATTTCCAAACAAGAAAGTTTCTTTGATGAAGGCGCAGGACTTGCAGCTAAAGATAAATTGCAAGGCACAGTTATTGAGATTAACTCAATGGATGATTTAAAAGATTTGGGTATTACCCCATATAGTGCTGATAGCAATGTAGATTTGTTGTTTGGTATTCCGTATTATCATATCAAGCATTTCTTTGGTATTCAAGGTGATAGTGGCAGACTATTTATTATGTTTGCTGACTGTAGTACAGACTGGAGTGCAATCGACCAGATGCAGCGAGCAGCGCATGGTATGATTAATCAGCTTGGTGTGTGGACCGAACAGTCTTTGTGGAAGCAAACCGATGAGATGGCAGAAACATACAGCATTGATTTGGTTACAGGATTACAATCTAAAGCAGCATCATTGGCAGATGAAAACGCTCCACTCTCTATCGTGCTTAGTGCAAACCCTGCTGTTATTGCAACTGCTGATGAACCTAAAAAACAAGTTGAGTTAAGCAAGATTCCATCTTGTATAATTGGCGCACGTTTTGTGACAGTTCTGTTAGGTCAAGGGCTTGATGCAGATGTTACAGCCATGCAGGTAGCCAACCCTAATGTGACACCAGTTGGTAATATTGGCGCAGCTTTGGGATGTTTGGCAAATGCTAATGTGCAAGAATCAATCGCTTGGGTTAATAAATTTAATTTGATTGGTTATTTCCCTGATATTGAAATGGGGTTCGGTGACGCAACTGTTGCAGATGATAAACTGACCAGTTCATTAAAATATTCTTCACTGAATAAAATTCAGTTGGATGATTTGGATGATAAAGGATATGTCTTTTTGTGTAAATATTCCGGTTTAGAAAGCGGAGTATATTTCTCGAAAGACCAAACTTGTTCGGATGGTGATTATCGTACCATTGCTCGTAACCGTACTATTCATAAGTCAAGACGTGCTGTTCGTAACGCTTTGTTGCCTTATGTTAACTCGCCATTAAAAGTTGATCCTAGTACGGGATATTTGTCTACTGCAAAAATCACCATGTTCCAGAATATTGTTTCTGATATTCTGACCACAATGCAGAATAATGAAGAAATTTCTGGATTCTCAGTCACAATTGATAAGAATCAAAATGTGTTGAAAAACGACACATTGATTATTAAATACTCGTTAGTTCCTGTAGGTGTAGCAGCGCGTATTGAAGTAGTTGAAGGTTTGGCATTAACTAACAAATAATCGACAAAATGGCTATAATTAATAATGTCGCGTATAGTTGGTCCATGATTCGTATTTCCATTCCTGCATTAGATGTGTCGGAAGATTCTACTATTATGCAGGGAGTATCGGAAATCAAATGGAACAAGACACGTAAAGTAGAAAACAATTATGGTATTGGTGGTAATCCTATTAATCGCGGTTTTGGAAACAAAACTTGTACAGCATCTATTGTTATGGATTACAATACTGTATCTCAACTTCGAGCATTGGCAGGTTCATTAATGGATTTGGGAGAATTTGACTTGATTATCTCATTTACCAATGCGTATGCCGGGGAAGATTGGACTGCCGAGACCGTCACTTTAAAAGGCTGTATTTTTAATGAAGATGGTTTTGAAAGTAAACAAGATGACACCAATATCACAAAAGAATTCCAATTGAATCCTTTTGATATTATTACCGGTGAAGGTACTAGTTCGTGGCTATAACTTCTAATATGGTGTGTTTTGAGAGGTGGGTAATATATCCACCTCTTTTTTCTTATCAATTTAACATATAAAATACAGTCAACACAAAACTTCAATTACTATCAAACGCTATTCTTGATAAAACATTAATATTAAAGTTATGGAAAATATGAACGAAGATTATTTCTCTTCTGATAAGGTCCAGAGTGAGATTGAAAACAAGATTACAACATTGAAACAAAACGACCCTAAGTTGAAACGTATTTACCCCATTATGGTGCTTGGAGATGTAGAAGCCGGGGAAAAGCCGTATTATATTGGATATTTCAAGCAGCCGCCATTTCCGGCGTTTAGTAAATATTTGTCGCTTTCTCAAAAAGACCAGGCCGGTGCCATGCGTGAGTTGGCTAAAGATTGTTTTTTGGATGGAGACAAAGAGCTTATTAAAGATGAATCTTTGTTTCTGTATGGTCTAATGCCTCATCTGGCCCAATTGATTGAAATGCGACAGGGTAAAGTCGTAAATTTATCAAAAGCTGGGAAGTAAAAGACGATCAATATTTTAGACATCGTTTAATAATGATTCGCCATTATTTTCCCGGCGTAAATTTAGATGAATTAGATGATGAAAGTTTTGCTATGCTCTCGGAAGAAGCTTATTGGCTGCATAGCAAAATGTTAATTACCCAGCAAGCTAATGCTTTGGGAATGCTTGCATAAAATTTCTTCTCTTTCCGTTTTTAGCCCTTTATCCAGTTAAGGATAAGGGGCTTTTTCAATCTTTAGACTAATCAAAAGGCTATTCTTTAAAAATAAATTTTTAAAAGGATGGCAGAAAATTATGTAGTTAATTATCAAATAAATGTTAATTCTGACCCAGCTTTAGAGTCTATCAGAAAGTTTCAAGAGGCAACCGCACAAATGGAAGCACTCTCCAGGCGTTTTGATACGATTACTAAAGGTATCGGCAGGGTTAATTCTGCATTGGCTTCATTGAATAAGGGGCGAGTGGAAATTAGGCTTGATACTTCTCGTGCAGAGGCAGGTTTAAGACGTGTGTTAAATCTATTATCGCAAGTAAAAGCACAAGCACAAACCACCATGTCTAATAACCGGGTACAGGTTGGGCGTGGCGCAACAACTATTGGTGGAACCTCTACATTAAACACCAGGAGTGCAGCAGTAGATTTGACTAATTTGGCGAAAAAAATAAAGAGTACACAGACTTCTATTGATAATATCAATAAACGATATATTCATCCGAAAGCCAATACTAAAACCGCTATTAATAGTCTTGATGCTTTAATCCGTAAGATACAGCAAGTAAAATCTCAAAGTAATATTACCATAACCGCTACCGCTTCTGGAGCTTCCAGAACAGTTAATCCAGCCGCTGTTCCTGCTGGTACAAGTTCTAGAACGTCCCGTACAAGTGGTGGTGCCGGTCATAGCACTTATTTATACCCTTCGACTCGTCAAGTGTTAGGTCCAACGTATGCGAATACGGGTACTAATATAGCTGGCGAAATGATTAAGGGTATGGGGGTCGCGTATGGATTAAGCTCGTTGATGAGTGGAATAAGTGATGTCTTTAGAGAGTCAACCGCATACGACAATATTACGCAGACCACTAAAAATATTCTAGAAACCCATGATAAATTACCAGGATTTGAAGGCCGATTTGATGAAATGAATCGGACTATGCGACAAGTGGGTGTAGAAACAAAATTTACTGCTCCCCAAGTTGCTTCTGCCGGAAAGTTTTTGGCTATGGCCGGTCTAAATGTAGATCAAATCAAAAATGCTATTCGGCCTATTTCCGATATAGCATTGGTTGGTGACACAGATTTGGGTGAAACAGCGGATGTAGTAACTAACATTATGACAGCGTATGAGATTCCAGCTAATCGAATGAATAATGCTGCCGATGTCTTGACTATGACATTTACTAAAACCAATACTACCTTGCTGGAGTTAGCCGAATCTTTCAAATATGCTGGTACCATTGCACACCAAACAGGGTTGGATTTTGAAACATCATCTGCTGCATTTGGCGTTTTAGGAGACGCTGGTATTAAAGGTTCTCATGCTGGTACTACTTTACGAATGATGCTACTAAACATGATGAACCCTACTAAACGAGGACAACAAGCATGGGAAACATTAGGAATTAGCACTAAAGACGAATATGGTAATTTGAGGAATTTTGCTGACATATTGAGTGATTTACACAAAAAACAACAATCTATGTCTTCAGGTGATTTTACTTCATTAATCAATCAAATGTTCCGTATTACTGCTGCCCCCGGTGCTTTAGCTTTGATTAGTAATGTGGGTAAAATGAAAGATGTTATTGATCTTAATACCAATTCATTTAATATTGCTTCTCAGTTAGCAGATGAAAAGAAGAATACCATATTAGGATTATGGGACCAAATGACCTCGGCATTTACTGAAACTGGTATGCAACAGTTTGAAGCTATGCAGAATGTTATCCGAGACTTTTTGAAGCGGATGATTGCACTTATGGAATCGCCTGAATTTGCTAAAGCATTGGGTAATATGATGGAGATGTTTATGAAATTAATAAATGTCATTATTGATGTTTTTAAGAAAATAATGGCATTTTGGAACTGGCTTCCAGGCTGGGTAAAAAATGGTTTAGTGTTATTCGTTAAAATACAAATGACATTAGGCATCATTGCAGGAATCGGTCAAAGTATATTAAGTACGTGGCTTATGATTCGTGGAGTTGTTGCAGGAAGTTGGTTGAGTAGCTTTTTCTTAAAGCCATTGGCTACAGCTTTAGGGTATTTAATACGTATTTATAATGTACAAAGAAATTATCATAAACTAAGCATTGCTTCTTCGTTAATAAATACAGTAGGTGGCGGTACTTGGGGAGGTGCAAAACGAGGATGGGCTGCATTAACAGACAATGTGATAGGTTCAGCTGCCAACACAGGTGCATCCAGAATGATAAATGCTGGAGGTGGCCGAGCCGGAAACATTTTAGCAAGAGCTGCTTATGCAACACCTTGGGGAGCTTTAGTTGGCTTAGGATCTTGGTTATTCACAAACCCTTTGGGGTGGATTACTGGAGCTGTTGTAGGGGTAGGTATATTGGGCCATCAGGTTTATAAGACTTATCAAGCAACAGAAGCTGCTCGCAAGGCTAATGAAGCCTGGGGTGAAAGTTATCGGAATCTTGGTATAGATAAATTAAAGTTATCTGATCCAGATGCTCTGATGATAGGAAATATGCGTATATTCAATAATGAGTTGCTGACCCAAAACGAGCGTGTAAAACAATCCGCAGATTTATGGCATCGTTATTGGATGGAAAAGAACGGTCCTAAAACAAAAGCTGAAGATACCACAAAATTTATTGAAACACAAGAAGGCCAGGCTTGGAAAGAGTCATTAAAAATTGCAGACCAATGGTTTGGTGTCGGCAGAGCATTTGAGCCAATAGTTAATTCTCTTAATGGGAAAATGACATCTGAATTTATTGGTTCCGGACAATCACCTTTATATCAAAATACATTAGATTTATATGGAGATAAAATGTCTTGGTATTCATCTAATGGTGGAATTAATGAAAACGCAGCCGTCCAGATTCAATTGGCTAAAATGGGAGCAGATGCTAATAATCAGAAAAAATATGAATTGGAACAGTATCTGGCTCAAAAAGTATGGACTGCACATAGCTATCAAGATTATCAAAAAATTATAGCTGGTGCTTATGAACGTTTTGTACCATCATTGAATCGAGTAGATCATCAATGGGATTGGATAAGTAGTGAAAAAGCAGAAGACATGACCCAAGCGGACGTACAAAACTCTTATCGGTATGTTTTGGCGTTACGTGCTAATATGCAACAGGTATTTGACGCATACAATGAATTAGCAGGTGGAATTATCAGAAAGATAGATGAAGGACAAAATGTTTCACCTATGGAAATCCAAACTGCTTTGGAAAAATCTTATGGGTGGTTGTTTGATACGCGTAATGGATTGTTTGGTAGTGAGAGTTGGCTTGCTAAAATAAAAAAAGTGTACGAGTCCCCAGAATTATTTGGGTTAAACAAAAATACTTCTAATGATGAAATTTCCAGTTATATTACTGAAACCTTTAACAGTCTGCTTACTCTGTTTAATACATTGGATTCAAAATATAAGCCTGCTTTTGCACAATTTATATATCGAAATCCGTTTGAGCAATTGTTAAATGGACATAGCAATTATTCATTGCCTGAAGGTGGTGTCAGAAGTGGCTCAAAATTGGGCGAAAAGATGACGATAGATGGAGTTACCTATACATGGAGTCAATTAGCTCCAGAATTAACTCCACATTGGAGAGATAAAGAGGGACGCATTTATACCCCTATGGATGCAAAAAATACCTTCAAGTGGACTCCAACTACAACCAACAATGATTTGTCTACTAATTTACATAATGGTTCTGACCAATCTCGTTATCGTAGCCATTATGACAATACTACAGCGGCCCCTAAACAGGTGATTGTACGTATTGAAAACCTTATGCGCGTGGACCATCAAACAATTGATATGACAGATGATAAGCAAGTGGCAGCTATTAATAATATTAAGCAAGAATTGGCCACAGCTTTGTTAGATGTAGTTCAAGATTTTAATGCAAATATGGCGTAAACAATTATGAGTTTTATAAGTTCTGCATTTTCTAATTTAACGATGAATACGTACAAAGGGCTGGCCAATACTGGAGTTAACGCAGTCTTTTCTACGGCAAACTATAGAAAAAGAGATGGAAAATTGAAATTTTATTCCCCTCGTGGATATGAAAGTGTGTTTGTGTATGCAGCTAAACGTACTATGATGCAAATGACATTTGCAACTATCAATGATCTTTATCCTAAATATTTAAGGCAGTTGGATCAAAAAAATACTGCCGCAGCTTATCAAGCCAATCAGGGAAAAGAATTACAAACAATCATTAAAGATGGGCAAAATGCTGATGCAGACACTTTCAATAAGCAAGGGGTTGTATTAAAATATCAAGGAAAACCAGCCAACGAGGGGTTGTTGTTATGGATTAAAAACGAAAGTGGACAAGCACAATCCGTGACCTTTAATACATATTGGGATAAAATTAAAGGGTTAAGCAATGAAGCAGCATCCGCTTCTTTGCTTAATTCATCTACAGAAGTAAAGGTGCCGGGAGACCCCGTGTTCTTAGATTTAGGAGCTATTGTACAAGCACAAAGTTCTAATAATTTGGTATTAACCAAAGTACAAGGACGTGACTATTCTCGTAAAGAATTAATTTCTGGCGGTGATGTCAATTTTACTGTAACAGGGAAAATTGTGAGCAATTACCCAGATGTATATCCTTATGCGGAAGTATCTAAATTCATTACGTTAATGCAACATAAAGGAGTTATTCAGGTATGTAATCTGTTATTTCAACAGTTTAACGTGACCCAGATCTTAATAAAGGATTTTCAAATGGGTCAAAATGAAGGTTTTAAAAATGTACAACCTTATAGTTTTACTTGTGTAGCTGTTGAACCTGATGATGCCGTTACAGTAGTTGAAGATACTATTAACGCTACTAATTTGGAAATTGCTCAAATGCAGAAAAAGGGTTGGGCAAAAGTATTGTTAGACAATGTTAAAAAAGCAGCTGCTTCACAGGCTGCACAAATGTTGGAATCACTTACTTCTAATGTAATTTAGTTAATATGAAAAGTTCGACTCCGGTAGTATATCCAGATGGATTAGATATATTGGTTTGCAAAATACTGATTTGGGAACCAGCCGATAAAAATACAATTGATACAGATGACCCATCTGAAGATAAGTGTTTGGTTATTAGAGAGTGCGCAAGTATTGAGATAGAAGAATCATATAAAAAGCTAATAGGAACAGCATTAGTTAAATTTCCAAAAGGAACTATCATCAAGCGCACACAAACCGCAGAAGATTTAGAAAAGAATGGAGCCTCTATTGTTTATACAGAACGTTTAAATGACGGAACAATTACAGAGGCCCGTTCCGGATCTTCTTTAGCCCAACCTTCAGATTTTAAAGTTGGTCAACGTATTCGGATTTATTTAGGGTATTACCATGATAAGGGGCGGGTGTTTGCTAACGCTGAAGAACGCAGAAAGGTTATGGAAGAAGAGGCGTTAAATCATACCGCTAATTTTGATGGTTATATTGTAAAATGCAGTGTGTCCACACCCTTAGAAATCAAATGTGAAAATATAGCCAGTAATTTAAAAAGGAAGACGTGTCCAAATGTGATTATTAATAAGGCTACAGTTGTAGATTTGTTAAAATCAGACGGCAAATATAAATTGTTGGATGGCACTGGGTTAGAAATTCATCCAGATACGCTTAAAGAACAAACCGATATAGGGAAAATCAAGTTAAGTGATGATTTAACTGTTGCTGATGTTTTAACAGAATGGAGTAAGTATGGATTATATTGTTTTATATGTTACGAAGATAATAAGCCATATATTAAAGTAGGTATGCCATATTCTAAAAAAAAGACAATGGCTATAGCTAATAGCAATGAACCAGCTAACGGCACACTTATTCAATTCGATTATCATGTAGCGACTGACAATCTCACTTTAATGAATGTAGACCCTGCATATTTAGCGGTTTCAGCAGAGGGATTTAAGATGGAAGGAGACAAACAAATCAAATATAGTGTTACTATTCGTTTGAACCCTCAATGGACCGGCACAAGCGATACAGAGCATAAAAAATTTCAATTGTTGAATGAAACCAAATTGAGCAGAAAAGCAATGAAGATGGGCGCAGTCAGCAAATCAAAATCTAGTGATAAGGTTGATTTAAGTCAATACCACATTATACCTTACATATCCAGAAAAATTGATATTTCGGAAGACGAATTGGTAGAAGAAGCAGAAGAGTATTTTGAAAATTATAACCGTAATGGCGTTGAAGGCACTTTAACTATATTCGGAGATTTACATATCCGATCTGCTGCAAAAGTTGAATTGTTAAGTTTACGAAACCCAGAAAAAAACGGTTGGTATCGCGTAGAAGAAGTGAACACTCAATTTGGAGTCAATGGTTTTCGACAAACTTTAAAACTACCTTATTGTATCGCAAAACCCGAACAAGATTAAAAACGTATGAGTATGAAAAAGGATATAAGCAATTTAAATGCAAACGAAACCATTTATGAAGCAATCAGGCAAATTGCATTACATAAACTGGTCAATCCACATACTAATGTGATTAAAAATACTTCTAAAATTTCTGGATTTGTAGTTAAAGTACATACAGATGCCAGCGATGAGTTATGTGGTACAGTAGATGTGCAGGAATATTTATCAGATTTGTCTGAAAAACAATATTTAGACAATGGTTTACCAGTAGGTTTGCATGAAGGAGTATATCTTTCGGCTATTCAAAATAATGAAAACGGATTAGTGATTATTCCTTATTTGTATTCAGATGTGGTCATTACTACGGACCCTGATACATTACGTGAATATGTGATTCAATATTCTCACGCAGATACAGTACAGATTGATGCTCATAATCAGGTTACAATCGGTGCTACTGAAACAAAAGAATGGGAAGACTCTGAAGATGGCCCAGATGTCCATGAGCTTGAAAAAACAGGTGTATATGCACATACTGTTTATACCCCCAAGTCTGCATTGACGGAAGTTGCAAAAGGCGAAAGCGATGCAGACAAGAGCAGTATAGAAGTTACTGCTGACCAAATATTATCAAAACATGATAAGACCGAGCTATTATTGGATGCACAACAGTTATTAGCAAAGTATGACGCAAAAGAAATTATTATTAAAAGCGATGGCGTGTATTTAGGTAGTGGAAATGCCAAAGAACCTGCTGTGTTGGGCAATCAATTGGCTACACTGTTAATAGATTGGTTAAGTGCATTGTCACAAATGATGACTCCCACTATGATGGGACCTCAACCGCCGGCCAATGTAGCTCAATTTATTTCTTTGCAAGCAAAGGTGCAATCATATAAAGCTGCTACATCCGGTATCTTATCAAAAACTGTAAAAGTTGCAGAATAATATGGCGCAATTAAATGAAGGTATCGCTAATATCCCTGAAGGCAGTGCTTTAGAAGGTATGTATAATCGTTTGGTAGCAGGTCTGGAGGAAGCTTCTAAAGAAACTCTTCCAGACCTGACCGGACCGGATTATGTACATGTGTCAGAAGACGGAAGCGGTTTATTACAACTCGATAAAGCTGTTTTTCCCATTACTTTTGAAACTAGCATTGTTGATGAGGCTAAAATTAACGCTACTATTAAAGAGCATGAAGACATTACCCGTAAAAACGCTGCTTATTTATTTGCCAACGCTACAGTGACTAGCTTAGGAGTTGGAGATAGTGGTGGAATTAGCGGTGCCGTTTCATTAAACGGTGACTCCATGTTGGGCAAATTAAATACTTTGTATGGATTTTCATCCGGAGCTAATGGAATTAAAATCTTAGATGTTTATCAGACTACAGAAGAAGATCCGGCTGCCAGAAAAAGCATAGTCAGCATAGATGGTGAATTACACCTTAATGCACATGGTTTATATATTAATGGCTATAATGTTATTAGCTATGACAATGATATTTTATCACTTGATGCCAGCAATATTGCTTTAAATGGTGACGTAACTTGTTCTGGAGTGATCCGTTTAGGTGATTTGACTATTTCTAAAGATGGAATCAATTATAACGGTCTGGAGTTCTATCATTCCGGAAATGCAAATAGAAAAGAAGTAGATTGGACAATGCGTAATAGCCATGTATATGGTACATTTACAGTAGAAAATTCCAGCACTTTTAAATCAACTGTTTCCGCATTAAATGGTGTGACTTTAGGTTATAACAATACAGGTGTATTTGCCATTACTAAAGCCAAATTAGCACAACTTACCGGAGACCTTAATATTATTACAGGCGGCGTACAATTTGATGGGAATTATATTATTCATGTTAAAAATGACAATGTGATTTCTTTTTCTGCTGCAAATAAGATTTTGAATTTGGGAGATGACGGCACACAAAAAATCACCTTACAATCAGGATTATATGATGATGATGGCGAATATGAACTCATCTCTAAATTCGGATCCGCTTATTTCCCAGAATCATTTAAAGCTGGTCATGGATTAGGTAACACACTAATGACCACCTATAAAGTATCTACTGAAAATTCCGGCGTGGTTTTTCATCGTTATTTGAAATTTGTAGATACAGGAGGACCTGGATTTTATAGCGATGGTGAATTAGTTATTTTTGAAGGACCATTCCGATATAACGATACCAGTGAAGCCAGTACAGTACAATTAACTGAAAGATATAATACTTCGTTTGGATATAAGGTTTCGACTAGTTTATATGCGCCGGCCAATCGTGTATCTGCCAGCTTGATGTTTGCCACAGATGCAGATTTTTACGTTTTTGACAAACCGTTAGAAGGAAAAACATCTCTTGGAATTTCCGGTAGCAAAACCCGTATCTTGGAGAATACGCTATTCTTTAATGACAATATTTATTGGTTAGCTATCAGTGATGGTGTAAAACATTATGGCCACGCTTATTTTGTAGATGATATAGGCTCCGTTACTTTTTCTGCTGGCTTTGCCGGCAGTGGGTGGAAAATCTATAAAAATGGATTAACCGGAAATATTTGTGCAACATTTGATGAAGTAACCGTGCGTAAAAAAATGCGCATATACGAATTAGAAGTTCAAAAAAATTCTGCTACAAATGGCTCTATGTGGGTTAGCGATTCTTGTAGTGGAGATATTGTAGAAGAAATATTATAATGGCAGTATATTCATATCGAAAATTTAAAGTCAGTATTAATGAAGATTCTAAAAAAACACAAGGGTTACATGTAGGAGATATTGTACGTAGGCAGTATTTCGATTCTCCTAATCTTATTTATTCGCTCATGTGTGTGTTAGAAACCGGAACAGATACTGTTACTGTAATTGAAAATGGAGAATCTGTGCAAAAAGAACGTCCGTGGTTTATTGGAGCATTGCTGGAAGGCGATGCCCCAATGTCCGGAGAATTGTTAGATTTTGTACGTGTTACTAATTTATGGGATGCCAACCGATTGGGAGCCATTTATATGACCGCCAGCGATGAACAGTCACCATATATAGATGTTATAGACGGTATTCCTGTTGAACAGAGTTTATGCTATCCATCCAGTATTAACAATGTGTCGTGGACTGATTATTTTTCTCAATATACAATAGTCGGTCGTGCGTATGTGACAGCGACTTATCAAAAAAGTTATCTGGACAATTACCGAATATGCTCATTTGTACGTAATTCGGTTACAGCCAACACCGGTACTTTTATCGGTTTGCAACAACACATTGAAAAAACTTTGGGCAATCCAGACCGTGTATTGATTTCCTATAAAATAAAGTCCAACCGCACATTAAACAATATTATCGCTTCGTTGGGATATACAGACGGTTCCAGAATAGACGGTACTTTAAATGTTACCTCAACAACCGAATGGACTTATCAACTTCATGCTATTACTGTAGATTTTTCAGACCGCTATCAACGTATGTTTTCTTTGAACGTGAACGATAATCTATCTGAAGGAGATACAGTGGAAATTTCTGATTTGAATATTGTATTGTTGTCCTCTGTCGCCAATTTTGCCGGAGGTTTAAAGATGCGTTTAGGAAAGCTTAACGGTATCAACGACCCGGTTTTCGGCACGTTGGATAATTATGGAGCCTATATGCAACGTTTGTACGCCACCCAGCAAGTCAACATTTCCGGTACGTTAACAGCCGGTGACGAGAACGGGTTCGGATGTACATTCTATGCCGGAAAGATACATAAAAACGTGGTTATAAATAGTGTTGCGTGCGACTTTGATTCTGCAACCAGTATTGTCGCTACTAGTGACAATCCTGTCGGCGTGGGTGAAGTATATAGTTCAGACCGTACCATTATATTAAATGCCCAGACAAATGCCTGGATGTTAGGAAAATTAGGTAAACAATATTGTTTTTCTTTTTGGTTGAAAACAGATACCGATTGCGATATTCTAATCTCACAAAACGGATATTCCATCCGTACTATTATTGTGGAAGGAAACGGGACATGGCAACGCTATTCTGTGGCTTTTACCATACAAGACCCCAATCAAGATGTGCCTCTACAAATGTCTTTGCAACAGTCTGAAGGCACTATTTATTTTACCGCACCGCAAATTGAAAAAGGCAAATACGCCACCCAATACCAACCAACTGATGATGTGTTGTCATACGTAGAAGATTATGGAGCCTGGTTTAACAAAGGGGGTATCGGTGGAACTATTCAGAATCCATTACTTAAACTGAATGATGACGGTTCCATCTCCAGTAGAGACAATTCGTTTATTATCAATAATGACGGGACAGGACAGTTTGCCAATGGACGGTTTAAATGGACAAAAGATAAAATATTATTACAAGATGTCACAATCAAGTGGGAGGATTTGGATGAAACCACCCAAGAGGCTATTAAACCAAAATCAATCAGGATTCTTGGACCTACCGTATTTGTGCAAGAAAATGACACTTATGCCCCCACCAGTATTACTCTTCAGATAAGCGAAACCAATTTTGTGTCCACATCAAGTGGTAGAAAATGGTATTATCTCTCTTCTTCAGGGGATTATGTATTGTTAGAAGGTGAGAACGGGCGCACTTTAACAATTTTACCTACAGCAAGTTATTGGCAGGAAAAAACAATATTAACTATAAAATGTGTTGTTACAATAAACTCTTCAGAATACTCAGATACTATTACTATACAAAAAACAAAAAATGGTGAAAACGTATATAGCGTGTTGATAACTGCTTCGCGTGGCACTATTTTAAAGGACGGTGTTGAAGAAACCACATTGACAGCCAGCGTATATTATGGCAATGAAGAGGTGACAAATTTAATTCCCGACAATATGTTTAGTTGGGTAAAGGAAAGTGGCAACAGTGAAAGCGACACAGAATTTGCCCAGCAACATGAGGGGTACGGAAGAAATTTAACCGTCCGATTAACCGATTTGATTAATACAGCCAAATTTGGCTGTAAAGTTGCTAAAGATTAATCATTGTTTATTATGGGATTATTAAATTTAAACAAAAAGACCGGCGATACATTTACAGCCGCAGAAGTTAATCAGATTGGAGCAGCTATCGACCAAAATACTAATGATATTGCAGAATTGCGCAGTAGCATGATGTATTGGTTTGTTGATTACGATGAAGGCAACAATACTGCATTAGCTGTTGGTGGAAATATGGAAGTTCGCCAGAATTATTTTGATATGTGTGGCCGTATCATTGTTAATCGAAATGGTGATGCTGCTAGGCTTAATGCCACAGACAGTAACTATTTTGAAGACGGTACAGCTGCAAAACATGATGGTAGTTATGGACAAACAATGGCATACAGACCACCTTTGTATGGCAAAGTAGTTCGTTTGTCATCTACTGTTGTACGAGTTTATAAAAGCCCAACCCCTATGCAGGGATTTACTTTATTGTATGATACTATTGTTGAGGGGGCGTTTTTGGGTTCTGTAGAAACTATTGATGGGCAAATCTGTTTAATGAGTTTGGCCAATACTTTACCTAAAGACAGTATTAGTATGTCAACAGCCTGGGGATATGCACAAAATTATGGTAAAGATTGGGGGTTAATGAATTGGACCGCTTGGAATGCGGACAATTTACTTGCTCACGATTTTTGTAAAAATCGTAATGTACGCCCCACTTTAGGCTCTGGTATTATTGGGGGCACCAACTCAGGGTCAGCATCAGGTGTAGCTTATACAATTCCGTCTGGATGTACTTTGTCTTTAGGCAATGCAAGCGGTAAAGTTTCGGTTACTGCGCCTGATACTTCTGAACAATTCTCGGAAGTTTCTTTATTTGGCAAAGAGTCAGCTTGGGGCAAAAAGTGGCAATTTATTGCCGGAAATATCCATAATGGTAGTACCATTTATATTTGGGATGATAATAAAGTAGTGAATGGCAATCCTCCATCTGGAGTTAATTATCGTACTGCCTATTTTAATAATGAAGCTGCAAACAACTGGAAAGGTGTATTAAAAATGGCTTTTGGTGAAAAAGCTGATTTGTTACCAACCGCCTATCAAAGTAGTCGTAATGAAACTTTAAATTATGCGGCTTCGTGGTATTTGAATGGTGCTGGTGAAATTCTGCACGGTGGTGGGTACGCGAACAACGGCTCGAATTGCGCCCCCGGTT
>ULKH01012131.1_pt1 | contig 60049 bp, 45 predicted proteins | sample 1951111 | NCBI WGS metagenome assembly ULKH01 (sample SAMEA4835496, study PRJEB28245) | human gut metagenome | biome: gut microbiome; material: fecal sample | place: Denmark | collected 2008
ATAATATATATATAATATAAAATTCTATCTCCCCCGTCTCCACATGCGGCACACGGCAATTGTCATCTGTCATTTGTAATTGTCATCGCGCACTTCACGTCCCCCACCCTGACATCCGCCGCGCCGGCATCCACCCGTCTGTCATCTGTAATTGTAAGCGCGGCCAAACCGCGGCGCGCCTCACGCCGTGTTGCACCCCTTGGCAAAAGTAGCGCGAATGGCACACGAACGCTACGGAACGGCGGCATTTCGCACGCGAACAAGCATCTTTACCGCCCGCAAAGGCGGCATTCGCACCATGCAAAGGCCATGTTTACGGCATGGCGCGGAGCCGCCCGTCAGCGGCGTTCAGGCCATGCAACGGCGCGCGGGCGTGGCGCGCAACCGCTTACAATTACAAATGACAGATGACAATTACTGATACGGATGACAATTACAAATGACAGATGACAATTACTGATTACGGATGGCAATTACAGTATGAATATATGACGGACTCACGCCTGGTCAACGTGATTCCGGCATAAGAATTATTTTCATGAATATACGAAACCGCCCTTTATAGGGACATAACCCAACGTGATTTCGGTATAAGAAACACGTTTCCTAAAAGCAAAATTATCTGTTCTTTTGTATTTAATCTGTCGGCTGGTAACCAGTCATTCCGCGCTCCGACGCGGAATCCAGTGTAAACAACCTGCTTTTAAGTATATTGTGTGTACTGGATTCCGCATTTCTGCGGAACTGCAACTCGCCGCCAAGGCAATGGCTGATTACCCACCGACCGCTTGGAATAGGGTTATCACAACATTGTCCTTATACCGAACTCGCGTCAACGCACTGGTTTCACCGCGCGGCATAACCGGCTGGCACTGACGTGTTTACATGAAAAAAGGGGATACAAGCCAAAAGCCTGCCTCCCCCTGCTCAAACTCTTGCGGAAGGTGAGGGATTCAAACCCCCGATACCCGCAATGGGTATACCGGATTTCGAGTCCAGCGCATTCGGTCACTCTGCCAACCTTCCTTTCCCGGCCCGCGCCGCGCCCCTTGCGGAGCCGTCCGCGGCCTTTAACGGGTGCAAAGGTAATACAAATATTTCACATGGCAAAGAAAAACGTCACTCAAATGAAAGTTTTTCGAGCCTCGCCCTAAGTTTTCCGGCTTCTGACCGCCTTATGGCGAGCCTAATCTCGCACGTGCCGCCATAATCCTGCGACACTATGCGCGGCTTCATCTCCTTCACCACGCGCATTACGGCGTTCATCATCACGTAGGGGAAGCTGTACGTTACGACGTCCTCCACCTGCCGCGTCACTATTTCGGCCGCGGCCAAGGCCTCTGCGGCCGCCGTCCTGTAAGCCACGATGAGGCCGCCCGTGCCGAGGTTGACTCCGCCGTAATAACGCACCACGACTACGAGCACGTCGGTCAGCCCCAGGCTGTTGATTTGCCCGAGGATGGGCTTGCCGGCCGTGCTGCCGGGCTCGCCGTCGTCATTGGCGCGCAGCTCGCCGCGCTCCGCGCCGAGCACGTAGGCGTAGCACACATGGCGCGCGTCGTAATAACGCTTGCGGTAATCCTGCAAGACGGCCCTGACCTCGGCTGCGCTCTCCACATGGTGGGCGAAGGCGAGGAACTTGCTCCTCTTCTCGGAGTAAGTACCCTCGCCTACGTTTGCAATGGTCCTGAACTCGTCCTGGCTCATCAAGCCCCCCATGCTCATGAAAGCTTGTGGATGACGAGGCCCGAGCGCAGCTTCGGCTCGAACCATGTAGCCTTCGGGGGCATTATCTTGCCGCTATCGGCTATGTCCATGATTTGCTTCATCGTTACGGGATAAAGGGCCAGCGCCATGCGCATTTCGCCGCTATCTACGCGGCGCTTCAGCTCGCCGAGGCCGCGCAGGCCGCCCACGAAGTCGATGCGCTTGTCAGAGCGGAGGTCTTTTATGCCAAGTATCTCGTCCAGTATGAGGCGGCTCGATATGTCAACGTCGAGCACCCCGATGGGGTCGGTGTCGTCAAACGTGCCCGGCTTGGCCGTAAGGCTGTACCACCGGCCGTCCAGGTAGAGCGAAAACTCGTGCAGGCGGCGCGGCCTGTACTCTGCTTCGCCCTTCTGCTCCACCTCGAAATTCTTGCCCAATGCGGCCAGGAACTCTGACGAGGATAGGCCGTTAAGGTCTTTCACCACGCGGTTATAGTCAAGTATGGTGAGCTGGGATGCCTGGAAGCACACGGCCATGAAGTAGTTGTACTCCTCCGTACCGTCATGGTTGGGGTCTTGCCGCGCCTTCTCCGCGCCCACGAGGGCGGCCGCGGCGGAGCGGTGGTGCCCGTCGGCGATGTAGAGCGAAGGCATCTTGGCGAACTCGGCGGTAACCGTGGCTATGTCGGCATCGTCGGAAATCACCCAGAACTGGTGGCGGAATCCGTCCACCGGGGCTATGAAGTCATACTCGGGCGTGGTCCCGGCGTAGCGCATGATGAGCGCGTCGAGCACGGCGTTGTCAGGATAAGCGAAGAATACAGGCTCTATGTTGGCGTTGTTCACGCGCACATGCTTCATGCGGTCCTCCTCCTTGTCGCGCCGCGTAAGCTCGTGCTTCTTGATTACCCCGTTGAGATAGTCGTCAACGTAGGCGCACACCACGAGGCCGTACTGTGTCTTGCCGTTCATGGTCTGGGCGTAGATGTAATACTGCTCCTTGGCGTCCTGCACGAGCCAGCCCTTGTCCTGGAACTTCTTAAAGTTCTCGGCCGCCTTCTCGTACACGCGCGGGTCATACTCGCTCGTGCCCGGGGAGAAGTCAATCTCGGGCTTTATTATGTGGTAAAGGCTCTTCTCGTTATCGCCGGCTTCCGCCCGCGCCTCTTCGGAATCGAGCACGTCGTAGGGGCGCGACTCCACCTCCTCCACATACTCGCGTGGCGGGCGCACGCCCCTGAATGGTTTTATCTTAGCCATAGATACGTCTGCTTGTCACTCGTTACTTTTCACTTGTTCACCTGGTACTTTGTGCAGCCGTCCTTGAAGAAGGCGTTGATTTGCCTTGCGGCGGCAATTCCGGCGTTGATGTTGGCCTCGGCCGTCTGCGCGCCCATCTTCTTGGGCGTGCTGAAATAGCGCCCCTCGAACTTCGCGAAGTCGGCGTCGGCATCGGGCTTGATGTCGGTTATATACTTCAAGTCTTCGCGCTCGGCCATCAGTTTCAGCAGCTCCGGCTCGTCCACCACTTCCTTGCGTGCCGTGTTTATAACGATGCCGCCCTTCTTCATCTTGCTTACCAGGGCGTAGTTGATGCTCTGCCTGGTCTCGGGCGTGGCGGGGATGTGCAGCGATACGATGTCGCACTGCTCGAAGAGTGCGTCCTGCGAGCAGGCCGCGTGCACTCCGGCCTGCTCTATCGCGTCCTTGGGGCAGAACGCGTCGTAGGCGTAAACGTCCATGCCGAAGCCCTTGGCTATGCGCGCCACGTTGCGCCCCACGTTGCCGAAGGCCAGTATGCCGAGCTTCTTGCCCATCAGCTCGGTGCCGGCCTTGCCGTTATAGAAATTGCGCACGGCGTACACCAGCAGGCCGAACACGAGCTCGGCTACGGCGTTTGAGTTCTGTCCGGGAGTGTTCTCTACCACTACGCCCTTCTGCTTTGCATACTCCGTGTCCACATTATCATAGCCTGCACCGGCACGCACTACGATTTTCAGGCTCTGTGCCGCGTCGAGAACGGCCGGCGTTACCTTGTCCGAGCGTACTATGAGGGCGTCGGCGTCCTTCACCGCATCAAGCAGCTGCGCCGCGTCGGTATATTTCTCGAGGAGCGCAAGCTCGTTGCCCGCACCTTCTATTTCCTTCCTTATGCCGTCTACCGCAACGGGGGCAAACGGCTTCTCCGTTGCAACTAATACTTTCATATTATACAGATTTATTGGTTGATATACATTGATGGCTTTTATAAAAGAAAAGGGAAGCACGCTTGGCCGCGATTACCTGCGGGTCAACCGCACCGCGACATGCTCCCCTTTTGTATCGTATCAGGCGCCAAGGGTCAGTGCTGCGCCTCAAAGTCCTTCATGCACTGGATGAGAGCCTGCACGCCCTCAACGGTCATGGCGTTGTAGCAGCTTGCGCGGAAACCGCCTACCGAGCGGTGGCCTTTGATACCCACCATGCCCTGAGCCGTGGCATACTCCATGAACGGCTTTTCGAGCTCGGCGTACTCGGGGTTCATCACGAAGCAGATGTTCATCACCGAACGGTCCTCCTCGGCCACCGTGCCGCGGAAAAGCTTGTTCCTGTCTATTTCCGCATAGAGCATGTCCGCACGCTCGCGTGCGCGCTTGTCCATAGCCTCTACGCCGCCCGTCTTCTTTATCCAGCGCAGGTTCTCGAGAGCAGTATAGATGGGGACTACCGGCGGAGTGTTGAACATCGAGCCCTTGTCTACATGTGTCTTATAGTCAAGCATCGTCGGGATTGTGCGCGGAGCCTTGCCGAGGGCGTCGTCCTTCACGATTACCACCGTCACACCGGCCATTGAGAGGTTCTTCTGCGCGCCGGCGTAGATGCACATGTACTTAGAAACGTCCACCGGACGGCTGAAAATGTCTGATGACATGTCGGCTATCATCGGCACGGGCACGTCCATATCCTTGCGTATTTCTGTTCCGTAAATAGTGTTGTTGGTGGTGATATGCAGGTAATCCACGTCCGCAGGGCATGTCCAGTCCTTCGGGATGAATGTATAGTTGGCGTCGGCCGACGATGCCACCTCCACCACTTCGCCGAAGAGCTTGGCCTCCTTGATGGCCTTTTTAGCCCACGTTCCCGTGTTCAGGTAAGCGGCTTTCGTTATAAGGAAGTTGTAGGGAACCATGCAGAATTCGAGCGAAGCGCCTCCGCCGAGGAAGAGCACGGAGTAACCTTCGGGCACACCAAGCAGCTCCTTGATGAGGGCTACCGCCTCGTCTACCACCGGCTGGAAGTCTTTTGCCCTGTGGCTGATTTCGGCCAATGACAAACCGCTTCCGTTAAAATCCAAAATCTGCTTTGCCGTATTCTCGATGACTTCGCGCGGAAGCATTGAGGGACCGGCGTTAAAGTTGTACTTCTTCATAATGAAACAAATTAAATCGGTTATTCTTTTTGCAGTTGCGAAGTTACATCATTTACTCCGAACGCACAAACATTTTACATTAAAAATGATAAAATACTGACATTTTGCTATCTTACAAGCTCTATTACCGTCTTTATGCCTTTCAGCTTCGCCCCAGAAACACGCTTTATCACGTCACGCCATTTCGTACCGGCCACGGCCACGTACGCCCACCGCTCCTTTATGTCTATGCGGCCGATGTCCTTGCCGTCAAGCCCGCCGGTCTTGCAGAGAAACCCGAGCACGTCGCCACGCGACACCTTGTCCTTCTTGCCCTTACCTATATATAATGTAACCATGCGCGGACGCGGCGGCACCTGCGCCCCGTCGGGCACGGTGTAAGCCTCGGGCGCGCCCGGCACGTATGCCGGAAGCTCCTCTCCTGGCGCAAGGATGAAGAACGCCCGTCCGCTGGCCTCCCACCGGGCGGTGCGCCCCACGCGGTGCACATACTCGTCCTCGCCCACGGGCAGGTGGTAATGCACGATGTTGTCAACGCCGGGCATGTCGAGCCCGCGCGACGCAAGGTCGGTGGCTACGAGCACATTGGCCGAGCCGTTGGCGAACTTGTACAGGGCGGCCTCGCGCTCCTTCTGCTCCATTCCGCCATGGAAGGTGCTCACCACAAAGCCCTTTTCTTCAAGGAACGCGCCCGTGCGCTCTACGCTATCGCGGTAATTCAGGAACACTATGGTGCTGGCGTCGCCCAGCGAGCAGAGCAGCGCGGCGAGCGTGTCGAGCTTGTCCTTGCCGGGACTCTTCACCACATATTGCCCTATACGCCCCTGCACGTCGCCCCCGCCAAGGTAATCGAGCCTTACGGCACGCCCCATGTTGACGAACGATGGTATTTCCTCGGCATCCGTGGCCGATAGCAGGAAACGCCTGCGCACCGCCCCGAGCAGGCCCATGGCCTTTGACATCTCGGCGGCGAAGCCCATCTTGAGGCACTTGTCGAACTCGTCAATAACGACATACCTTACCGCCGAGGCGGCGATGTTGCCCTTCTCCAAATGGTCTACGAGCCTTCCCGGCGTGGCGAAAACCACCTGCGGCATGACGCGGCGCAGCTCCCTGTGCTCGTCCATGGCCGGACGGCCGCCGTAGAGGCACACCGACCTCAGGCCGCAAGCCATGCTCCTGAACACGTCGTGTGACTGCAACGCGAGCTCGCGCCCGGGCACTATCACCACCGCCTGCACTTCGGCCGACGCCGCGTCGAGCATCCCGGCCAGCGGCAGGAGGTAAGCCAGCGTCTTGCCCGTACCCGTAGGCGATAGCAGCACCACGTCCTTGCCGCCACCCAGCATGGCGTCCTTCATGCCAAGCTGCATGTCGCTAAGGGCGTCAATGCCCAGCCGGCGCAATATTTCATCCTCTGTATTTATAGCTGCAATGTCTTTCACGTCTCAATGATTTACAAGCTGACAAATGACGCGCTGCACATACATGCGAGCGCGGCTTATCTTCCGCAAAGATACAAAACATAAGCGAAACCGACGAATAAAAACGCAAGAATAATGACAGATTTAGGCCAACTTGAACTCCGCCGCGCACTAAGGGCTCCGCAAACGGCCATATCCAGCGGTGCAAAAGACGGCATTTGACGGTGCCAAAGACGGCATTTGGCCATGCTAAAGACGGCCTTTAAGACTATAAGCAGACGCCCTGCTTACGCTTACGGAAAGCCTTAAATACGGCCTTATATAAAACAACACCCAACTTTTAAAGCACAAATAGTTACAGTTTTACCGGCATCGGGATAACGGAACATTAAAAACACGGCGCAGGCCTGCCGGTTATCGATATTTTGATGTAACTTTGCAGCACGTAAACCAAGAGTGCGGCATACGCCGTACAAATAAAAAACGAGCAAGGAAATGAAGCAGTTTGACACATACATATTCGACCTTGACGGCACCCTGCTGTACACCCTCGACGACCTTACGGCCAGCACCAACCACGCCATGCGCGCATTTGGCATGGCGGAACACACCACGGAGGAGGTAAGGATGATGGTGGGCAACGGAATAAGGAAGCTGATTGAGAGGGCCGTGCCCGGCGGAACGGGCAACCCCTTGTATGAAAACGTGTACAAGGAGTTCATGCACCACTACCTCGAGCACAGCCTCGACACCACGCGCCCCTACCCCGGCATAATGGAGATGCTGGCCGCGCTGAAGGCCAAGGGGCGGCGCATGGCCGTGGTAAGCAACAAGTATTGCAAGGCCACTGAGCATCTTTGCCGTACTTTCTTCGGCGAATACATCAGCGTAGCCATAGGCGAAAGCGCGGACATACGCAAAAAGCCTGCGCCCGACACGGTGCTCGAAGCCCTGCGCAGGCTCGGCGTAAGCAAGGAGGGTGCCGTATATGTGGGCGATAGCGAGGTTGACATAGCCACGGCGCGCAACTGCGGCCTGCCGTGCATCAGCGTGCTATGGGGTTTCAGGGACAAGGATTTCCTTGTCAAGAACGGAGGCACCACCTTCGCCGAAAGCCCGGAGGAAATACTTTTTTAATGCACAATTCATAATGCATAATTCCTAATTGGGCTGGCGGCGTTCCTTTTTTTGTCTATAATCCATAACCGTACCGGAAGTCACCAATCCAATTATGAATTATAGAAGCGCCGCCAACCCGATTATGAATTATGAATTGTGCATTATGAATTAAAAAAGAGTATGCCGGTCGATGTATTCCTGCACCTGCTCTTTGTAGCTTTCGGAAACGGGGATATACATCTCGCCTATCACGATGCGGCCACGGTCAACCATCTCCGCAACCGCCATGTTTACTATGAACGAACGGTGCACGCGCATGAACTGGGGCTTGGTCAGATAGTCCTCCAGCTTCTTCATGTTCATCAGTGACATCACGGGGCGGCGTCCGCCGTTCAGGTATATCTTTACATAATCCTTCACTCCTTCAACGTAAAGTATATCGTCGAAGTCTATACGCACGAGCTTGTACTCGCTCTTCACGTAGACAAACCTGTCGTGCGCCTTAATGTCCTGCATCTCCTTGGCTTCAAGCTGCCCTGCCACCCGGTTCACGGACAAGGCGAAGCAATCATAGCTTATAGGCTTGAGCAGATAGTCGGCGGCGTTGACCTTGTACCCGTCTATGGCGTAACGGTCGAACGCCGTGGTGAAAATCACCTTCGTTTCCTTGGGCAGCAGGTTGGCAAACTCCAGTCCGCTAAGTTCCGGCATCTGTATGTCAAGGAACAACAGGTCCACCGGGTTGTTCCTCAACTCCTTCATGGCCTCCACCGCGCTCCCGTACACACCGACAAGATGCAGTTCGGGCGTCTTCCGGGCATAGCTTGCAAGAAGCTCGGCCGCCAAAGGCTCGTCATCTATTATCGCGCAATTCAGTATCATAGATTGTTATTATTGAATAATAAGTATTTTCATCCTCGTCAACGCCCCGTTCCCACTCGTACTTCCCGGCGTATGCAAGGTCGAGCCGGCGGGCCACTTGCTCAAGCCCTATGCCGTGGCCGCTCTTGTCCGTCGAGGCCTTCGGGTAATTGCTGTTCCTTATCTCGCACACTATCTTCTCGCCGTCATACAATATGTTTATCAGGATAAAGCTTGGATTGGCCGTGCTTACACCGTGTTTGAAGGCGTTTTCAACAAGCGATATGAATATGAACGGAGCAACTTTCACGTCGTCCCCATGGCTTATGCTTACATTGAAGTCTATCCTTACGTTCTTGTTCAGCCTTATACGCATAAGCTCGACATAGTTGCGTATGAACTCAACCTCGTCGCAAAGAGCCACGGCGTTGTTCCTTCCGCCATACAGCATCTGGCGCAGCAATGCGCTAAGTGACAGCACCGCCTTCTGCGCCTTGTCCCGGTCGAAGGATATCAAGGCGTAGATACTGTTCAGCGTGTTGAGCAGGAAGTGCGGGTTTATCTGGTTGCGCAGGTTCTGCAGTTCGGCTTCCGTCTTCTGTATTTCCATCTCGCGGCGCGCCGCCTCCGCCTTCTGCCACCCCAGCGCAAGCCTCAACGACGTGGCCAATACGGCGGAAAGCATGAACGGGAATATCCCGCGTACGATAAAGAAAGCCACGGCAAACAACCACGGCACATGCTCGTGGAGCGGCGGAGGATTAAATCCGGCGTCCCTTTCCATGCCGTGCATCACATCCATAAGAAGGTTCATGCACAACGCCAAGACCAGCATAACCGCGAAATTGACGAAAAAATAAGTCTTAATCCGCCTTTCCACAAAATACTTTGGCACAAGCCACAAGTAATTAAGATAGAACACCGCGCAGAGGAATAGCGGCAGGCACAGGCGGATGAGATACATTCCGGCACTCTGCCCGACATGCCGCGGAATGAAGAATACTGACGGCAACGCCACCAATACCCAGCAGATTGTATGGAACAATATTACATTAAATGTCCTTTTAGTCATATTCGTCAGGCATCATCATTCGTACCTTATCGCCTCTATGGGGTCGAGCATAGCCGCCTTCTTTGCCGGATACCACCCGAAGAACACACCCGTAGCCGTGCAGACGAAGAAGCTAAGCAGCACGCTCCACGGCTGGATGAACACCGGCCACTTGGCAAATATGTTAACCCCATACGTCGCGCCTATGCCTATAAGCACACCTATCACGCCCCCGGTAACGCTAAGCAGTATCGACTCTATGAGGAACTGGATCAATATGTCAATTCCCCTCGCGCCTACACTCATGCGCAATCCTATCTCACGGGTGCGCTCGGTGACGCTTACATACATTATGTTCATGATGCCGATACCTCCCACTACAAGCGATATTCCGGCTATGCAGGCAAGGAGAATGGTCATCAGGTCGGTAGTAGAGTTCATCATGCTCGCCAGTTCCTCCTGCGAACGTATGTTGAAGTCGTCCTCGTCGCCACTGCTTTCTTCCGTAGGGTCTTTCAGCTTATGCTGCGCACGCAGCACCTTGGTGATTTCCTCCGTAGCCTTGTCGGTCAGGCCTTCCGTCAAAGCAGAGCAGTTTATGCTTTGCAGATAGTTCACCGCAAGTATGCGCTTCATCACGGCTGAATACGGCGCAAGCACGAGGTCGTCCTGGTCCATGCCCATAGAGTTGTACCCCTTGCTCTTCAACACACCGACTATGCGGAAAGGTATGGTGTTAAACCTTATCACTTTGCCGACTGGGTCGGAGCCGTCAGGAAACAGGTTATCAACCACCGTCTTGCCTACCACACACACCTTTGCGCTCGACTTGATGTCTTCATCCGTAAACATCTCGCCGTCCTCAACCGAAAGTTGCCGTATATCGAGGTAATCACGGTTGACACCGTAAATGGTGGAAGGCGTATTGTTATTCCCGTTTATGAATTGACCGGAACTGTTGACCACCGGACTTACCGCGCTTATATACTGGCACTGGTCCTTCAATGCGTCATAATCAGCAAGCTTCAACGTCTCCATCTCATCTGCTTCACGGCGCACACCGCCGCGCATATCCTGACCGGGCATTATCATAATCATGTTCGACCCCATCTCGGATATCTGCTTCTGGATGCTCTTCTTGCTGCCCTGCCCTATGGCAAGCATCGTTATCACCGAGGCCACACCTATTATTATACCCAGCATCGTAAGAAACGAGCGGAGCTTGTTGGCGGCTATCGCACGCAAGGCTATCTTGAAAAGATTGGCTATACTCATATTACCAATGATACGAACAAAAAAGTATTGACATCTCAATCGTCGCGCGAAGGCGGAAGTTCCGCCAACGATTGCGCGGCTGAAAGGATGTTTTCATTATAAATATCGCTTCTAATCTTGCCGTCACGAAGCACGATGTTGCGGCTTGAATACCCGGCAATGTCGGGATTGTGCGTAACAAATATTATCGTCCGGCCTTCCGCATGGAGCTTCTGGAACAACACAAGGATTTCAAACGAAGTACGGGTGTCAAGGTTGCCAGTCGCCTCGTCAGCCAAAAGCACGGCCGGATTGTTCACCAAAGCACGGGCTATCGCCACACGCTGCATCTGTCCGCCCGACATCTGGTTTGACTTATGGTAAAGGCGGTCGCCCAGTCCTACGGCCTCAAGTGCCGCTATCGCACGCTCACTACGCTCCTTAGCGCTCACCGCCGGATTGTACATCAAGGGCAGCTCGACGTTTTCAATGCTTGTAGTCTTCGGCAACAGGTTGTAATTCTGGAATACAAAACCTATCTTACGGTTGCGCAGCACCGCCCGTTCAGGCTTCTTCATCTTGCGCACGGATATCCCGTCAAGATAATATTCGCCGCGGCTCGGAGTGTCAAGACAGCCCAACTGGTTAAGCAGAGTAGACTTGCCGGAGCCTGATTTGCCCATAATCGTGACAAACTCGCCTTCATATATCTTGAACGAGACGCCCCGTAAAGCGTGCACGGTTTCTTCACCGACACGGAAGTCACGGTGCACGTCCTGCAATTCAATCACGACTTTCTTTTCGCCCATGCCTTTCTGAACTTTATATCCGTCATTTCTTGCCTTTCTTGTCGTGTCCAGGTCCCTTGGGAGCAAAAGGACTTGCCTCCTGTTCTCCCATACCTCCAGGTGCAGGCATGTCATTGTTCTCTACCTCCATACCCGTAACAATCTTCATGCCTTTAGGCACTCCGCCAAGCAATTCGGTGTTAACACCGTCACTGATGCCTATCTTCACGGGATGAGCCTGGAACACATTTCCCTCATACGTCCACACTTTGTTGTTGCCCTTGCAGTCTTTTACCTGCGCATCGCCTATCAGCTCCTTCATCGGAGTGAAGCGCAAAGCCTTGTTGGGCACACTTAATACGCCGCGCTTGTCAAGAGTGTAGATGGTAACATTGGCCGTAAGTCCGGGCTTTAGTTTCAAATCCTTGTTCGGCGCACTTATCACAACCTCGTATGTTACGACATTATCCTCGGTATTGCCTTCCTGGCGCACCTGTGTAACGGTGCCTGAGAACGTATCGTCGGGATATGCGTCAACGGTGAAAGTCACACGTTCACCTTCCCTGACTTCGCCTATGTCGGCCTCGTCAACGTCTGCAATAACCCTCATGTCGGTCAAGTCCTGCGCTATGGTGAACAGCGTAGGCGTCTCAAAGCTGGCCGCAACGGTCTGTCCCTCTTCCACTTCGCGCGAAAGAACCACGCCGTCAACGGGCGAAGTGATTGTAGCATACCCCAGGTTTGTCTGCGCCTGTTGCAGGCTTTCACGCTGCTGCGTAACGGCATCCTGCGCCTGGCGGTACGACAGCAATGCCGTCTCATACTCGTCGGCACTGACAAGTCCTTTGTCATACAAGGCCTTGTAGCGGTTATAATTGGCCTTTTGATATGTCAACTGGCTTTGGGCGTTGTTCAAGGCAGCCCTCGCCGTGTTGACCTGACTTGTAAGGTTGGTCTTGTCAAGCTCCGCTATCACTTGGCCTTTCTTCACCACGCTGTTATAGTCAACATAGAGTTTTGCCACTATTCCTGACACCTGCGTACCGACATCAACCGACGTTACCGGCTCTATCGTACCCGTAGCGGTTACGCTGTTGGATATGTCGCTGACTCCAACTACAGCCGTCTCGAACGACAATTCATGCTTGTCTTTTCTGCAAAAGGCGAGGCAACAGCAAGCTATAGCTACCGCCACAACCACAAGACCAACAATTATCTTTTTCTTTTCCATAACTTTATTATATCATATTCATTTCCCCACCACTGTAAAAATCAAGCAATTGCAGATAGAGTATAGCCGTGTACTTGCTTTCAAGGCGGCTCTGCTGTGCGTTGAGAAGCGTCGTCTTGGCATTTGTCAGCTCCACTATGTTTTTCAATCCGAGCCTGAACTGCTCGCTAAGCAAGTCATAGCTGTCTTGCGCACTGGCAACACTCGCCACCGCAGAGCGGAACCGCTGCTGGCTGGTTGTGGCGTTCACCCAAAAGCTCTGTATGGTTAGGGCGAGGTTGTTCTTGGCATCATCGGCCTCGGCCTTAGACTGCTGCAAACTTATCTCCGCCTTGCTTACCGCCGTCTTGGCCGCGCGGTTATCGAAGATAGGCACGCTCAAGGTAACACCGATTGTACCGTTTATGTTGCTCTTCATCTGGTCTGCCCATGTAGAACTAACGCCTGTCTGCGTATGCGTGCCGGTTATCGTGCTCGTACCGATGCCGCCCATTATGCTGACGGTAGGCTTGCGACCGGCCTTGGCAATATCTATGCCGAGGCTGCTGTAATCAATGCCGAGCATAGCCGTCCTTATTTCAGGACGCCGAACCAACGCGCTTTCCAGCACATGCTTCACCGACGGCACGATGGCAAGGGCCTGTTCGTCTGACGATGACGGCTCTGCGATGTCGAAACCTGCGTCATAATCAAGCCTCAACAGATACTTCAGCTGCTGCTTGTAATCCTCAAGCTGGCCTTTCATGTTGACGAGGTTGTACTCGTCTGTCGCCACCTGTGCGTCGAGCTGTGACAAGTCGGCCTTCGATAGAGAACCTACCTTGTACATCTCCGCGCCACGTTCCGCGTTCTTACGGCTTATCTGCAATATTTCCTCATTTACCTTGACGGCCTCGCCGACATACAATATCTGCACGTACAAGTTCAAAATCTGCTCCTGTATGCTGTTGACGCTCTCTTCAAGAGCCAGTTCCTGCTGCTGCCCGGCTATCTTCTGTTGCTTCAATGTGTTACGGTTGGCATTGCCGTTCCACACCGTCCAGCTCGCGTTTAGGCCGTAATCGCCGGAGTAGCTTACATTGTCCATGTAGTCGCCCTGGCCGTCGGCAAACGGACGGTAACCGCCCTGATGTGTCGTGGAAAACGACAATGACGGAAACAACTGCGCCTTGGCCTCTTTCACATCCTCGTTTGCCGAAATCACGGACAGCCGCCCTTCGGTCACCGTTATGTTGTGTTCAAGAGCATAATCGATACACTCTTTCAACGTCCACCGGTGTCCGTCCTCCGCAAAAGCCTGTAATGCGCATCCAAGCATTGCACCGGCGGCAACAATAATCTTTATCTTTACCATATCTTCGCACTACGTTGCATCGTGCAAAAATACGAAGAACAAGGCTTTATATAAAACAAAATGGATATATGTCGCCAGTTAGTAGAGACACATATCCATTTTGCCGATGCCGACATGCGGCGTTAACAGTTATTAAGAACAGGCCGTTGCGCCGGCACATCAGTTGAAGTGGCTCAAGCGTGCGATATACTTGCCAAGTATGTCAAACTCTATATTGACCCTGGAGCCGACCTTTATATCGTGGAAATTGGTATGCTCGAACGTATAAGGGATGATGGCCACGGTAAACGTATCGTCCGTAGGCTCGCACACGGTAAGCGAAACGCCGTTCACCGTCACGCTGCCCTTGTCTACTGTGAAATATCCGCGGCGCGCCATTTCCTTGTCAAACTCATACTTGAACGTGAAATACGTGCTGCCGTCAGCGTCGCGCATGTCTACACATTCGGCGGTCATATCGACATGTCCCTGCACAATGTGGCCGTCAAGCCGCCCGTTCATCTCCATCGAACGCTCTACGTTGACCTTGTCGCCCACGTTCAACAGTCCGAGGTTTGAGCGGTCGAGCGTCTCCTTCATCGCCGTAACGGTATAGCACCCGTCGCCCAGGCGCACCACCGTAAGGCAGACACCGTTGTGCGACACGCTCTGGTCGATTTTCAACTCACCTGCAAACGTACACCTCAGCGTAAGGTCAACGTTGCCTCCATACTTCTCGACAGCCTCAACAACGGCCGTCTCTTCCACTATTCCGGAAAACATTTGAATATTATATGCCTTATATTAAACAAATGGGCAGGATATTCTCCTGCCCGAGTATTGTAGAAAAGACCGTACCGGTGATGTGATGAAAACTCCGAGCTATATAAGATTTGAGAGCTCTCCGCCTTTGTAATCCACCGGCTTTACAGCTATGCCTCGCGGCATTGTGGCCCGCCATCAGCAAGAGAAGTCATCCCGGTTTTCGTTTTATTATTGATGAGTATCCCGATCGAACCAATACGGTCTGTATGTCTTCATCTTCTGTTGCAAAGGTAAGCATTTGTTTCCAACCTTGCAAATATTTTCCAATGAAAATGTATAATAACATCAACCGCCGCCACGCACATAGACGGGCTGTCTGCAAAAGGCCGCAAAACGCCTTGCCAAAGACGGTCTTTGGCAACACTAAAGGCCGTCTTTCACACCCTGAAAGACGGCCTTTAGCCAAACGGTTTGCCGTATGCGCTGCAACGGCCTGACAGCCATTGCGTTACGTCAGAACTCGAACGACACCCTTACGTTGACCTGTCGGCCCGTAAGATAGTTGGGCACGGCATACTGCTGGCTTGTAACGTCGGTCACCCAATAATAAGAATTGACGTTGTTTATGCCGAGAAGGTTGAGGCAGTCAACGCCTAACCAAATGTTCCTGAACACCGACTTGCGGCTGCGCTTGTCATTATCCAGCAGGCGGTAGCTCATGCCTATGTCTGCCCTCTTGTACGCCGGGGCGCGGAACGGCATGGTGTCGAGGCTGCGGTGGGGAGCTCCGAAGGGCAGACCGTCCGCGTATGCCAGGCGCAGTGACATCCGCCAGCGCGTCGTTCCGGGGAAATAGTCGGTGAAAAACAAGTTCAGCGAATACCTTTGGTCGGTAGGCATGGGTATGCTCTTTCCGTTGATGTTCATCCTTGTGTCCATGAGCGACAGGCTAACCCACGAGTCCGTACCCGGCACGAACTCACCGTAGAGTTTCAGGTCAAGCCCGGCGGCATGGCCGCTGCACTGCTGGCTCGCATCGTAAACAATCTTGACGTTGTCAACGGTATAAGGAACAATGTTTGACAAAGCCTTGTAATACGCCTCCGCCGTAAACTTGTAAGGGCGGTTGCGCATCTTGAAGCGGTAATCAAGGCCTGCGATAAAGTGAATGGAACGCTGGCTCTTGGCATTGCGGTTGAGCGTGGCGCGGGTAACGCCGTTGACCGTTGCGGTGTCACGCAGTTCCTTGAAGAACGGAGCCTGGTAATAAATGCCGGTGGCAAAACGCAGCGTCATGTCATGATTGAACGCCGGTACTATGCCCAGCGATGCCCTCGGGCTTACGATGCTCTCCTTGTTGAAATTCCAATGGCTGAACCTTACGCCGTAATTCAGCGTGAAGAAGGTATGCCCGCCCTTGCTGGTAAAGCGCCAGGTGTCCTGCAAATAAGCCTCTACGCGGTTGGCGTCGAGCCGGTTGCGGGCGTTAAGCGAATAAATCATGTAAAGGTCTTGCCCGGTATGGGGTATGCTGTAGCCGCTCGAGTCGCGCATTTCGTACTCCTTGCTGTGCTCCTTGACCGTCTCCATCTTGTACGTAAATCCGGCCAGTATGTCATGTTTTCCGGCCTTGTGGGCAAGGGTCAGCTTCACGCTCTTTACCGTAGCCTCGAGGTAATTGCGGGCGTGCTCCATGTAAGTGCCCACACCAAGGTTTTCGCTTGTCTCGGTCTGCGTCAGCCAATACTGCCCCTGTATGTCGTATTTTTCCTGCTCGTTGGTATGGAATGCCGATGCCGTAAGCGTTACATTGGTGCTCTTGCCGAACTTACGGGATATGCTCAACGAACCGAAATACGTGCGGAACAAGTCTTTCTCGCATCCGTCAAAGTAAACGCGGAACGACTTTACGTTCTCCATCGTACCGAAACGCGTCTCGCGGTCTTCGGGGAAAAAGTTGTAATGGCTTTCCGACACATCTCCCATCAGCTCTATTTTCCACCTGCTGTTGGGCTCGTACGTCAGGTAAGTCTGGTAGTCAAGGAAGTTTGGACGGTATTCTCCCTTGGTCTCAAGCGTGCCGAGCAGGTATCTGTTGGTCTTGTACCGCAGGCCGTTGCTCCACGAAAACTTCTTCGTACTGAAGCCAACATACGCGCTCGCGCCGAGCAAACTGGCCGCCGCCTTTGCCTCAAACTTCTTTGGTTTACGGTAAGTAATGTCGAGAACAGACGACATCTTGTCGCCATACTTTGCCTCAAAGCCGCCGGTAGAGAAGCCTACGGCCTCAACCATGTCGGGGTTGATGATTGACAAGCCTTCCTGCTGGCCGCTGCGCACGAGGAAGGGGCGGTATATTTCCACATTGTTTATATATACGCTGTTCTCGTCGAAACTGCCGCCGCGCACGTTGTATTGCGACGAAAGCTCGCTGTGCGTTGACACTCCGGCCTGCGCCTGTATCATCTCTTCGACGGCGTTGCCGGTAACGCTCGGGGCGTTCTTCATGTCTTCGGCGTCAAGCTGCTGCGTCTGCCCCATCTGCCGCTTCTGCTCCGTTACGGTTATGCCTTCGAGCTGATTGTCTGAATACAACTGTATGAGCAGTGTCTGCCGCCCCTTGGGACGGCGCAGCACGCGGGTCTTGGTCTTGTACCCCACCATCGAAAAGCGCACTACGACACTGTCTGCCGACCGCAGCCGCAACGAATACTCGCCTTTCAAGTTGGTCATCGTCATCTTGCCCTGCTGCACCACGGCCACGGTGGCAAGCTCGACAGGGTTCATCTGCTCGTCGGTAACACGTCCCTGAAGCGTAAACGTCTGCCCCCATGCCGCCAAAACGCATAAGCACAGCACCAGAATTATGGTAAAACGCCTTGTTGTCATCATCGTATATAACGACGGCAAGGCTCAAATATTACGTAAGCCAGATATAAAAAATAATCATTTCAAGAGGTAAGCGGTTCCCTATTTTTGCGTTTCAAACAGTCTGTTGGTAATCAGTCATTCCGCAGAAATGCGGAATCCAGTACAAATAATACAGGAAAAATATGGTTGTTTACACTGGATTCCGCGTCAGAGCGCGGAATGACAGTTACCAACTGACTACTTTAAATGAGATTATTTTAACACTATCCTTATACCGAACTCACGAAAATTACATCACGATGCGCCAAGAAGAGCATCTTACACTTTGCAAGCAAAATGCCGCAACTGGCTTTCACATTGTATTACGCTTTAACACTGAGAATGGCCTCGGCGCAAAAAACAAGCCGACACGAGGCAAATAACGCAAGGAGAAGTGTGCAACCGTAAGCACCTGACACACAAACAGATACGCACGCAAACGGCATAATGTGCAGCCAAATGCACCGTTTTAACATCTTTTGGACGGTCTTTACGGGTGGTAAAGACGGCATTTACGGGTGACAAAGACGGTCTTTATCACCCGTTTTAACGGCTAAAGCCCGGCTAAAAGGCCATGTTTTGCAATCTAAAAGATGGCATTTCGGGGTGTAAAAGGCCGTGTTTCATATCACGAAAGACGGCGAAACGCAACGGCGCAGGTGTAAAACAGCGTCATAAAATCCTATTTTGCGCAGTTTTACTGACATTTTCACGATGACACTTTGACAGGGAAACATGCCCCGACGGTTACAAAACGAGCACACGCTACAAGGCACGCAACAGGTAGGAAGCCTACATCCGTACGGTCAAAAACAGTCAGTCGCGGTAAATCCAGGAAAGGATATGGTTGACCCATTTGAACGAACAGCGGAACCAACGGTATGTACCGACCGGCTTTCCGCCAAAACCGAGAATGAAATCACGAAACTTGTTCTTCTTGAACGGCAGGCCGACATCCATGAAATACATGTGCCAGCAGCCCTTGGCGTAAGCATGTTTCATTGCTGTCCATACCGTAATGGAGTTGGCGCGCCTCCTGTACAGCTTGCGTTTGGTTGCAAGATACCACAGATAACAATTGTCGCCGGAGTACACACAGAAACATCCTCCGGTGACTTCACCCTTATAACGGGTAATAAACAGGCTGCAAGAGCCTTGCCTTACGAGTTCGACAAATAGTTTGGAATCCGGTATGAACCTTCTGATTTTAAGCGAAATACGCCGTCGCAGGATTTTAAGGAAATCAGAAAGTTCCTTGTCTGTCTTGGCCTCTGCCGTCTTGAAGCCAAGCCGCTTGGCATTAGCAATATACCGGGCGGTCTTGGGCGTGAGCCTTTTCGTAGGATTCATGCTGTGCAGGGAGTTGTGTATCTCCATCCAATGCACAGGAAAGAAGCCGTTGCTCCTGAACTTACCATAACCGAACATCTTGCTGCTAAGGTCGCTGAACTCTATATACAGGCACAAGCCGAGATGCAGCTTCTTTACGAGTTGGCGCAGCATAAGGCCGAAAACCTCCTCCTTGTCACAGTCAGGGTCATATTCTCCTTCGCCGTAAACGCGGCCTTGCGTAAAAAGATATGGCGGAAACAACGCGCCCCGGCGGCGCAACATCACAAGCATGTGGGCTACAAGCTTGTCGCCGTCATAAGCTATCGCCATATAAGGCCGTTGCCCTGGCGTTGCCTCTATGACGCGGAACAAAGCATCGCTATGGAAAAAATCACGGCACTGCATACGGGGCAGCTCCCCGCTATTCGATACTATGACAACCCGGATTTCGTTCATAGCGCAAAAATAATAAATCTTTTCTAAAAAACAATAAGTACACATCTTTTTGGCGTATAAATGCCTACCTTTGCGCCACAGTTCGCGCATTTGCGAACGAAGGATTGCATAATGACAGATTAAGACAAAGCAATGAAAAGATATTTCAACGAAACTGACAAAGAAAACGACGTCAATCCGATGAAGATTGTACTGATTGGCGCAGGCAACCTTGCCACCAATTTAGGAAAATCATTACTGAATAAAGGTCACGACATACTGCAAGTGTACAGCCGGACGATGGAGAACGCTGCGGCTCTCGCCGATATTGTGGGCGGCTCTCCGACCAACGACATAAGCAATGTCAACCCCGAAGCCGACGTATATATAATATCCATAAAAGACAGCGCAATATCTGAAATAGTCCCTGCCCTATGCAAAGAAAAAGAAGAAAAAGTATTTCTGCATACGGCAGGGAGCGTTCCAATGAACGTATTTGAGGGCATGGCGCTGCATTACGGCGTGCTTTACCCGATGCAGACATTCACAAAAAACAATCCGGTTGACTTCAACGGGATACCATGTTTCGTCGAAGGGAATGACGACATGGCCTTTGAAACGGCCTACAACCTTGCAAGCAACATATCAAGCCACGTATATCCGCTCGACTCAAAGGCACGCAAGAACCTGCACCTTGCGGCAGTATTCGCCTGCAACTTTGTAAATCATTGCTACGAAATATCATCTGAAATCCTTTCAAAGCACAACATTCCCTTCGACGTCATGCTGCCCTTGATTGACGAGACGGCAAGAAAAGTGCACACGCTGGCTCCGCTTGAAGCACAAACAGGTCCGGCCGTGCGCTATGACGAAAATGTAATAAGGATGCAATCAGACATGCTTAAAGACAATCCAATGTTCAAGCAGATTTACGAAAGCATGAGCTTGAGCATTTACCGGACATCACAAAAAAGAGGGAATGAGCAATGATTAACTACGACTTGAAAAAGATACGGGCAATAATCTTTGACGTTGACGGGGTGCTTAGCTGCGAGACCATACCCCTGCACCCGTCAGGCGAACCTATGCGCACGGTCAACATAAAAGACGGATATGCCATACAGCTTGCACAAAAGCAAGGACTGAGAATAGCGATAATGACAGGCGGTACAACAGAAAGCATCCGCCTGCGGTATGAACGTCTTGGCATGGGGGACATATACATGGGATGTTCGGTAAAGATAATGACATATAAAATGTTCATGGAGAAGCATGGCCTTCGCGATGATGAAATAATCTACATGGGCGACGATATTCCTGACTATGAAGTCATGCAACAGTGCGGATGCCCGTGCTGCCCAGCCGATGCCTGCCCCGATATCAAATCAATCAGCAAATACATAAGCCGCTACAATGGCGGACAGGGCTGCGGACGCGACGTGATAGAGCAAGTGCTGCGTGCACAAGGCAAATGGCTTAGCGACGACAAAGCTTTCGGATGGTAATTAACATTTTCCAAACATGATAAAAGACTACCACATTATTTTAAGCAGCAACAGCCCGAGAAGAAAAGAGCTTCTTGCCGGACTTGACTTGGACTTTGAAATACATGTAAAAGACGGCATAAAGGAGTCGTACCCGGCAGACCTTCCCGTTACGGAGATAGCCGAATACATAGCGGCGGAGAAAGCGGAAGCTTACAAAAACGAATTGCACGACAACAACTTAGTGATAACGGCCGACACGATTGTCGTACTTGGCGACAAGGTTTTGGGCAAGCCTAAATCAGAAGAAGATGCTTGCACTATGCTAAGAATGCTCAGCGGACAAACGCACAAAGTTGTAACAGGCGTGTGCCTGACATCAGCAACCAAACAAAAACGCTTTTCCGTAATAACCGAAGTAACGTTCAAACAGCTCTCCGAAACTGAAATCAGCTACTACGTAAGCCGTTACAAGCCATTGGATAAAGCCGGAGCCTACGGCATACAGGAATGGATTGGCTACATAGGCGTCACCTCTATAAACGGCAGTTATTTCAACGTGATGGGGCTTCCCGTGCAAAGGATATATGAAGAATTATGCAAATTTTAATGTTACAAACGTGTTACAATAAGCCGTAAAAGCAGTAATATATCGACATTCGTTCGTCTTTTACACGCCAAGTAAGTAAATTTGCACAAAATTTTAAGTTACAAATGAATTCAGCAGAATTATTTAGATGGGTGTTGGAGAATTTGGATTATTGGGTTGTGACAATATTCATGGCCATAGAAAGTTCTTTCATCCCCTTTCCGTCGGAAGTTATTGTACCGCCGGCAGCATGGAAATCAATGGCTGACGGCAGCATGAACATCTTTCTCGTTGTGGTTTTCGCAACCTTAGGCGCAGACATTGGAGCATTGTTCAACTATTACCTTGCACGCTGGTTGGGACGTCCCATTGTGTATAAATTTGCAGATAGCCGCATCGGACACATGTGCCTGATTGACAGGGAAAGCGTCGAAAAAGCCGAAGAGTTCTTCCGCAAGCACGGCGCAGCCTCCACATTCTTCGGCAGACTAATACCGGCAGTAAGGCAACTTATAAGCATACCGGCCGGACTTGCTAAAATGCGCCTCGACCATTTCCTGTTATACACCACACTCGGAGCCGGAATATGGAACTGCGTCTTGGCTCTTATCGGCTACCTGATTTACCAATACACCGACTTGAAAACGACAAACGACGTTTATGTATTGGCAACAAAATACAGTCATGAGATAGGTTACGTCTTGCTGACATTGGCTGTAATAATAGTCGGAGTGCTCGTCTACAAAGGCCTGAAAAAGAAGTAAACGAATACAACGCAAATAAAGCAACCGCCACGTACATCCTTAATTGTACGTGGCGGTTGTTTATTTGCCTGTCATCTTATGCCGCATGTAATCATAATAGTCTTCCGGCTTCATTCCTTTGGGAAACAATTTACCCAACACAAATCTGGTTTCATCCGGGTTAAACATTGCTGCTTTCCTTAGATTTTTAAGAAACTCACGCTTCTTTCCCAAGTCATAACAGCACGCGGCGAAGTAGGCATGACCGTCAGTAAACTCCTCATTGCTTTCAAAAAACAAGGTAAACATCTTGTAAGCCGTCACCACATCTCCGCTTTCATACACCATTGAAGCTATTTTCATGAATATGTCAGGAGAATTGCCGGAGCCTTGCATCGCACGCATAAAATATTCCTTAGCCTCATCCACATATCCAGTTCCAAGCAACAAGCTGCCCCAATAGGCCAACATTTCATTATGGTCGCAGTCAAGCCGGGCAGTTTTGTCAAGCAAAGAAATGCACTCGTCTTTCCGCCCCAACCGGCATAAGGCAAACGCCCAGTCCCTGTATATGTCAACAAGGTTAGGCGAGTTCGGGCTTGACAATGCTTCAGCTTTTTCAAAATGCCTGATGGACTCTTCGTAATTCTCGAACAGCAAATAGCAGAAACCTATCAGCATCTCACCGTACTCATCGTCAGGGCACAATTCATTGTACTTCAAATAATACTTCAAGGCCTCCTTGTAATTTCCGAGATTGTACAGTCCGTTAGCCTTATTGAGCAACGCCGACACATTCTTCGGGTTTATGGCAATCGAGTATTCGCTGCTTTGTATGGACTCCTCTATCTTGTTATTGAAGAATTGTGATGAAGCAAGCGAGTTCCAATACTGCGTGGAATAAGGATTTTTGTCGATAAGCTCGTTATAAAGTTCCTGGCTTTTCTCATAATTGCCCCTTCCCAACATAATCCTTGCTTCCTGTTCCTTGTATTCAAGGGAGTCTGTATATTCAGAGCGTTTCAGCCATTTCTCGGCCTTGCCGATATTATCGTAATCGAGAAACAGAGCAGCCGCATCTATGGCGAAATAATCCCTATCGTCATCATCAACCTCGCCGTAACGGGCTTCAAGATACTTGTCGGCCTCACCGGCACGCTTTTCAAAAAGCAACAGCTCGGCCTTCATATAATAATAATCAAGGTCAGTCTTGTCCTCTATCTGCTCTGTGTACATCTCAGCCGTCTGCATATCGTTCTCATCAAGCAACGCGATACGCGCCTTGAAAAGGAGCGGAGCCACACTACCGGGGTACACGGACAAGGCCATATCGAGTATCTGCAAAGCATAATTGACGTTGCCGGCATTATAATAATACTCGGCAACGTCAGCATATTCATCAGCGTCAAGCATGGCATACATGCCGTCAGCCTCGGCCTCCTTAAATCTCTTCAATACGGCCTTGAACTCATTTGAAAGAAAATAGTCTTCCGAATTATACGACATCCGTACTTATCCTTTGTTTATCTTAGACCATGTGTCCTTCAGACCAACAGTCTTGTTGTACACAAGATGCCCGTCAGACGAATCAAGGTCGGCCATGAAATATCCTATGCGTTGGAATTGCAGATACTCCCCGGGCTTACAGCCTGCGGCATAATCCTCGACATAGCAGTCCTTCATGACCGTCAGAGAGTCGGGATTGAGCAGTTCACGGAAGTCTCGTTCGTCTGCCGACGGGTTCTCAACATTGAACAACCTGTCGTAAATCCTTACCTCGGCCTTCTTGCAATGGTCTATGCTAACCCAGTGCAGTGTGCCTTTCACCTTGCGGTTGGCACCTTCCATGCCGCTCTTGCTCATCGGGTCATACTCTGCCTGAATTTCAACAACATTGCCGTCGGCATCTTTCGTGCATCCGGTACACTTCACGATGTATGCGTTCTTGAGGCGTACCTCACGCCCGGGGGTCATGCGGAAAAACTTTTTCGGGGCGTCTTCCATAAAGTCGTCACGCTCTATCCACAGGTTCTTGCTGAACGTTATGGTATGCGTTCCGTCAGTCTCATTCTCCGGATTGTTCACCGCCTCCATCTCTTCCGTCTGTCCGTCGGGATAGTTGGTGATTACGAGTTTCACGGGATTGAGCACTGCCGAAACCCTTACGGCACGCTTGTTCAGGTCGTCGCGCACGGCGGCTTCGAGCAATGCGACATCGTTCAAAGCGTCAAACTTGGTATATCCAATGCTCTTTATGAAGTTCCTGATGCTTTCAGGCGAATATCCGCGGCGGCGCATTCCGCACAACGTAGGCATACGCGGGTCGTCCCAGCCGTTTACCAAGCCCTCGTCTACAAGAGCGTGGAGCTTGCGCTTGCTCATCACCGTGTAGGTCAGGTTCAGGCGGTTGAACTCTATCTGCCTCGGACGGAAGTCGCCGAGATTGTCACCCTCGCCCTTATACGTCTTCAACTCGTCGATGAACTTGTCGTAAAGCGGACGGTGGGGAACGAACTCAAGAGTGCAGATAGAGTGCGTTACACCCTCGAAATAGTCGCTTTGACCGTGCGCGAAGTCATACATCGGGTAAGCGTGCCACTTTGTTCCGGTGCGGTGGTGCGGCGTATGTATTATACGGTACATTATCGGGTCGCGGAAGTGCATGTTCGGATTGGCCATGTCGAGCTTTGCGCGAAGCACCATCGAGCCTTCCTCGGCCTCGGAAGTGTTCATCTTATGGAACAACTCCAAGCTCTCCTCCACCGGCCTTTCCCTGTATGGCGACGGCGTGCCGGGCTGCGTGGGCGTACCCTTCTGCTCGGCGATTTGCTCGCTCGTCTGCTCGTCTACGTAAGCCATGCCTTGCTTAATCATCCACTCGGCAAAGTCCCAAAGCTGCTGGAAATAATCCGAAGCGTAATATACGTTGACCCAATGGAAGCCAAGCCACTTGATATCTTCCAGTATGGAGTCAACATACTCGGTGTCTTCCTTGCTCGGGTTTGTGTCGTCGAAGCGCAGGTTGCACACTCCGCCGTAATTCTCGGCCACGCCGAAATCCATGCAGATGGCCTTGGCATGGCCTATGTGCAGATAGCCGTTAGGCTCGGGCGGGAAGCGTGTCTGTATCCGGCCGCCGTTCTTACCTTCGGCCAGGTCGTTCTCTACCATTTGCTCTACGAAGCTCAAGCTCTTCTTCTCTTCCGTATTTTTCTCTTCTGTAATCATATTTGTTGTACGGTTTTGAGGTTTTACGGTTGTGTGGTTTTGAGGTTTTACGGTTATAAGGTTGAGCGGTTTTGAGGTTTTACGGTTATAAGGCAGGGTGCATACGGACATGCCGCATAACCTTACAACCGTATAACCTTATAACCGTAAAACCGCATAACCGCCTCTATTTAATTCCCCTTTTGTTCAATGCAGCCGAATATCTGGCCGCGTTTTGCAGATGTTCGCCGTAAGTCTCGGCAAAGTTGTGCGTGCCGCTAAAGTCTTCCTTGGCGCACATGTACAGGTATTTATGGTGCACATGGTTGAGCACGGCGTCAATGCCTGCCACCGTCGGGATTCTAATCGGCCCGGGAGGCAACCCTGCATTCTTATATGTGTTATAAGGACTGTCAACGGTCAGCATGTTGTGGTATATGCGGCGTATGCCGAAGTCCTTTAAGGCGAACTTCACCGTAGGGTCGGCCTGCAACGGCATACCGGCCTTAAGGCGGTTGTAATACATGCCGGCCACCATGGGCTTCTCGGCATCATTGGCCGTCTCTTCGTCCACGATGCTCGCCAATGTCATAACTTCTTCCTTGGTAAAGCCCATGGCCTTGGCCTTCTCTGTACGCTCAAAGTTCCAGAATTTCTTGCTCTCCTTATTCATCTTGTCAAGCAGATTGTCTACGGACGTGTTCCAGTACACCTCGTAAGTATTGGGTATGAACATGCAGAGCATTGTCTCCGGCGTATATCCGTAGCGTGCACAGGTGGCGGAGTCGGTCAAAGCTTCATATATTGAAACGCTGTCGGCCATCAGCTTCCTTGACAACGCACCGGCCAGCCTGTCGGCTGTACGCGCATTGGGGATGGTAAGCCTCACCGACGATTGCAGTCCGTTCTTCAGCTTTCTGAACACGGTGAACGCGCTGTTTCCCGGCTCTATCTCGTAACGGCCTGTGCGCACATGCTCGCCGTAAGAGCTGTGCCGCGTCAAAGTCTTGAAGCCCGACATGGCGTGATGCTTCGACACGGCCTCGAGCTTTACGTAAACGGAGTCGATATTGTCGTCATCGTCGATGTACACATACCGGCTGCTGTCGCCCGCCAGCATGGGCGTGAAAAAGTAATAATAGCATAAGAAAAGTATCACGGCCAGGCAGGCCATGGCCGGGATTACAAATTTCTTTTGGCCTATTTTCTTCATCTCGAACGTTTTTGTGCGCAAAATTACATTTTATTTTTGAAAAACGTTCCTATATCCGGCTATATTTTAAAACATGGCATGAGGCCGGACGCTGGCAGCCATCATTGCACAGGCCGGATAAAAGCCGTCATTACGGGTAGTTTTAGCCGTCCAAACTATGCGTTTGGGCCGTCCTTACATGGTGTTTGGACGGCTCTTTCCTCCGTCATTGACGGCGTGCATGTAAGTGCCTGATAATCAATGATGTTGAAAAAGGCCGTCTTTCGGCTTGCAAAAGGCGGTCTTTCAGCCTCCCAAAGACGGCCTTTTGGAGAGCGATTTGCCGTCAATTGGAAAAACGTAGGCCGCCTTCGCCGATTTTGTACACAAGCGCAATAAAGACAAGACGTATGCCGTTATACAATAAAAACACGCATGAAAAAACTTTTACTGCTTACATTTATGGCTGCCTGCACCGCCGCCGCACAGGCACAGAGAAACGAGATATACGACCGCGGGATAGCCTCTCTGCAAGTGGTGGCCGGCCAGCAATGGCTCTCGCTGCCTGTAATCAGACTCGGAAGCCACAGCCCCAACGACAGGCTCAACATCAGCTTTGACGACCTTACGCACGCTTACCGCCGCTATACGTACAGGATAGAGCACTGCGAGGCTGACTGGACGGTGTCCGACCAGCTGTTTGCGAGCGACTTCATCGACGGTTTCCAGGATGGCAACACCATCGACTACAACGAGGAGTCAATAAATACCGACACGCTGTACACGCACTACCGCCTGACAATACCCAACCCGGAGTGCGCCCTGAAGATGAGCGGCAACTACCGCCTGACCGTATATGACGAGGACGACGGCAACCGCCCGGTGTTCACGGCCTGCTTCATGGTGGTGGAACCATTGGTGGGCGTACGGCTCGGAGTAACCTCGAACACCGACATCGACATTAACAAAAGCCACCAGCAGGTATCGATGCAGGTAAGCTACAACGGCCTCGGCGTGACCGACCCGTCGTCGCAAATAAAGACCGTGGTAATGCAGAACCGCCGATGGGACAACGCACGCGTGAACGCCAGGCCGCAGTCCATCACCACTGACGGGCTGGCATGGGAGCACTGCCGCGACCTGATATTTGAAGCCGGCAACGAATACCGCAAGTATGAGATACTCGACGTGGCCTATCCCACCATGGGCATCGACCGCATCACATGGGACGGGGCCGACTACCACGTATATCCCTACCCATGCGAGCCGCGCCCCAACTATGTATATGACGAGGACGCAAACGGCGCATTCTACATACGCAACGGCGACAACATCGAGAACGACGTAGCATCGGAATACGTTTTCGTACACTATACGCTGAAAACGCCGGAGCGGTATGACGGCGACATATACGTCAACGGAGCATGGAGCAACGACCAGTTCACGCCAGAATACCGCATGGAATATGACGACATGAGGAAATGCTACACTGCTACGGTAATGCAGAAACAGGGATATTACTCATATCAGTATGTCTTGGTAGGCAGCGACGGCGCAAGCCGCGTAGTGCCGTCGGAAGGCAGCTATTACCAGACGGAGAACAAGTATCAGGCTCTCATCTACTACCGCGGCCGCGGCGAACGCACCGACCGTCTCGTGGGTTACGGCGAGACACAATTTAAATGATAAATGAATAATGAAAAATGAATAATGAAAGCAATGGCATGGGCCAGATTTTTCATTATTCATTTTTCATTATTCATTTCCCGTCAAAAATACATTCTGCCCCTACGCATTCCCGGTGGCGGCCCGACAGGAGCACCGCCGCGTGGGCCTCCTTGCGGTCTGCCATGTCGGCCGGGCTCTGGTCTGTCTTTGCTTCCACCGCCAAACAGGTTGAAGCGGTAGACGGCGTGGAGCATGGCGTAGCTGTTTATGCTGTTGTAACGCGTGTCGCTGCGCTGCATCGCGTTGATGGTGCGGCTGAAATTGCTCTGTTCGTGCAGTATGTCGTACAGCTGCAACGACACGGTAAGGGCGTTGCCTTTCAGGAAACTCTGGCTAAGCTGCACGTTCCATATCAGCTCGTTGGTGTTCATCGAACTGTCGTTGTAGCCGCGGCGGCTGTTCTGGTGCATGTCCGTCGCTATGCTCATGCCCCACGGCATGTACAGGCTAAGGTAGCCACCGTAGGCAAACTGCCACGTGTCAAGGTTGCTCTGGCTCTGAAGGAGGTTGCGCGTATGGGTGTAATCCACCGAACCGTCAAGCGACACTTCAAGCCAACTGTTGCGGAAGCTGGCCGTAAGCTGTTCGCCAACCGTAGTTGTCTTGGTGGTGTTCTTCTGCGAACTGGAGTTACGGTCAAGGGCCAAGTAACCTACGTAGTTGTTGTAACGCACGTTGGTAAACGTGCTCACAGTCCACCGGCCCACGGAGTCGAGCGCGGTGTTGAACATCAACGCACCCGATATGTTCCAGTTGCCGTTTATGTTTTCCGGCCTTGTGGTACGTCCGCCCGTCTGCTCGTCATAAGTCACCATGTTACTTATGCTGTTGCGCGTGTTGCTGTAATTGAGGTGAACCATCATGGCGCGCTGGTGCTCTTGTATGTAGTTGTTGTAAAACAGGCGCAGGGTGTTCGTAAAAGACGGCTTCAACCCCGGGTTACCCATCGTTATGTTGAGGGGGTCGCTGTCGTCGCGTATGTCGAGAAGGTCGGTCATGCTCGGCTGCGACGTCGTTCCACGGTAATTAATGCGCAGGTTGCTAAGCTTGGAGAAACGGTAACGGAAGTCGAGCGTAGGCGTTACATTTACCACATTGCGCACCGTGTCGGTGTTCACTCCTTGGTATTTCTGTATGAAGCGCGTCTTCTGCGGCTGTACCATTACGCCCACATTAAGCCTGTACTTCTCGCGGATGACACGCAACATGAGCTGCAGCTCGTGTATGTAATTCTTGTACTCTGAATACCGACTGAGGTCGTTGTCGAGATAAGTGTCAAGCGGATTGTCAAGACGTGCAAAGTAGTTGTCCCATCCACGGTAGGCGTTGCCTATGCCGTCAAAGAACTGTTCACCAAGATTACTGAAGTCAAAGGTGGAGCGGTCGCTCTTGTTGTACTTGTAATTGAACTTATAACTGAACTGCAAGAACATCGCGCGGAATATCGGTTCGCTGTAAGTGAACTGCACGCTGTAATTCAACGTCTTGGTTGGAGTTGTGTTGAAACGGTTTGTCTGGTAAGTAGAATCGTTGCCAAACATGTCTTCCACTTGATAAAGATGCACGTTGGACGTACTCAAACTCTTGCTGTTTGACTTGCCATAAGTAAAATCCGTACGCAGCGTGGCGTTCCTGCCTTTGCTGTTCAGCTTGCGGTTGAGCTGGAGCATTGCACCCACCGACGTGTTGTCAGAGTATGTTATCGAGCTGTTTGCCCTGCGGTTAACCATCAATCCGTCATCGGCCATCTGCGATATGGCTTCGTCTGACAGAGGGTCTGACACATACGAGTAAGGGTCTTCGTTGTAAGACGCGCTTGTACCTGCCGAGCGTCCGTCGCTCGTAGAATAGCTGAACGACGGGCGGAACATGATGTTTGTCATCGAGTCAGGCGTCCATTCAAGGCGCATACGTGCGTTCCAGCTGTCTGACCGTGTATTGCTTTGGTTCAGACTATTTGAGAAAGAGCCCGCCGTACTTACAAAGTTTTCCGATGACTGCTCGATGCGCGTGTCGCCGTTGGAATGGTTCCAGCGCACGCTACCGTCAAGTTTGAGCTTGCCGGTAGGCTCAAGGTTGAAGTTGGCACCAAGCATCTTAGCGGTATTCAAACCCTGTGCTCCACGCCCAAAGCGTCCACCTCCGCCTCCGCCGGGAAAGCCGCGGTCATTCACATTATTGGCGTTGCCCATGAGCATAATCCTCGTCTTGTCTTTGAAAAGGGCTCCCATAAGGCGCTCGGAGTAACGGTCGTGCGTACCGATGGAAGCGTCGGCATTGGCAAATATTCCCTTGTTCATGCCCCTCTTTATGCCAAAGTCGAGCACGGTCTGCTCCTCTCCGTCATCAATGCCGGTCACTTTGGCCAGGTCGCTCTTCTCATCGTATGCCTTGATTTTGTCTATTATAGACGTGGGAAGGTTCTTCAAAGCCGTCTGCGTGTCGCCGGTCATGAACTCCTTGCCGTCCACCAATACCTTTTTCACCTCCTTGCCATTGATGGTTATGGTGCCGTCGTCGCTTACCTGCGCACCGGGCAGACGCTTTACAAGCTCTTCCACAACAGAGCCTTCGGGCGTTCTGTATGCCGAGGCGTTATATACAAACGTGTCTTCCTTCACCGTAACGCGCGCCGCCTGACCAACAACCGTGGCCTCTTTAAGCATGATTGCATCAGCACCGAACGTTATGCGGCCGAGCGGAATGTCCTTGTCGCCCGACACCTTGACACTCTTTGCCAGCGGTGTATATCCAACGCTTGTAAACTTTAATATGTACGAGCCTCGTCCCGGAGCTTCTATCGTAAAATTGCCTTTCTCGTCGCTCAGCACACCTTTTATATATGTACTGTCGGCCTTAAGCATCTGCACGGTGGCAAGCATCACGCCGTCCTTGGTGTCGCGGTCTACAAGCGTACCTGTGATTTTTACGCCTTGGGCCATGGCTACCGCTGCCGCCATCACCCAGAAACAGGCCACCAGTAATGTTCGTTTCAATTGACTATACATGGTTAAACTATCAAATTTTTCCTTCTCCGTTTTTTATGGCTTAGACGGACTTAACCCTGTGTGGTTTAATCTTCCATATATTAAAAATTTCGCAAATACCGGTTTTATCGACGAAAATGACTATTTTTGCAACCATTATCATTTCTTTGTGCTTATGAAACAGAGTATTATCATATCCAAATGTCTTAAACACGAACTTGACATGGCCGTAGCCAGCTGTGAACATGACAAGGTTTTCATAATAACTGACGACACTACCAAAGACAAATGCCTGCCTCTACTTGACGGCGCGGAATGCCTTGACGGCGCGGAAACAATCTCTATACCACCGACGGACACAAACAAGAACTTGGAGTCGCTTGCCCTCGTATGGAAAGCTTTGAGCGAAAACGGGGCAACGCGCCACTCTTGCGTAATCAACCTCGGAGGCGGAATGGTGACCGACTTGGGCGGATTTGCCGCATCGACGTTCAAGAGAGGCGTCAACTTCATCAACATACCGACCACACTGCTGGCGATGGTGGACGCATCGGTAGGCGGAAAGACGGGCGTAAACTTCAACGGACTGAAAAACGAAATAGGCGTGTTCAACGACGCAAAGGCCGTAATAATAGACACTAACTTCCTGAAAACGCTGGACGAGACGAACCTATGCTCTGGCTATGCGGAGATGATTAAGCACGGATTGATTAGCGACGAGGGCATGTGGAGCAGCCTTATGCGCTTCGACATACTTGCGCCTGACTACGCCAGGCTGCAAAACATGGTGGCCGAAAGCATAAAGGTAAAGGAGCGGATTGTGGAAGAAGACCCGCACGAGGCAGGCATAAGAAAGGCGCTTAACCTCGGACACACCGCAGGGCACGCGTTTGAATCGTTTGCGATGAAGAAAGGTTGTCCCATCCTGCACGGTTACGCCGTCGCCTTCGGCACCGTATGCGAACTGTACCTAAGCTGCATAAAGACCGGATTTCCTGTCGAAAAAATGCGCCAGACGGCAACATACATCAGGGAGAAGTACGGCACCATTGCCTTCACATGCAAAGATTACGACACACTTATCGAACTTATGAGGCACGACAAGAAAAACACTTCGGACGTGATAAACTTCACCCTGCTGGGCGGAATAGGCGACATCAGAATAAACCAGACGGCTACAAAAGAGGAAATATTTGAGGCATTGGACTTCCTGCGTGAAGGATTTTGACTGCAACTGCACACCGTTGAAAATTGCACCAACAATAAAACGTTTTGCAAAAGGCGGCTTTTGAGCCTGCGAAAGGCCGTCTTTAACGACGCGAAAGGCCGCCTTTGGCAATGCCAAAGGCGGCCTTTCGTAAAACCATTGATTATCAACGCGTCAGCACGGCGTCACATGTCCTTGCGCCACCATATCCGCATCATCTTGCGGTAAATGACCGCCATGTTGGCGACTGACACCACCACGAACAGCAATAAGCCGAGCAATACGGACGGAAGCATAGAGCCGTAATCAGCCTGCGGGAACAACGTCTCGACCACTCCCATGTAATATCCGCGCACAAGCGAAACCGCCACAAGCGCAATGACAAGCACAGCAGCGTTCAAGCAGAGGGTAAGCACCTCGTAAGGCAAAGCCACGCGGAACGGGCTGTAGCCTATCAGCAGAAGGTTCTCAAGCTTGGTTGTATTCTTCTGCACAAGCAGATATATGCTCAACATAAGTATATAGAAACTCAATACACTTATCACCGCTCCGACAAACATTACCACCGTGACCGTCATGCGCAGGAAATAAGTGGTCTTCTCGTTCTGCAACTTGTCGTCCTCTACCTCATAACCGTTATCGTCAAGGTATTTCGCGATGTTCTCGTCGCCAGGATTTACAGTCTCAACAATAAGGCGCGTCGGCGCAGACTGCCTGCCGGGAGCGTAGACAGAATTACTCCAGTCCATGAAAGCCTGCGGAACAAGAATGGTGTTCAGCCTGCTTGAAAAGCCTATCACCCTGCCCTTGAACTCGTCATGACGGCCGTTGCCGTGTATGAAGATGCGGAAATCAATCATACCCACAAGCCCATCGCTTATCTTAGGCAGTGAACGGGTCTGCGCAAAACCGAAATTGTACATGTTGATATACGTGCGCGGCAGGATTATCGGCACTACGTGGCTGCCCTCCTCATACTTCCAGTCCTTCAACGGAACGTCCACAAAGCCGTCGGGAACACTCTCGAAAAAAATCTCGGAACTTAATATCGACTGCCCGTCAATGCCCATCCTCGCGTCTACACGGTATTCGGCAGAAGTGAACTTGCCTACTTTGCCGACAAACCTGCGCCCGGACAACTCGTCAATCTCCGCACCCGTAAATGTATTCGAACGACCGGAGAACGTACCTGCGGCACCGACTTTCTTGCTTAAAATCATGAAGTCTGACTTCATGAAACTGTCCTGCGACGTGAAGACGGGCAGCACATCGCAATAAAACTGGTAGCCGAGAAGCACGATAAGCATACCGAACAGATTGGCAAAAGCAAATCCTGCAAACTGGGGGACGCTTATATGCCGGCGCAACAATTTCCAAACCAATGTCATAACCTGAAAACCTTTTCGTAATCCAAATCCATGTGCTTGCCTATGCTGGTAACGATGACACCCGCACCACGAGCCTTCGCCTCACTCATCATGAGCCGCCCCATTACGTCTGAATTGGCATCGTCAAGATGGCTGATAGGCTCGTCGGCCAAAATGAAGTCGAACGGCTGGGCAAGCGCACGCATCATGGCTACACGCTGCTGCTGGCCAAACGACATGTGACCGACCTTTGCGTCGAGCTTGTCGCCTATGCCAAGCGCATCAAACCACTCTACGATTTGCTCGCGCGTCTTAACTCCAGTGAGCTTGTTCTTAATCTCCACGTTCTCATACGCCGTAAGCTCCGGAAACAAGCGCAGCTCCTGGAACAGATATGCCACATGGCGCTTGCGCAACTCTACCCAATCCGCCACCTTGAAAGATGAAGCGGCAATATCGTCAAACATCACCTGCCCGGCGTAATCATGGCGGTAGCCCATAACGTAGCTGCAAAACGTGCTCTTGCCCTTGCCACTATCGGCCTCGACAAGATACAGACCGCCCCTTTCAAAGGCTACATCCTTGCACCACACATCCGATGCAAGGCTATCGGCACACGGCGAAAATATATTTGGAACAACCTTATGAAACTCTATCTTATTCATTTATTTCATAACATATAGAACGGTATCGACACCGCCAAGCATATCACTTACGAAATCATAATCTCCAAGCAAAGCGCCGATGTTAAGCACAACGGCCAACCGCCGTCCCTTTATCTTATCTTGAAGCTTTGCCGGCAGTTGGGTAGACGACTTTGCCAGAAGGCCACGCGCACCGTCTGCCGTACTGCCTGAATAGAACTGCATGTCGGGAGTCACACCGAAATAATAAGACATTTCACCATTGGTATAACAATAGGCATCCTTGCCCCAATCGGTTATCTTACTGCCCGCAGGGCATGACTGCTTCCAATAACCTACATCGTCAAGGAACGACTTTCTTTTCAACTTCGCAGCCATGCAGACATTGGCCTTGCCCTTTATGTCGGGCAAACATATGGCAACATCACCGTCAAAACTCTTGATAATATTGTCCATATCCACCGCCATGTTCATTCCTGCCAGCAAAGCCTGAAAAGTTTTGTTGGCATGTAAAAGGGTGATAAACTGTTCCCCGTCGACATTCATGAATGCCCCGGCTGCAGAATTAGCGGAAATACGGTCAACATACGTTCCTTCTATCGGACGGAACAACGCGCTTGCAGCCTTCAGCTTGGCGTCAATGTCCTTGTCAAACGAGAACGACTCGCCCACTACCGTCAGCCAACCTTCATCGCTTACATCAAGTTCTGCCGCAATCATGACTTGTGACGCATCTGCGTCTTTCGGCGCACATATGGTAAACGGAACGGCAAACTTGTCAGGCAAAACCGCCGCTTGGGCTACAAGTGCTACGGGGCTGCCTATGCTGTCAAGCCTACCGAACATCGGCGAGCCTTCTATGCCCTGCTCTTTGTCCTGCCCAAGATACTTTGCCACCTGCCGTCTCAACTCCATGTGCTGCGAAGGCAGAGCAGGCCCCATGACGACCAAAGCTCCCGAAGAGAAGCCTGCCACCCACGCATCTTTGACAACCGTAAAATTAAAATCTTTATATTCAGACACTTTTTGACATGTCCCGTCATTCGACAAAGCGTCAAAAAGAGCTTTCAGCCTGTCTTCATCGGCCACCTTTGCAGAAAAGCCGATATTGCCTTCAGGCGTTTCAAAAGCATAAATCTTAGCCGATAAATCCAAGCCACACTTGTTTACATCGTCAACTTTCAACAAACTTTCCATCTTGTCAAGCAGTTTTCCGTCGGAAAGTTTTTGAACGTCTAACGACAAAACAGCCTTGCTGTTTTTAGGTATTGTAGCTATATAGTCATTTCCAGAACAAGACAAAAACAGGAAAAACATCGGAAGCAAAGCCATATAAGCTACAACCGATTTAATATGAATGTCTTTCATCTACCTTAAAATAAACCTATATTGACAAGGAATTAGAGCTGCACCAGACACACTGCTTACTTACGCAAAGCCAACTGGGCCATCATCGTAGCCGACAAGGCTGCTGTCTCTGTGCGCAGACGGCTTGTACCCAATGTAACGGATTCATACCCATTATCCATGGCCAACTTCAGCTCTTCCAAAGAAAAATCACCTTCAGGACCTATAAGCACCGTAATATCATCGCCTGCTTCAGACGAAACAGACCCGTAAATTTCCGTAAACAAATCCTTACGTTCAATCTCCTCATGGCAATGGGCTATATATTTACGTCCACCACGATTGGCTGTTACAAAATCCTTAAACGACATCATCGCATTAAGTTTGGGCTTCCACGGCTTACGGCTCTGCTTTACCGCCGCCACAACTATCTTGTCCAAACGCACCGTACGCATAACCTTACGCTCCGACTGCTTGCAATTCAGGAATGTAATCTCGTCTATTCCTACCTCCGTAGCTTTTTCACAGAACCATTCAACCCTGTCCATCATCTTTGTTGGAGCAATCGCTATATGTACGTTGCCTTTCCATCCTTTTTCCTGTGGAAGAACCTCTTTTATCTCGTACATACAACGTTTCGTCGCAGCTATGGTGACTTCCGCACGGTAAAAGTTTCCTTCACCGTCCATCAGGTACATCTCGTCACCACTTTTCAACCGCAAAACACGCAAAGCGTGCAATGCCTCGTCCATAGGCATTTCAGTAAGTGTCGCAGCTGACGGTACATAAAAAAATCTTATTTCTTTCATAGTAATTATTTTCAATATTAATTGTCGTGGTTATCGTCCTTTTTAGTCCTACGCTTTTTCTCGTCACGAAGATGAGACGCCAGTTCGTAATTTTCATCCGCAATTGCCTTGTCCAATGCCGCTTGCAACATTTCGTCGCTTATAGTATTTACCGGCAACGACACCCCCTTGGCATTCTCATTATACATGACAGACTGACGCCTCATAAGTCCGGCTTCAATATACAACGGGATATTTGCGACAATTGACAGCAACACTGCATCAGAAGCCCTTATAAGCAATGGGTCCATCGTTTCTTTGTCATAAAGTATTGTCCTGTATTGACCATCAATTATATTGTCTATCAACAACTCGTAATCCAATCCTCCATTGTTTTTCAACATACGGCACAAGACCTCCGGCAGCATAATCCTAGTTATAGGTATCTTCTTAATCCGAAGCTCAAGCTGAACGGCCATTGCCTTGTCACATACAATAGTAATCTGCCGTTCCTTTGCTTCGTCTGTAAGTATCAACAAACCAAGGTCTTCCGTCCCGACTATCTCAGACACGCCCTTGAATATCAATCGTTCTTTCGTCATGACACAATCATCTTCATCACATGACATGCTCCTTCTTTGGCTTGAACACCAAAGCGAACACAAGTCCTATAAACAAAGCATAACCGGCAAAGATGAACCAGCATGTCTGCCAATCGCCTATTGTGTAAAAATCATCTCCAACCTGCACACCCGTAGTATATGCGTTTATTACAGCCTGTGCGCTAAGTGTTCCTATCGTTGCCCCGATACCGTTAGTCATGAGGAAGAAAAGTCCCTGCGCACTTGAACGCACTGACGGGTCTGTATTCTTATCAACATAAAGCGAGCCGCTTACATTGAAAAAGTCGAACGCCACTCCATAAACAATCATTGACAAGACAAACAACCATACCCCTTCGCCTGGATTGCCTAAACCGAAAAATCCGAAACGCATAACCCATGCAAACATGGCTATAAGCATAACGTTTTTAATTCCATACCGTTTCATAAAGAATGGTATCAATAAGATACAACAAGTCTCGCTTATCTGTGACAAAGATATAAGGATATTTGCATGTTGCACACCAAAAGTATCCGCATATTCAGGCATGGCAGCGAAACTACTTATAAAAGGATTGGCAAAACCATTGGTTATTTGCAAACTGACTCCCAACAACATGGAAAAAATGAAAAATATCGCCATGTCTTTTCTCTTGAACAAAGCAAAAGCTTTCAGTCCAAGTGCATCTGCCAGACTCCTCTTTTCTCCTCCGACAGAAACTGGACAAACCGGCAAAGAAAATGTATATAAAAACAACACGACACTAAGCACACCAGATACTATAAACTGGTTTTGATTGGCCTGGAACCCCATCAAATCAACAAACCACATAGTGAAGATGAAACCTATAGTGCCAAAAACACGTATTGGTGGAAAGTCTTTAACCGTATCCATGCCTGCCTGTGTCAGCGCGTTATACGCTACAGAATTGCTTAAAGCCAAGGTCGGCATATAAAATGCAACAGACAATGAATACAACGTAAAGAGTATCGTAAATTCAGACTCGCCGCCTTCCACCATACCATATAACGCTGCAAGCATCATAAACAAACCTGCCGTAAGATGGCAAAAGCCAAGCAATCTCTGCGCCTGAACCCATCTGTCCGCTATTATACCCATCAAAGCAGGCATGAAGATGGAGACAATTCCCTGCATGGAATAAAACCAACCGATATCGGTACTCATTCCAATATTGCCGAGATAGCGGCCCATTGATGTAAGATAGGCGCCCCAAACAGCAAACTCAAGGAAGTTCATAAGCGCCAAGCGGACTTTCAAATTCATATGTCAATACATTTTGACGCACCCTACAAGCATTCCTGTTTCATTTCTACAAAACGAAAACAGTTCTTGTATAATGCAAATATAACACAAACGGGATTTATCGAAATACGGCGGCAAGCACATTTTCAAACTCCCAAATGAGATTTATTCTATGCAAAGATAGGATAAAAAAAGGTATCGTCAAAAAAAATAACATTATTTATATAAGCGGCCTTGCCTACTTGCGCATTTTCCTTAGGATATCGCTTACCTCCTCAAACTTGCGCCCCATGTTCAGCCGCAGGTATATGTTATAAAGCGACTGTGCCCAATTCTCTTTTTTATCAGGAGCTAAAGCCCTATATTTCTCCATATACGGTAAAGCCTTTTTATAATAGCCCAATATCTGTTTCTGTTTTTTCCTCTTTGTTTTAATATCCGCTTCCATGGCTAAGGCCAAGTTGATATAAGACACACCGGCATTAAGATATATATCAGGCACGGTGTCGTTACGTGCCAAAAGAGTGTCACTTATGGCGATACACTCCGCATATCTGCCCATATTAAGCAACAAATTGCTTTTAGCAAACAAGAACAATCCATCATTGCCGTCACACGCCAAAGCGGCATCTACAACAGCCATGGCAGAATCGAGACGATTCCGGCCATTATAATAGTCCATTAGCCTGGTAAAAAAATATTTTGATGTCTTGTTTTCAGCAAATCCACGGCGTAACACATTGACATACTTCACTGTGTCTTTCCTCGACAAATACGCTTCAGACAGATACATAAAAGTACGCCTGCGGTACCTCTTGTCCTGCAATGCCAAATCTGAATATTTGAAAACACTGTCAGGACGGCCTGTCCGGTGACCGCAGAGTACCGTCAGGAATGCAGGCAACGTATATAAAGAATCTGAATCATACCTGGCGTAACCTGAAAACAATGGTTGGCGCCGGCAATCCAAATATGTATCAAGCATTCCATAAGCCGCATCAAAATCATTCTTCCTAACAAAATACAGACCGCCATTGTAAAGGTTTATCCTAAACTTGTTCAGATATTCGGCGTTCTTTTCTCTATAATCCAACTTTACACGCCCCTTCCTGTCAGGCTTCATATCAATGCTGTCAAGGCATTCGTAAGCCTGGAACATCCTGCGAGCCGTTGTAAAAAACTTTGCCGTATCTGCCTGCGCTTTCAGATACAGTTTCTCATTTTCAGCTTCGTATTGTGCACGCACAGCATCGGCCAAGGTAACATATATCTTGACATTACCTTGATTTGCAGTATCTTTAAGCAGTTCGCGCATAGACGTTTCAGCCTGCTCCAGATTGGTTCTTTTCTTTATATTAGAACGGGCCTGACTTATTTCTTTCTTCTGGGCAAAAGTCCCCAACAAGAACATCACTGCAAAAAACAACGACAACAGGCGTTTCATAAGGCTTACACTAATATTATTACGACAACTGAAAACAATACAACAAACACATGCAACCAAGGAGTTGCACGGAACAAAACAATAATTCCAGCAACTCCTTGGCATTTATCAATCCTAACTTTTACTATTTAGTCAAGGCTTCAGCCTCCTTGGTCTTTGCATCGTCAGGTCCTAAGGCCCTATAGCAACACGTGTAAAGCGAATAAGCCCAAACGCTCTTGAACTGCATAGTAGTATCAAGTTCCTTAGCCTTCTCAAGATAACTTATAGCCTGCTTGTACACATCTATTATCTGCTTCTCCGCTTCAGGTGTAAGCCTCTTGCCTCCCTGCGTAGCTTGCTCCGCAGCATCCTGTGCCTTATACATATAGCTATTACCTATCGAACCAATCACAGCCACATTGCCAGGCTGTACAGCTTCAGCCTTTGAAAGGGCTGCAATAGCCTCATCCCACTTGTGCTCATTCATATAAGCCTGGCCACTCATTGCCAAAGCGGTAAAGTTGTTCGGGTCTTTGGCCAACTTGGCTTGCACCAGCTCGTTCAAAGCTGCCTTGTCGTTAGTTGAGATGTACATCGAGCAGATTGTACTGAATATCATCTCGTTGCTCTCATCCTTGGCATATATGTCCTTCAACTTAGTGATATAGTTGAGAGTATCTGCATGGGTCTTAAGCTGTGCCTGCATTACTGCAAGTTTCACCTGCATTGCATCCTTTGCCACGGCTGTGTCTCCGAGCGCAATGTCTGCATATTTTTCAGCTTTGGCATAATCCTTTGCAAAATAGGCCGAGCGCGCGGCATAGTAAGCTATCTGCGTAAGGTTGGCATCCTTGCTCTTGTCCTGTTCCTTGAACAATGGGTAGTCTGCACTTTCAACATATGTTGCCAGATACTTGTAAGACAAAGGCTCGTTTGTTGTCTGATAGTATATTCCTGCATTGATAAGATGGAAACGGATGCCGTACAGGCGGTCGCCGTTTGACTTGTGGAACTTAGGTTTCACCTTACCCTTTTCGTTGGGCTGCATGTCAAACTCGTCGCAAGTAACGCCGTTCTCCAAAGCCTGCAGCACCGCGTCGTACAGGCCTACGGTGTCATAAGGGGTAACTTCCTTGCCAAATTGCTCTGCCATTTGGTTTTCGGTTATAGTACCCTGTTCTTTCACAACCTTGTCATATGCAAGGTCAACCAATACGTTATAGCATTTGGCCTTTTCTTCGGCCGACATGCTTCCAAGGTTTGCCTGCAAGAGGTTGTAAGCCTCCTTGTAGTCCTTGATTTTAGAGATTTGCTTGTACACGTCCTGTGCAAAAGCAGACGCGCTGAACACTGCAGCAAACGCCAACATTGTTAGTTTTTTCATAATCAACTGTATTTAGTGTGTGTTCTGATTATCACATTATTCAGTTTCAAATGCCTCTTCGTCGTTGTCTTCATCGGCATCCCCTTGTCTTTCTGTATCAGCCGGTGATGCAAGGGCGTCGTTCCTTATGGCTTCGCTCGTAGCCGTCCACTCCTTGCGGCTCTCGGCTTCGGCAAGAGCCTCGAGGTCAGAGCTCATAACCTTGCATACGCTTGATATAACGTCGTTCTTCTTTGTAAGGTTGATAAGCCTTACGCCTTGGGTTGCCCTGCCCATGATACGGCACTCCGATACTTTCAACCGGATTAGTATGCCGCTCTTGTTGATTATCATGAGGTCATTGTCATCGGTAACAACTTTTATTGCTACGAGCCTTCCGGTCTTTTCGGTTATGCTAAGCGTCTTGACGCCCTTGCCGCCGCGGTTGGTCACGCGGTAGTCTTCCACCTGACTGCGCTTGCCGTAGCCGTTCTCGCTTACCACCATGATAGTTTCGGTGTCGGGCTTGTTGACTACCACCATGCCTACCACCTCGTCGTCGCCGTCGTCAAGTTTCATGCCGCGCACGCCCGTCGAGACGCGTCCCATTGCACGCACGGTATCTTCATGGAACCTCACGGCACGGCCGTTCCTGTCGGCCATAAGCAGTTCGTTGTGGCCGTTAGTCAGGCGTACGCCTACCACTTCGTCACCCTCAAGCACGTTAATGGCGATAACACCGTTTGCCCTCGGACGGCTATACGCCTCGAGGCTGGTCTTCTTGATAAGTCCTTTCTTCGTGGCGAATACTACGTAATGGCTGTTGACAAACTCCTCGTCGTCCAGGCTTCCGCGCAGACGGAGGAAAGCCTTTATGCTGTCATCGCTCTCGATGTTGAGCAAGTTCTGTATGGCACGGCCTTTCGAGTTCTTTGCACCTTCGGGAATTTCGTAGCATTTAAGCCAGTAGCAACGCCCCTTGTTGGTGAAGAACATCATCGTATTGTGCATCGTCGCCGGATAGATATACTCCGTAAAGTCGTTGTCACGGCTGTGTGCGCCCTTGCTGCCCACTCCGCCGCGGGCTTGCTCGCGGAACTCCGAAAGCGGCGTGCGCTTGATATAGCCCAGATGGCTGATGGTAATCACCACGGGGTCGTTGGGGTAAAAGTCCTCGGGATTGAACTCTTCGCTCGAATACTTGATTTCAGTGCGGCGTTCGTCGCCGTACTTTTCCTTAACCTCTTGCAACTCATCCTTCATCACCTTCTTGCAAAGCTCCGGGTCGTCGAGTATCTGCTGCAAGTATGCTATGCGGCGTTCTATCTCTTCATACTCGGCGTGCAGCTGGTCCATGCGCAGGCCGGTGAGCTGGCTGAGGCGCATGTCTACGATGGCCTTCGACTGTATCTCGTCAAAGCCGAAACGCTGCTCGAGGTTGCGTTGCGCGTCAGACGGGGTCTTGGAGCCGCGTATGATGTGTACCACCTCGTCAATGTTGTCGCACGCGGTGATGAGCGCCTGCAATATGTGTTCGCGCTCCTTTGCCTTGCGCAGCTCGAAGTTGGTGCGGCGTATTGTCACGTCGTGCCTGTGGTCTACGAAGTAGCGAACGCAGTCTTTCAGCGTCAACAGGCGCGGGCGGCCCTTCACCAAAGCGATGCAGTTAACCGAGAACGAGCTTTGCAGCGCTGTCATCTTGAACAGCTTGTTCAAGATGACGTTGGCGTTGGCGTCTTTCTTCACGTCGATGACTATGCGCATACCGTGGCGGTCGCTCTCGTCGTTGGCGTTGCTTATGCCGTCGAGCTTGCCTTCCTTAACCAAGTCGGCAATGTACTCTATGAGCTGGGCCTTGTTTACGCCGTAAGGTATCTCCGTGATTACAATCTTGTCGTGCGCGTCTCCGCCCTCAATCTCGGCCTTTGCACGCATTACGATGCGTCCACGACCGGTAGCATATGCGTCGCGCACGCCCTGTATACCATATATATATGCCCCTGTGGGGAAGTCGGGAGCCTTGATGTATTGCATCAGTCCGTCCACGTCGATGTCGGGATTGTCAATATATGCGCAGCATCCGTCGATTACCTCGCCCAGGTTGTGCGTCGGTATGTTGGTAGCCATGCCCACGGCAATACCGTTGCCGCCGTTCACGAGCAGGTTGGGTATTTTCGTAGGCATGACGGTCGGCTCTTGCAGCGAGTCGTCAAAGTTGTTCATCATGTCGACGGTCTCCTTGTCAAGGTCGTCCATGATGTGCTCGCCCATCTTCGAGAGGCGGCACTCCGTGTAACGCATCGCCGCGGCTGAGTCGCCGTCAACGCTACCGAAGTTACCCTGTCCGTCTACGAGCGTATAACGCATGTTCCAGTCCTGCGCCATGCGCACCAACGCGCCGTACACCGAGCTGTCGCCATGCGGGTGGTATTTACCGAGCACCTCGCCTACCACGCGCGCGCATTTCTTATAAGGTTTGTCGCTCGTGTTGCCGATGCCCATCATTCCGTAAAGAATACGGCGGTGCACGGGCTTGAAGCCGTCGCGCACGTCGGGCAGCGCACGGGCCACAATCACAGACATCGAATAGTCGATGTAGGAGGACTTCATCTCCTCCTCGATGTTGATTTTTATTATCCTGTCTTGGTCAAACGTACTGTTGTTGTCCATTTATCTGTTAGTTGTATTAAAATTATGCAAAACGCCGTTTAAGGCCATTTCCTTTCGTTCTGCGGCGTTAAGTCGTCGTTTTCAGTGTGCTAAATTAATGATTTTCCGCGAAACGGGAAAGCCTTTCGCCACAAAACACGCATTTTTTTGAAGAAATGCGGCATACGTCCGCCGGTAAGGGGCAAATACATGGCGAACGGTGTGGGCTTTATTAATTTTCGGAATGACACGACAACACGCAATGACATTTTGCAAGCAGAAGCGGCTGGATACCTTTCTTCTTGACTTTGCTTGACGCTCTGAGAATGCGTTATTTGAAAATCAATCGCCCGGAGGCGCAAATATACCGATATAAAGTGTGCAAGCGCAAATGCCTGTCATACAGCATGATACACCCGAAAAAGGCAAACTGTGCATACGGATGTAGCTTTTTGACATTTTTTAGACGGTCTTTAGCCGTGCCAAAGACCGTATTTTGCAGCGGCAAAGACCGCATCCGGCAGTGTCAAAGACGGCATCCGTGGCTGCAATATGCCGCATTTTGCCCTGAATAATGACAATTTGCGATTAAGAACTGCCGTTTTAACACTTCTGAAGACCTAAAAACGGCTCGTTTTCATGTAGTTTGCCGATTTTCATGTGCTTTTCCAAAGTAGCAAAATGGCAGCAATCAGCAACGAACAGCGGCATAATGCCATTCAACATTATAATAAAACACGTGGCGCGGAAGCCCTGTTGCAGGGTCAACCGCGCCACGTGTTTGCTCACAAGCAACTGTATTCTTACATCACTCAAACACTTCCTCTATGCCTCCGGGCTGATAATCGTCAAACTCGGAAGAGCAGGGATTAAACCCTTCGGGTATGTCAAACTTCTCTTCCGGGTCGTAACCGAGCGAGCGGTCGGCAAATACTTTCTGCATGAAGTACGCCCACACGGGCAGCGCCATGTTGGCTCCCTGTCCCATACGCGTGGAGTCGAAGTGAATGTCGCGGTCTTCGCCGCCAACCCAGCATCCACTTACGAGCGACGGAGTAAAGCCCATAAACCACGCATCAGAGTTGCGGTTGGTCGTACCTGTCTTGCCGCCCATGTCGCACTCTATGCCATAACGGTAACGCATACGGCTGCCCGTACCGCCGTTCATCACGGCACGCAGCATCTCGAGCATCTTGTATGTGCTCTCTTCGCTTATCACTTCGTTCATGCGTGGCTGGAACGTCGCCACGACATTGCCCTCGTTGTCCTCAATCTTGGTTACGAACATCGGGTAGCAATGTATTCCATGATTGGCAAAAGTAGTATAAGCCGACACCATCTCGGCCACCGATACCTCGTTAGGGCCAAGACACAGGGCCATCGAAGGGAATATTCCATAGGTGTTGATGCCGAAATCGCCGAGGATGCGCAAAAGGTCTTGCGGGTTGAGACGGCTCATAAGGTAAGCCGAAATCCAGTTGTTTGACTGTGCCAAACCCCATTTCAGCGTAACCATTTGCCCGTAACGGGCACGGCTGCCGTTACGCGGCGTCCAGTTGCCGTAAGTCTGCTGCACATTCGGAGCCACATCGCACGGCGACATGCCGTTAGCCATGCACAAGGCATAGAGGAACGGCTTTAACGTAGAACCTACCTGGCGGCGTCCCTGCGTAGCCATGTCGTATGCGAAATGGGTAAAATCAACTCCGCCCACATAAGCCTTGACCGCACCGTTCTTTGGGTCCATGCTTACAAAGCCTGCGCGCAGGAACGATTTGATATAACGTATCGAGTCCAACGGTGTCATCACCGTGTCAACGTCGCCATGATACGTGAACACCGACATCTCAACCGGAGTGCGGAACGCTTTTTGTATTTCGTCTTCCGTAGCTCCCTGCTCCTTCATAGCCCTGTAACGCTCGCTCTGCCTTATGGAGCGGTTTAATATTCCCCTGACTTCCGCCGCCGTAAGCGCATTGGTAAACGGAGCGTTGGGCTTTGTCCTGTTTTCCTTTGAGAACGCAGGCTGAAGATAATGGCCTACATGCTTCAACACGGCTTCTTCGGCGTAGCGTTGCATACGCGAGTCTATCGTCGTAAATATCTTAAGACCGTCGGTATAGACATTGTAGTGCTCACCGTTCTTCTTGTAGTTTTTATTGCACCATCCATACAAAGGGTCTGTCTCCCAGGATATTGAGTCGATATTATACTGTACGCGGTTCCATGACGGATAGTCGTCAAGCTCCGGTTTTTCCGCCATTATGTACCTGCGCAGGAAGTCTCTGAAATAAGTTGCGATGCCGTCCTTATGGTCTATCCGGTGGAAATTAAGCGCAAGCTGCCCGCCGGTGGCCTCGTTATACTGCGCATCGGTGATATATCCGGCCTTAAGCATCTGGCCAAGTACGACGTTGCGCCGCTCTATACACCTGTCGGGAAACCTTACCGGGTTGAAATAAGACGGGTTCTTGCACAACCCGATGAGCGTGGCCGCCTCTGTAAGAGTCAAGTTTTTGGGGTCTTTCCTGAAATAAACGTCGGCAGCGGTCTTTATGCCGACGGCATTGTGAAGGAAGTCGAAATAATTAAGATACATGGTTATTATCTCTTCCTTCGTATAAAACCGCTCGAGCTTCACGGCTATAACCCACTCTATCGGCTTCTGCATAACACGTTCAAGCGTGCTCTTTGCCGTAGCGGAATACAGCTGCTTGGCCAGCTGCTGGGTTATGGTAGAGCCGCCGCCGGCGCTCTTCTGCCCCAGCAAGCCGCGCTTAACCACGGCGCGGGTCAATGCGATGAAATCTATTCCTGAATGTTCATAAAAGCGCTCATCTTCCGTAGCGACGAGTGCTTGTACAAGATATGGAGACAATCCGTCGAAACCCACGTGCACGCGGTTCTCACGATTCATGTTATACGTACCTAAAATCTTGCCGTCAACAGAATACACCTGCGAGGCATAACGGCTTATAGGATTTTGCAGGTCGGCTATATCCGGCATATAACCTATCCACCCGAACCATATCGATGTGAACGCTACCGCCATAAATATCACGGCCGCACACAGCAGCCCCCACAACACGCGGACAAATGTTTTCCTCATCTTTTATCGCTTCATGGACTTAATTAGCCGCAAAATTACTACTTTTCTTTTTATTTATCCACCATAAATTAAAAATAATGCGTAACTTAGCACACGAAATAGCAATTACAACTAACAGCAATGGCAATACATAACTTTGTTACAATCGCCGACCTGTCACGTGAGAAAATACTCTACATGATAAAAATGGCGCAAGAATTTGAAAAGCATCCCAACCGGGAAACCTTAAAAGGCAAGGTCGCAGCCACATTGTTTTTCGAGCCTTCCACACGTACAAGACTTAGCTTTGAAACCGCCGCCAACCGTTTAGGCGCACGCGTCATAGGCTTCAGCGACGCCAAAGTCACCAGTGCCACCAAGGGAGAAACGCTAAAAGACACTATACTCATGGTATCCAACTACGCCGACGTTATAGTGATGCGCCACTACATAGAGGGTGCCGCGCAATACGCAAGCGAGATAGCTCCCGTGCCGATAATCAACGCCGGAGACGGCGCACACCAGCATCCGTCACAATGTATGCTGGACCTGTATTCAATATACAAGACCCAAGGCACCCTGGAAAACCTTGACATCTGCCTTGTTGGCGACCTGAAATACGGACGGACAGTACACTCTCTCATCATGGCCATGCGCCACTTCAACCCAACGTTCCATTTTATCGCTCCCAAAGAACTTGCCATGCCTGACGAATACAAGCTTTATTGCAAGAACAACGGGATAAAATTCATCGAGCACACCGACTTCAACGAGGATGTAATAAGCAAGGCCGACATACTCTATATGACGCGTGTACAGAAGGAACGCTTCTCCGACCTGATGGAATACGAAAAGGTAAAGAACGTGTACATATTGAAAAACGACATGCTGAAAAACGCGCGCCCGAACATGAAAATACTCCATCCGCTGCCACGCGTCAACGAGATTGAATATGAAGTTGACACCAATCCACACGCATATTACATACAGCAGGCTCAAAACGGCCTATATGCAAGGGAAGCCATAATCTGCGACGTGCTCGGGATGACATTCGAAGAAATAGTCAACGACGACACTATCATAGAGTAATCTCACCACACAACACACACTTACGACATGAGCAAGAAAGAAAGACTGGTGGCGGCTATCGAGAACGGTACCGTCATCGACCACATACCTTCGGAAAAAACATACGAAGTTGCAAACATTCTCGGGCTGCAAAACCTCGACACCGTAGTTACAATAGGCTACAACTACCTTTCCAAGAAGATTGGCAGGAAAGGCATAATAAAGATTGAAAACAAATTCTTTACAGACGAAGAAATATCACGCCTGTCGGTAGTGGCTCCGAACGTTGTGCTCAACATAATACGCAACTACGAGGTTGTTGAAAAGAAAAAGGTGGAAACGCCTGACGAACTGAGGGGCATCGTGAAATGCAACAATCCCAAATGCGTAACCAACAACGAGCCTATGGACACAATATTCACCGTCACAGACAAAGAAGCCGGCACCATACGCTGCCACTACTGCGACAAGGAGCAGAACATAAGCGAAGTGCAACTTATATAAAAGAAAACGAATATATTTACAAATAACACAAACATTTACACAATGGAAAGAGACCAACTGATTTTCGACCTTATCGAAAAAGAACACCAGCGCCAACTGAAAGGCATGGAGCTTATCGCGTCTGAAAACTTTGTAAGCAATGAAGTGATGCAGGCTATGGGCTCATGCCTGACTAACAAATATGCCGAGGGCTACCCCGGGAAACGTTACTATGGCGGCTGCGGAGTGGTAGACGAAGTCGAAAGCCTGGCCATCGAACGCGTAAAAAAGCTGTTCGGAGCCGAATATGCCAACGTGCAGCCACATTCAGGAGCACAAGCCAACGCGGCTGTACTGCTGACTGTGCTCAATCCAGGCGATACGTTCCTCGGCCTTAACTTGGCACATGGCGGCCACTTGTCACACGGTTCAAACGTCAACACATCCGGAATATTATACCACGCCGTAGGCTACAACCTCAATAAGGAGACCGGACGCGTAGATTACGACGAAATGGAGCAGCTTGCCATCGAGAACAAGCCCAAGCTTATAATCGGCGGCGGCTCGGCATACAGCCGTGAATGGGACTACAAGCGTATGCGTGAAATCGCAGACAAGGTAGGCGCACTGCTGATGATTGACATGGCTCACCCTGCCGGACTTATTGCTGCCGGACTGCTTGACAACCCGTTGAAATACGCGCACATCGTAACATCGACAACGCACAAAACGCTGCGCGGCCCGCGTGGAGGCATTATCCTGATGGGCAAAGACTTTGAGAACCCATGGGGCAAGACTACACCGAAGGGACAAATCAAGATGATGAGCCAAATGCTCAACAGCGCAGTGTTCCCCGGCACACAGGGCGGACCGCTCGAGCACGTAATTGCGGCAAAGGCTGTAGCCTTCAACGAAGCACTGCAACCCGAATTCAAGGAATGGGCAAAGCAGGTCAAGAAGAGCGCCGCCGTACTGGCCGACGAATTAATCAAGCGTGGCTTCACCATTGTAAGCGGCGGTACCGACAACCACTCTATGCTGGTTGACCTGCGCTCCAAGTATCCCGACCTTACCGGAAAGGTGGCCGAAAACGCCCTCGTGTCGGCCGACATTACGGTTAACAAGAACATGGTGCCGTATGACACACGCAGCGCATTCCAGACATCAGGCATCCGCCTCGGCACGCCAGCCATCACTACGCGCGGAGCGAAAGAAGACATGATGGTGCTTATCGCCGACCTTATCGAGGAAGTGCTCAACAATCCTGAAGACGAAAAAGTGATAGCACACGTGCGTGAGAAAGTTAACGAGACAATGTTGAAATATCCGCTGTTCGCATATTAAACATTTACCAGCATCCAAATAAAACCGCGATAAAGGCCGATTGCCTTTATCGCGGTTTGCGTATCAAGCTTATATATAAAACAAAAGACGGCTAAACGCGGCGCAAAAGACCGTCTTTCAAACGACAAAAGGCCGCATATCGCAATCCGATATGCGGCCTTTTGAATAACCGTCATTACACTACGGCCCGGCATCAGAACGGCAGCGGCCCGTCACCGGGCATGTCACCACCGTAAGGAGGAGGCAGTGGCATACTGTCGTCACCGTTGATTTTAGAGCCTATAATCTCTCCTCCGCCAAACGGTGCGTTGCTTGAGTCATTGGGGTTTTCAAAACGAGTGAACTCTCCACGGAAGTTGAGCAGCACGTCGCCGGTGCCGCCCTTACGGTGCTTGGCTATTATTATCTGCGCCTTGCCGTGCAGGTCGTTGCCCTTCTCGTCAGTGAATATTCGGTAATACTCCGGACGATGCACGAAGAGCACCATGTCGGCATCCTGCTCTATGGCTCCCGACTCGCGCAGGTCGCTAAGCTGCGGACGCTTGCCTTCGGGACCTTCACGCCCCTCTACGGTACGGTTAAGCTGCGAGAGGGCAAGTACAGGTATGTCAAGCTCCTTGGCAAGTCCCTTCAACGACCGGCTTATGGTTGACACCTCTTCCTGGCGGCTGCCGAAGCGCGCACCGTTGGCGTTCATAAGCTGCAGGTAGTCTATCATTATCAGCTCGACTCCCTTCTCTCGGACAAGCCTGCGCGCCTTGGTACGCAGTTCGAAAATCGACATGCCCGGAGTGTCGTCTATATAAATAGGTGCAGCTTGCAGCTTGCCTACGTTCTTGTCAAGACGTTTCCACTCCTCGTCGTCAAGCTGACCGTTCAATATCTTGCGTCCCTCTATCTCGCAGACATTGGATATCAGACGGTTAACAAGCTGCACATTGTTCATTTCCAATGAAAAGAACGCGATGGGTCGGCCATAGTCAACGGCGATGTTCTTCGCCAACGACAATGCGAACGACGTCTTACCCATGGCCGGTCGGCCGGCTATTATCACAAGGTCACTGCGCTGCCAACCTGCCGTATAATCGTCAAGCTTGGCATAGCCGGTAGGTATGCCTGTAAGTCCGCCCTTGTTGGCTGCGGCCTTCTGCAATATCTCCACGGCCTGCTTGACGACAGGGTCTATCTGGGTGTAGTCCTGCCGCATGTTCTTCTGCGACAGCTCGAAGAGCGACCCTTCAGCCTCCTGCATAAGCTCGTCTACGTCGATAGTCTCGTCAAACGCCTTGGTTTCGATTACGCTTGCAAACGAGATAAGCTGCCGGGCGAGGAACTTCTGCGCCAGTATCTTGGCATGATATTCTATGTGTGCAGACGAAGCCACGTGCGAACTCAACTCAAGCACGTATGCCGGGCCGCCGACATCTTCCAGCGTTCCCTGCCGCTTCAGCTCTTCCGTAACGGTCATTATGTCAACCGGCTTCTCGTCGAGGCTCAGGCTCTGTATGGCGCTGTACACCTTCTGGTTGCGCGGTTCGTAAAAAGTTTCAGGATGAAGTATCTCACTTACCACAGAAAACGCGTCCTTGTCAATCATCAACGCGCCCAATACAATACGCTCAATATCAATGGCTTGTGGCTGAATGTGCGCATAATTGTTGTCAAGCGCACGGCTCTTTTTATTGTCAGGCATATATTTCTATTGAAAATTCGACGCAAAATTACAAATAAATATCCGGTTAATTACAATCCATCCGAATTATATGCTTATATTTGCAGGCAAAAAGCCATCATAAAAATGATTGATTTCCCATGCGCAAAGATAAACCTCGGGCTTAACATCACAGGCAAACGCCCAGACGGATACCATGACCTTGAAACAGTGTTTTACCCAATAAGGCTATGCGACAGGCTGGAAATTGAAGAAATCGGGAAAGCCGGACAAGGTGAAGGCATATGCCAGTTAAGCTTGAACGGCATGGAAATATCAGGAGAAGCCAATGACAATTTAGTGGTAAAAGCGTACAGGCTGCTTAAAGGAACATATCCGGAATTGCCAAGAGTCTCGATAAAACTGACAAAGCGCATACCCTCACAAGCCGGCATGGGAGGAGGCTCTTCTGACGGAGCTTACACCATAAGAATGCTGAACGACATGTTCGGCTTGGAAATGTCTGTACCTGAGATGCAGGCGCTCGCTGCAAAATTAGGTGCCGACTGCGCATTCTTCATTAACCCGGTGCCATCATTCGCTACCGGCATTGGCGAAAAGCTGTCACCCATAAACGTAGACCTTGCCGGATACCACATTGCAATAGTCAAGCCACCGCTGATGATAAGCACAAAAGAAGCGTTTGCAAACGTAACCCCACAAAAGCCGGTTACATGCTGCAAAGACATTGTAGCAATGCCCGTCACGTCATGGAGAGACCGGCTTACCAATGACTTTGAACAAAGCATAGCCCCACTCCATCCTGAAATTGCCCAAATAAAACAAACGCTTTACGACTTAGGTGCCCTCTATGCTGCGATGAGCGGTAGCGGCAGTGCTGTATTCGGGATATTCGAGAATAGGCCTGAAGGCTTGGAACATATATTCGACAAATACTTCATCACTATTGTCTAAATAACATAAAATCAATGGATAACGGCAAAGAGATATTTCCTGTTGTCAATAAAGACGGTATTGTAATAGGCAAAGTGGAACGCAGTGTAGCACACAATGGCTCAAAAATACTGCATCCGGTCGTCCATCTCCACGTCTTCTCACCTAACGGCAAGATTTATTTGCAGAAAAGGCCGGAGTGGAAAGATGTACAACCAGGCAAATGGGACACAGCCGTCGGTGGACATGTTGACTTTGGAGAAGATATAGCCACGGCTTTCAAGCGTGAAATCAAGGAAGAACTTGGCATTTCAAAATGTGAAAGTGTATTCCTCGGAAGCTATATTTTTGAAAGTGATATTGAAAAAGAATTGGTGTATGTACACAAAACCGTATTCAGCGGGACATTACATCCAAACAGCAATGAATTGTCAGATGGTCGCTTTTGGAGTGTGGATGAAATAAAGGCAAATATCGGTAAAGGAGTGTTTACGCCAAATTTCGAACATGAATACACAATGTTTTTCTCAAAATAATGCATCATTTTAACATCAAATAAATAGTGTACCGCCTCCACTATTTATTTTTTTTAACCATACAATAAGAACAACGTATTGGTATTTTTTGTAATTTTGCACCGTTTTTAGAGATAAATAGAGCTATCAACTTAGTAATCAGCAACTTACATTTTTAAGGCAATTAGATGAGACAGCTAAAAATTCAGAAAAGTATTACCAATCGTTCAAGTGAGGCTTTAGACAAATACCTTGTGGAAATAGGACGCGCTCCGCTGATTTCAATTGACGAGGAAATAGAACTGGCACAGAAAATAAAGAAAGGCGGACCTGAAGGCGAACGGGCAAAAAACAAGCTGGTTACAGCCAATCTGCGTTTCGTTGTATCAGTGGCAAAGCAATACCAGCATCAAGGACTGACACTGACAGACTTGATTGACGAAGGTAATATTGGTCTTATCAAGGCTGCCCAAAAGTTCGATGAAACGCGCGGTTTCAAATTCATTTCTTACGCCGTATGGTGGATAAGGCAAAGCATCCTGCAAGCAATCGCCGAACAAAGCCGTATAGTACGCCTGCCTCTCAACCAAGTAGGCTCTCTTAACAAGATAAATCACGAAATCAACAAGTTCGAACAAGAGAACCAACGCCATCCGTCTGTATCGGAACTTTCAGAAGTTACAAAACTTGATGAAGAGAAAATCGGACAGTCGTTGGCCGCCGACGGACACCATGTTAGTATTGACGCGCCGTTCCAAGACGGTGAAGACAATTGTATGTTAGATGTCATGCCAAGCGGAGAAGACAGCCGCACCGACCGCGCTGTTGACCATGAATCAATGGCTCTCGAACTCAATACTGTATTGAGCAAAGTTTTGAAAGAACGTGAAATAACAATCATACGTGAATGTTTTGGCATCGGATGCCACGAAAAAGGCCTTGAAGAAATTGGCGACCAGCTCGGACTTACACGCGAACGTGTACGCCAAATCAGGGAGAAGAGCATAGCCAAACTCCGTGAAAGCGGCAATGCAAAAATCCTTATGAAATATTTAGGATAACAACATGTGACGTCACATCGACATAAATCACAACATTTGAGCGGAATACGGTGGTTTTCAATAAACTAAGAACCGTATTCCGCTCAATTGTATTAATAAGCATCATCACAAAAGCAAGAAAACTATCCAAGTTTATTTCAATGCATCACAACCGTAATCTGAGCTGCAGCTCTAAGTCAGTAGCCGACGAACTGTCTATTTCCTGATAGCTGCTTCCTATTTTATCTCGGTCGAAATACTTTGTAGTACCGACTTTTGCCGTTACCGAAACCTTATCGGAAAAAGCGGAAGTAGCAAACAATGCAAATCTTATACCGTTGCCATAATATGCAGGGAATGAAAAAGAATAACGCAAGCCGCGCTCGTAAGCATATACCCTGCTATCATAATCGTCCGTGTCAAAATAGCCAAAAGAGAGCATTGCGCTGAACAATTTTTTCACTTTCAAACCGACATTTTGGCTTATCATCCAGCCGAAACTGCTTTTTTTATAATCTGTATAAGCAACGTCTGCCTGCGTTTTCCAACTCCATACAGCATCGTTATACGCCACAGAGAAGCGTCCCCGATGCTCGTCTTTAAATATAAGCCCTGTTTTTTCAGCATTGTCACGCTCACGCATCTTAAAGCGGTAACGCGCGAAAAACGTCCAACTGCCGGGCACATACGTCAATTGCACAAGGTTGTCAAACGACCGTGAGCTGCCTGACGCCTGGTATTTAGGCCACGCAAAGTATGCAAAGTCGGTGTATGCCGATACGTTAAGCCCAGGCAGAGGCATCCACTTGACACCAAGATATACGCCGCTTTCATTCTGAACGGCTCCTCCCTCACTAAAACTTTCGGCAAACAACGAGTAATACCTGAAAGAGTAAAACCTCTGTAAAGCCAGCAAATCAAGATTGTCAGTAAGACTATAACTCAACGAATTGACCGTTGCAACGGCATTGCAACCACCCGTGGCAGTCTCGCCGCTGAATGAAAGTCTGTGACCCGTATATCCGTAATTGAGCCCAACGTTGTAAAAATTCTTTCCGTTTGCATAATGCCGGCGGTAAATGGCCTCCGTCTTCGGCTTCAGTTCTTTATCCAAAGAAACAAACAATCCCGTAGCTCCGACGTAAAACCCGCCAAACCGATAGTCTATATTCCCGCCGACAAGGATATGCGAAGAATTGTTTTTCTTTGCCATTTCCGTTTCAGTCCGATGATACCCTGAACTCAATATGGTGGCTATGGTGCCGTCATCATTATTCAATGTAGCATCAAACTTTCGGTAAGAGACGAATGCGCTGACATCAAGTCCCTTAGCTACCGACACTGTCGCCGCTACGCCTTGCAAATAATTGGAGCTCGACAATGACGAATGGGCGCGTATGTTGCTTGCTCCACGCCCCATTGACGACAAAGCCGACAGCTTGCCGAAGCTGAAATTGTTGTTTATCACAAGCCCCATGCCAAACCTTGCACGATACCGCCCTAACGCAAGCGTCTTTATCCGTCCCAACTTTTTGAGCACCAAGTAAAATGAATAGAAATCATATCCCAAATTGTTCCTGCCTGCAAAAAACGGCTCGCCTGCGTCCTGAGCACCCAGTACGCCAAGCCTAAAATTGTCTCCATAAGTAAAATCATACCTTATGCTGTGCTTGTATTGATACCCCATATAGCCGTCCCTATCGCCTTTACGCGTATAAAACGGCACTTTCAACGTTCCCGTCAAATCATGCTTGCCATACTTTACTATGTTTTTCATTGTCGGGAACGTACGTTTCTTTATCTCTCCGGCATAAGTAAAATACGAAAGAAGCTTACGCTTGTAATAGTCAAGCCCGGTTATCATAGCCAATTCACCAAGAGACTTCATCGGCCCGTGAAAATAAAGGTACTCACTGATATCTTCAACATCTTTCGCCGAAAGGAACGGAAACTGCTCCAGTTCCTCACGAGTAGCCGTGTTTATATTCAGCAGACTTGCTTCAAAGTCACAGAACATATCAAAATATGCCTCCCAATCCACAGCCTCCATGTCTTCCATTTCGCCGATTTGGTACAGGTACTGCTCCCATTCATGCTGTTGCTGCGCACTCGCCAATATGAGCGGGAACAACAATAATACTGCCAAAATGAATTTTCTCATGCGATTATCAAGGCGTTTTACCAAATGCAAATATAATCAAATTATTTGTGTTTTCCTAAATCTCGCGTCAAAGTCTTTATGAAAAAACAAGAAAAGGACTTCACTAACGAAGTCCTTTTCCAGTGATTCCGCAGGGATTCGAACCCTGGACCCACGCCTTAGAAGGGCGTTGCTCTAATCCAACTGAGCTACGGAACCTCAAATTCGGGTGCAAAGTTAGCTAAATTTATCGTTATACCCAAATTTTCAAGACAAAAGTTAAATCCATATGAAGGCTGACTAAGAAGAAAAACAGATGTCACTTCAACTTGTCGTCAAGCATTTTGTAAAAATCATCAGTCTCTCCCCTAAAACATTTTTCCACCTTGCCGTCAGGAGAAATGACTACCTTATACGGATAAGCTGTCACTCCGAAACGCACCTCCGTAACGCCGTCGGGCGAGAACACGTTAATCCACGGTATGCCGTTCTTGCTTACAGTTTCCTTCCATTTGTCTTCCTTGTCATAACAGGCAACCCCGACTATATCCAATTTGTCTCTATACTTATCGTAATATTCCTGCATTTTGGGAAATCCCTTGATACACCACGAGCACCACGACCCCCAAAAATCAACAACCACATACTTGCCTTTGCCGAAGAGGGAGCTTAGAGTAAACTCGTTTCCTGCTGTATCTTTCAACGTAAAATCAGGTGCCCGCCGTCCTTCTTTCAGTTCCAAAACTGCGGATTTTTCCGCCTTTTGTTCTTTATCCAACCGTGAGAACAAATCATCAAACGTATCAATATAATCTTTAAAGCGGCCGTTCCTGACTTCAGGAGACAGCATCCTGATTGCCGGCAATACGTCGTTGTAATCTTGGCGCAACAAGATTGTGGCTGAAACTTCGTCGTCAAGATGGCTCATTATATATTGGTGGCCCATCTTCCACAGCCTTTTATTTATATCTCTATTGGCCGCTTTCCTTTCATCTGCCAGCATCTCTTTGTCAAGCCCGTCGGCCACGCCCTTTTCATACTTGGCTGCCGCCGCATCAAACTCTCTAAAAAGCGGCAGCATCGACTGCCTCACGCTGTCCCACCTTTGATAAAACTCGCTGCCGCCAATCGTCCAGTAATTGTCTGAAACCGACGGGCCTTCTATCTCGATGCTTTCATCCGGCACAAAGAACAGGAACGACTTATTGCCGTTCGACTGCACCGTAAGACTCGCATCATAAGCATACCCGATGTTGCAACTGTATCTGAAACATCCTTCCGCATCAATGGGTACTTTAACATCTATTGTCTTCTTATCAGGCTCACGCATGGTATAACTTATCAGCAGCGTATCGTTACTGACATCGGTAAAACGCCCCTTGATTGTAAAATTCTGCGCCGTAAGGTTCAGAGCCGTTGCAATCAGCAGCATAACAACAAATACTCTTCTCATCTTCTTTCAATATTTAGGCAAGTCTTACACGCTAAAATTTGGCAGGTAACCGACGGATAATCATGCGAAAAACGACGGCTGCCAGCTCACAAAACGCATTCACGCAAAGTTATCGGATATTTTTCATTCCGCAAAAGAAAAAAGACAAAATGTGAAGCAATTAACTAAAAAAGCCCTGTTTACAACGGCCTTTTACTCCAAACGCAACCAACCGATACGGCACTCGTTGCTCAAGGCTTTGCAATATATGGCTTATTAGACTGCAAAAGGCAGCATATCACGCTGCAAAAGGCCGTATTTTGCATGGCAAAAGACCAACTCTTACCATTTAATGAAAATGGTGAAAGACTGCACGCACCGTCTTTCACCACATAACTAATTGATTATCAATTATATAATAGCACAAGATGAAGTATGCGAACAAATACATACCTGCATCAAGCGCACTCTGAAGAGCGTATAATCGCTTATGAATTCATCGTTGCAAGAAACTCGTCATTGTCATGTGTGTGCATGATTCGGTCATGGATAGTGTTCATCGCCTCGATAGGATTCATGTCGGCTATGAACTTACGCAGCACCCACATGCGGTCGAGCGTAAGCTTGTCTTGCAGCAAATCGTCACGACGGGTGCTTGAAGCGACAAGGTTAACCGCCGGGAATATCCTCTTGTTACTCAAGTTGCGGTCAAGCTGGAGTTCCATGTTACCCGTGCCCTTGAACTCCTCGAATATCACTTCGTCCATCTTGCTGCCCGTATCGATAAGAGCCGTTGCTACAATCGTCAGCGAGCCCCCGCCCTCAATGTTCCTGGCCGCACCGAAGAAACGCTTTGGCTTCTGCAACGCATTAGCGTCCACACCACCGGTAAGCACCTTGCCGCTGGCCGGCGCAACCGTGTTGTATGCACGTGCAAGACGGGTTATTGAGTCGAGGAATATCACGACATCATGGCCGCACTCAACCATACGTTTTGCCTTTTCAAGCACTATACCGGCAATCTTCACATGCCGCTCGGCCGGTTCGTCAAAAGTCGAAGCTATCACCTCGGCGTTCACCGTGCGTGCCATATCGGTAACTTCCTCCGGTCGTTCGTCGATAAGCAGCATCATCAGGTAAGCTTCAGGATGGTTGGCCGCTATGGCGTTGGCAATATCTTTCATCAATATTGTCTTACCTGTCTTGGGCTGGGCCACGATAAGCGCACGCTGCCCCTTGCCTATCGGCGAGAACAAGTCTACTATCCTTGTGCTGAGATTGGTCGTTGCCGGGTCGCCGCACAATGTAAATTTCTCATCCGGGAACAGCGGTGTAAGGTGGTCGAATGGTATTCTGTCACGCACCTCTGCCGGGTCACGCCCGTTGATTTTGTCGATAGTTGTCAGCGGAAAATACTTCTCCCCGTCATGCGGAGGACGCACATGGCACTCTATAACATCGCCCGTCTTAAGTCCGTAGCGCTTAATCTGCGCTATCGAAACATATATGTCATCGGGCGATGACAGGTAGTTATAATCGCTTGAGCGCAAAAAGCCGTATCCGTCAGGCATTATCTCAAGCACCCCGTTGGCCGTTATAATATCCTCAAAATCAAACGCCGTCATCGCCTCCTGCTCCATCCGTGGCGTATATACAACGGTATTCATGTCCACAGGAACGGTAGGATTGTCAAACATGTCATAGTTTGGAAGCGCCATTTGGTCTTCTATCGGCAAATCGACCACAGGTATAAAGTCTGTTCCATCAGCCGGGTCTCCTTCCCATACACCGGAAACAATGGCCTCACGCTTCTCGTCGGCCAACTCGTTATGCGCATTAACCTTCGCCTGAAGCTGTGCCAACAAGTCAGACTGGCTTTCCGTATCATCCTCATCTTCACCAGGCGAATAACCTGCTTCAGGCACATCAGGCAAAGCATCGGTGTCTGCCGACGGTTCATCCTGCATGAATGGAGGTACATCCGGGGTTTGTTCATCGCTTTTCTGAGCTTCGTCTTGGACTTTTCCAGCCGCAGGCTTAAGCGTCATATCGGTATCTTCTAATGCCTCATGCGCTTCTACAGCCACGTTGTCCGCAGCCTCCGGCTGCTCTGGCGAGACTTGCGG
>ULKH01000255.1_pt1 | contig 51765 bp, 31 predicted proteins | sample 1951111 | NCBI WGS metagenome assembly ULKH01 (sample SAMEA4835496, study PRJEB28245) | human gut metagenome | biome: gut microbiome; material: fecal sample | place: Denmark | collected 2008
AGGGAAACATCCCCCAACTGTTATCGCCTCCAAGCCCACGTTGTTTCAGATCCACATGCAAAAATACATCTTTTTGCGGTATCGCATCAATCGTATGCTGCATCTTCCGTGTCAAACCCGGGTCTAAATCTTCCGGGGCATAGTGCAAGGCCGAAAACGCAATGGGTTGCGACACACCCGTGATTTCCACTTCCGTCCCCTCGCCGTCCGACAAGGAAAGCCAACGCACGTCCGTCTTGTTCCCCGTCTCTTGCGGACGGGCATACGGGTAATACTGGTTTTCCACTTTGTCTTCATACCGGCCGACGAACGCAGACGACCAACGGTCGATATAATTCTCCTGCGGTCCACGCCCGTAATAACAAAGGTTTTCATACCGGCCTGCCAACTCCATGCGCATGCCGAACCGAGGCAGTTCCGGCAATTTCTTCCCGGTCATGTCCATCGTGCCGCTCACCTGCAACGAGCCGTCATTACGTACCAGAAATTCCATGGTGTAGGGGAGTTGTATATCGGTCAATATCCATTCCACCTTCACGGGAAGCCCCTCCGGAGTCCGTTCGCCCACGGTGACGTTTTTCACGTAACGGTTGACATGGGCCGTACGCCATACCCCGCACGTCCACGGCATCTTGTTCCCGAAATCATTGTCCACCGGAGCACGCCAGAAGGCCGGTTCCGGATACTTCTTGAACGGGCGCACGCCCCGGATGGCGTAATCGGACAAGACACCTTTCTTCAAATCTATTTTCCCAGACACGTCGCCCGATGCAAAAACCAACACGCCATCGTCCACACGGTACTCCAGATTTCCGGAAGCCTCGGGCACACGGGCAAAGAAATCTCCCTCACCCAACTTCAACTGCTCTTTCGCCACTTCATAGCCCGCAGGCAACAAGCCGGACGCAGTCTTCGTATAAGCATACAGGTTCAGGAAATATTCATTTCCGTCATCCGGAATTTCCGGCAGGTCCAAACGGATGTCTTTCTGCCCGTGAGGAAGCAAATCCACAGAGAAAGTGCCCGACGCGGTCTTTTCCCCGTTCCTGCATATTTCCCAAGCGAAAGCATAGTCTTTCAGGTTGGTAAAGTCGTGGCGGTTCGGCACGGTAATCCACCCGTGCGCGGCATCCTTTCCTTTAAATTGGATATACTGGTACACTTTTTTCACTTCCCAAGCCTGCGGCTTCGGCGTACCGTCGGCAGAAAGAATACCGTCCGTACCTGTATTCCACTCGCTCGGCTTGTCTTCGAGCCATTTGTAGCTTCCCATTTTCCCGTTGTACATCCAATAAATCCTACCGTCCCGGGATTCCGTCTCCATTCTGAAACCTTGGTCCTTAAAGTCCCAGATGAAACCGCCCTGGAGGTTGGGACTGTCGTAAATGACATCCCATATATCCTTGAAATTTCCGTTGCTATTGCCTTGTGCATGGGCGTATTCGCACATGATGAAAGGACGCTGTTTACCGGACTCCCGGTAGTCCTTGATTCTTCCCATATTGGGATACATCAGACAGACCACATCCGTGTTCCAATCCTCCCACGCCTGTTCAAACTGCACAAAGCGTGAAGGGTCGTAGGCTTTCAACCGTTTGTACTCATCGTGAAACACCTTTCCGTTACCGCACTCATTGCCCAACGACCAACCGATGACACAAGGATGGTTCTTGTCCCTCTTCACCATGCGGTCGATACGGTCTACGTGCGCCGCATACCAGTCTTCCCGATAAGCGGGATGGTTGACGGTATCCTTAAAATAAGGTACGGAACCCATGCCGTGGTTCTCTATATTGGCTTCGTCTACCACGTAGAAACCGTAACGGTCGCATAAGTCATAAAAGTCCGGATGGTTGGGATAATGGCAAGTCCGGATGGCGTTGATGTTCAAGCGTTTCATTTGTTTCAGGTCGTCCAATATCAAGTCGCGCGTCTGCACATGGCCTAAGGTGTCGCTATGCTCGTGGCGGTTGACACCTTTTATATATACGGGCATCCCGTTTACCATCAACTTGGCATTCTTTATTTCTATCTTCCGGAATCCGGTCTTGCAGGCCGTCACCGACGTATTCCCCTCCCCGTCCCGCAAAGTCAGGATGCAGTCGTAAAGTTCGGGAGTCTCGGCTGTCCATTTGGCCACATTCTTGATTCGCCCCGAAAAGGAGAGCGTTTCCGCCTCCCCTTTCATCTCGAACTTCCGCTTTTGTGCCCATACGGTCTTACCGGCCTTATCCACCAGTTTCATCTCTACTTGGCCTTTTCCGGATTCACTGTCTGCAAATGCACGCAAATCCACCGTGGCATTGAAAATGCCGTCCCTGTAACGGCCGTCCAAACCGGCATGCAAGAAAAAGTCCCACACCGTCGACTTGGGATAAGCTTGCAGGTACACGTCGCGCTCGATGCCCGTCAAACGCCAGAAATCCTGGTCTTCCATGTAACTGCCGTCATGCCAACGGTACACCCGGACGGCCAACAGGTTCTCCCCTTCGCAAAGGTAAGGCGTCACGTTGAACTCAGCCGGTGTCTTGGCCGCCTTGGTCATCCCGATCCTTTTCCCGTTCAGGAAAACCTGTGCATAACCGGATATGGACCCGAAATGCAACAGGACTTCGCGGCCGTCCCAACCTTCCGGCACGGTGAACACCTTACGGTACGTCCCCACCGGATTGTCCGCGTCCACGTAAGGAGGGTTGGCCGGAAAAACATACTGGATATTGCGGATAATCGGTTCGCCGAACCCTTTCAGCTCCCAATTCGAAGGGACGTCCAAATCGTCCCAAGAGGAATCATCGAAATCTTTCTTATAAAAGCCCTCTTCCGCGTCCTCGATGTCCGGCACGTATGAGAACTTCCACCGCCCGTTCAGGGATTCATGCCACGGTGACTTAGAGAAATCGCCAGCCAACGCTCCCGGTTCATCGTCATACCACATGAAGACCGTATGCGGACTTTCCTTGTTCCATTCATACTTATCCGGATTCTCCCACTCGTTTTGGGCTACGGAAAGCAGCCCAGTCCCCAGCCCGAAAGCCAATAATAGCAAACAGAATAACTTTTTCATTCATTTATGGTTTTATGTATTCTATATACTACTACGACTTCCGTGCCCGGTTTACTTACGCATTGCACACATTTTTAAAACGGCACACCGTTCCCAGGAAACAGATTTCATTCGAGACGCATAGATTCGACAAATGCCCTGACAATCTTACGGCTGCTTTCATCCGTGGCATATAAAAACTCCGGATGCCATTGCAGCCCCACGATAAAACGTTTGCCCGGCATGCAGACCGCCTCCACCAAACCGTCGTCCGAGAAAGCCATGGATTCCATTCCATCCGCCAATGCCTTTATGGCTTGATGATGGTAACTGTTCACGCCTATGCGTCCAGAACCTATGATGTCGTACAACAACGTCCCTTCCAATACCTCCACCTCGTGCACCACACGGTCGTATGGCGGCGACATGCGATGTTCCACGCCGCTTGGATGCTGAGTAGGTAAATCCTGATAGAGCGTCCCTCCGAAACAGACATTCATCAACTGTATGCCACGGCAAATGCCTAACACCGGACGGTCGCATGCAACGGCATGGCGCAGGACAAACATGTCTTGCCTGTCACGTTCCTTGCAAGGAGTGCCACACTCCGCCACGGTTTCCTCTCCATAAGCAGAAGGAGATACATCTTGCCCGCCGGTCAATAAAAAACCGTCGCACACGTCCATGCACTCCTTCAAGACCGTCTCATCTGCCGTAAGGGGCAGCATGAGCGGCAACACCCCGCCCCCTTCAAGCATCTTCATATACCCAGGCAACATCCAATAACTGCCCCTTCCTTCATCCCATAAGGGCATGCAGCCCACAACGGGTCTTCTTTTCCCCATACTTCATTGCTTTTAAGTTCCAAAAGCCGGACTGTCTCACGACACCCCGGCTCCACCATCTAAATTCCTAAAAAATAAAGAATCTTGCTGTCAACGGATGAACAGCAATTCGCGATACTTAGGCAATGTCCACATCTGGTCGTCCACAATCAACTCCAACTTGTCGATATGGTAACGGATTTGTTCCAACATCGGCGCAATGGTGTCATGGTAGGCTACGGCCTTTGCCCGTTCGCCTTCAATCTTGTTGGCTACCTTGCGGGCCTCGACCATCGCATCCACGTGTTCCTTGATATAGGCCGTACGTTCGGAAATCTCCCTGATGATGGCCAGGTTCTCGGCCGACAATTTATCGGCTTCTTCCGCGCTGAACAGTCCCTTCATCTTGTACACGTTATCTATCAACTTGCTCTGGTACTCGATGGCTACAGGCACGATATGGTTCATGGCCAAATCACCGAGCACACGTGCTTCTATCTGGATTTTCTTGGTATAGGTTTCCCATTTCACTTCATTGCGGGCTTCCAGTTCCACTTGGGTCATCACCCCGGTAGACCCGAACATGGCGATGCTGTCTGCCGACAAGTAGTTGTCGAAAATAACGGGACAGCTCGTCTCGCAATCCAGACCGCGCCGCTCTGCTTCGGCCTTCCACTCGTCGCTGTAACCGTTCCCGTCAAAGCGGATGGGCTTGCAGATTTTGATATATTTGCGAATCACCCGGATAAAGGCAGCTTCTTTGGCCTCGCCTTTTTCCATCAAGGCATCCACTTCGGCCTTGAAATCCGTCAATTGTTCGGCCACGGCGGCGTTGAGGGCTATCATCGCACTCGCGCAGTTGGCCTCCGAACCCACGGCCCGGAACTCGAAACGGTTTCCGGTAAAGGCGAAAGGCGACGTACGGTTACGGTCAGTATTGTCTATCAACAACTCAGGAATCTGGGGGATGTCCAGTTTCATCCCATGCTTGCCCTCCAAAAGGACCAGTTCCTCGTCGGTGCTCTCCTCCAGATGGTCGAGCACACGGCTCAACTGCGTGCCGAGGAAAGAGGAAATGATGGCCGGGGGTGCCTCGTTGGCTCCCAAACGATGGGCGTTGGTGGCGCTCATGATGGAGGCTTTCAGCAAACCGTTGTGCCGGTACACGGCCATCAGGGTGTTCACGATGAACGTGATGAAGCGCAAGTTCTCTTCCGCCGTCTTGCCCGGAGCCATCAGCAGCACACCGGTATCGGTACCCAACGACCAGTTGTTATGCTTGCCGGAACCGTTTACGCCCTTGAAAGGCTTCTCGTGCAGCAACACGCGGAAACCGTGCGTGCGGGCCACCTTGCGCATCAGCGACATGATCAGCATGTTGTGGTCTACCGCCAAGTTGCACTCCTCGAAGATAGGAGCAAGTTCGAACTGGTTCGGTGCCACCTCGTTGTGGCGTGTCTTCACCGGGATGCCCAGTTCCAAGGCCTGTATCTCCAAGTCCTTCATGAAAGCGGCCACACGGGTCGGGATGGCTCCAAAATAATGGTCTTCCAACTGTTGGTTCTTCGACGCTTCATGCCCCATCAGCGTACGCCCGGTCAGCAACAAGTCCGGACGGGCGGCATACAAGCCTTCGTCCACCAAAAAGTATTCCTGCTCCCATCCCAAATAAGAAACCACCTTCTTCACGGACGGGTCGAAGTAATGGCACACCTCTACCGCCGCTTTGTCCACCGCACGCAAAGCCTTCAGCAAAGGCGCCTTGTAGTCGAGTGACTCGCCGGTATAAGCGATGAACACGGTGGGGATGCACAGCGTGTCGTCTACCACGAATACGGGCGAAGAGGGATCCCAGGCACTGTAACCGCGCGCCTCGAACGTGTTCCGTATGCCCCCGTTGGGAAAGGACGAGGCATCGGGTTCCTGCTGCACAAGCAACTTGCCCGAAAATTCCTCCATCATCCCGCCTTTGCCGTCGTGTTCCACGAAAGCGTCATGCTTCTCTGCCGTGCCTTCCGTCAACGGTTGGAACCAGTGGGTATAGTGCGTCACCCCTAATTCTTCGGCCCAACGCTTCATGCCCGAAGCCACCTCGTCGGCCACGCTGCGGTCCAAAGCGGCACCATGGTCCATGGCATCCACCAACCTCGCATATACGGTACTGGGCAAATACTTGAACATCTTCTCGCGGCTGAACACATATTTGCCGAAATATTCGCTGGGTCGTTCCACCGGAACGGTCACTTCTTTCGCTTTCGCATGGAAAGCACTCTCTACAACTCTGAATCTTAATTCTGACATAATCACCTAAGTATTTTGATTTCTATTACACAATGGAAATATCCCTATGCATTATATGCAGACTCTCCATGTTCGTACACATCGAGACCTTCTTCTTCGATACGTTTGGACACCCTAAGGCCAAACACCTTATCCAACACCTTGAACAAGATAAATCCCATGCCCGCAGCCCAAGCCGCAACAACCAAAGAGGCAAACACCTGTGCGCCCAAAAGCCCAAAGCCACCTCCATAGAAAGCACCTCCATCCACGGCGAACAGACCTACCAATATCGTACCCAATGTTCCACAAACACCATGTACGGACGAAGCACCGACAGGATCGTCTATTTTAAGCTTATGGTCTATGAAGTCTACGGAATATATCATTACGGCTCCGCTCACCAAACCGATAATTACCGCACCTAAAGGAGAGACTACATCGCAACCCGCCGTGATACCAACCAAGCCAGCCAAGACACCGTTGAGTGTCAACGAAAGTGAAGGCTTCCCGTATTTGAACCAACTGACAAACAAAGAAGCAAACCCACCTGCGCAAGCCGCCAAATTAGTATTGAGGAACACCAAGGAAATCGCCGTCTGGTCAGCCGATGTGGCTGCTGCCAACTGGGATCCGGGGTTGAAGCCGAACCAACCAAACCACAAAATGAACACGCCCAAACAGGCTATAGTAAGGTTATGCCCCGGAATAGCCCTTGATTTGCCATCTTTGCCGTACTTACCCAAACGGGGGCCAAGAACAGCCGCTCCGACCAAAGAAATCCAACCTCCCACGGAATGAACGACCATAGACCCTGCAAAATCATGGCTTGCATAGCCGAAAAGATCCATCATGAAAGAGCCTTCCTCTCCGTTCATCAACCATCCACCGCCCCAAGTCCAATGGCCGGACACAGGATATATCAAGACACTGATGAATACCGTGTAGACCAAATACATGGAAAACTTTGTACGCTCTGCCATGGCACCGGAAACAATCGTGGCTGAAGTTGCGCAAAATACGGTTTGGAAAATCAAGAAACCTTCTATCGGCAATCCATTGTCAATAAGTTCAGCCATCAATTCCAAATCTATGAAATGAGGCTTACCGGCAAAAGCCCCGACCCCAAACATAATACCGAATCCAACCAACCAAAAGAGCAAAGAACCGAACATGAAGTCCACCAAGTTCTTCATCAAGATATTGGCTGTATTCTTAGTCCTCGTAAACCCCGCTTCGACCAACGCAAACCCGGGTTGCATAAAGAACACCAACATGGCAGCCAACAGCATCCAAACCGTATTCACCCCCGTGGCCAACTCTCCCAATGCCTCCGAAACGCTTGCAGTCCCGTCCGAAATTTCCTGCGCCTTTACAGAAGGCAAAGCGCACACCCCTAATGCAACAAGCATCAACGTACGGCGGAACACATCCGCCTTATCTATAAATTTCATCATGACATTTTATTTTTTAATTATCCAAAAACATATCTTCCGTTCCATTTTCACTTCTCTTGCTCAGCGTTGTAAAGCGCAATGTCGCCATGCTCCCCCGTACGAATCCGGTAAGAATCCTCCACCGGGATGACGAAAATGCGCCCGTCACCGATTTCGCCCGTATAGGCGGATTTCATCACGGCTTTTACCGTCTTTTCCACATTTTTGTCACGCACGACGATGGACAGCAACATGCGCTCGATGGAACTGGTATCGTAGGCCACCCCACGGTAAATACGCGCCTCACGCATCTTGCCCACGCCCCTCACTTCGTAATACGAGAACCATTCGATGTCTGCCTCCAACAAGGCATCCTTCACATCGTCGAATTTCGTCCTCCGAATAATCGCTTCAATCTTTTTCATAATTATCCCCTTTCTTTTATTAATTCTATCCTCTCTTTTTATGTTATCCTTTCAAACAATCTTATTCACCCCGTGCAAAACATACCTTCTGGGATCTATCACATTTCTGTTATGCTTAAAAACTGAGTCCTGCCGTAAAATAGGCGTTCTCGGATGCCGGATTCCAAGTAACCTTGGCAAATAAAGGCAAGGCAAACGACTCGGTCATCTTGATGTCTTTAGCCGCCTGCAACGCCACTTCGGAAACTGCAAACCCGGAGCATCCGCCATTATAGAAAGAAGTTTCCCAAGGCACAGCGGCCACCGTAGCGTTCCATTCCAACCCGCCCAAGCGGAAAGGAGCGGAAAGCGAGACATAAGAAGAGTAGGCCCGTTTGCCGTCCTCCTTCAGCCCGTCGTTGCCACCGATGTTCGTGTACCAGTTCACGGCCAGGAAGCCGAAGTCATACCCCACCTGCGCTTCGTAGACATGCAACGTGGAATTGCTGCCGAAATGGAAATACTTCCCGCTGATATCGGTACCCGTCTTGAAATTCGTCCCTTTGCTGAAACTGTAATCGGTAACCGACACACTGAAACCTTTTACGGCATAACCCAAGGTCAAATCGAACTCTTTGGCGTATTCGCGACCCCAAGAGGCCGAACCCCACGCCGTAAGCGAAAGACCTTTCCACGAAAGCGAAACGGAAGGCTGTATGCTGACATCGCCCAACTCTTGCCCGCGCCAGATATAACTGCTCACCAAATCCGCCCCCACGGACGCCTCTACTTTGTCTTGCCCTTCTGCGGCCACAGGGAACACCGCTGCCGCCGCCCATAGGAACATGGTTTTCTGAATCTTCGTTTTCATTCTTCTTACCTTTTCTAATTACACTTAATTGTCGAACACTTTCCTGCGCATGGAAAATTCTTTTTGAAGCAAAACCACTATATAATCAAGCAATTTGCTTTTATTTGATGCAAAGTTATAGCTTTTTGATAGAACAACAAGCAAATATGCTATCCTTTTTACAGAATTACTTTAAGCAAATTATAAATTGTTATCATTTGCACGACATATCCTTTCGGATTGCAACGGCACGAAGCGAAATCATCGCATTTTTTCACCGGCATAAAAAACCATGAAAAGTTATTTGCCGAGAATGCCCCGTGCGCCCAAGACCCGCGCACCCCCATGTTACCGGAACAGATTACATAATCCGCCCTACGCATTTTACAAATTGTCAAAACGTCAAGCCGACCACTGCAAGAATCGCCCATATCCCTTCCACCACCGACAGACACGAAAAAAACGAAACCTCGCACATCGGACTTTTATCCCAATGACAACTTATACCCGTCTTTCGTGCACACGCTGACAGACGGACAAGCCATTGAACCGCACACCGTCCACCGGCACGTAAGTTTCATCCCCGAATTCGGTGACATCCTGATTTCCATTTCCGTCACTCGAACAGCCCCCAACAAGAGAAAAAAACGGGGAAAAGGCCTCGTTCCTTTCCCGAAACAAGACATTTTTACCTCTATTTCAGTACACACCCGTAGCAACAAGAGGAGAAAAAAAATTTTCTTCCTGCGATTGAAAAATCACTCTCTTGAGATTAAAACGCATTTATACAGAAAAAGGCCGCATATATGCAGCCTAAAACTTATATTTATTCAAAACCCGCGTTTTTCCGTCTCATTTTATCCGGTTTTCACTTCACAGAAAAGAGGAAAAATCTGTCATTCGGCAATAAAAACGAGAACAAACGCGGCAATTTGTCAGTTCTTGTTATCCCTCGGAACAAACCGGCCATCCCGAAGGTAAAAGAAACTGTGCCGGAAGACCTATACAAGTATTCCGGCACAGCCTTATCGGATGTTTCTTATCAGAAATAGAAACCTAATCCTAACTTCAAACCGACCTTACTTCCGTCTGAGAAGTCATTCAGACTCATGTGGTAATACACAGCCGGCTCTATCGTGATGAAACGGTTCACGAAAAAGGCATATCCCACTTCGGGACACAACTGCAAATTATTCACGCTCTTGGTGGCATGCTCATACTGCAAACCAAGGCCCATATAAATGCCGTTCTGCGTGAAATAATAACGCCCGCCTACTCCCATCTGGAAATGGTCGGTATAACGCGTATGATCATACCCTAATTTACCATAGAGCATCCACGCGCTCTGCACGAAATAACCTCCCGTGAAATCCAGACCGAAATTCAATTTCTCGCTGGAACTATAGGATAATCCCAAACTCGTAGTGGATGCCGCCACATACGTAGTACCCTTTTCAAATTGTGCCTTCGCACCAATTGCCGCCATCATCAGCAGCAAGGACAGCATTAACTTTCTCATATTATCTTTTTTCTTGATTAATATTAACATCTTGCCCGCGTTTGTCCGCCAATTTTTCCCGCCGCCGGTAAAGATACCACAACGCCACCAGAATCACGGCATTCAAGGCCATCGTAGCCCAAATATGCCGGCTGCTCATATCCGTACGGGGGATGAAATAAGCATATACCGCTACGGAATATAAAGTAAATCCCAACAGGATAACGGTGGATTTCCGGAACCGTCTTCTTTTCATACCCTTGTCTTTTTAAATTGTAAATACCATTTCATGAACATTCCTAATAAGAGTACGGCCACCCCTCCCCCGACTGCGCAACTCAACACGTAAGACAACCCGAATCCTTCGGGAGCCACCAGTATATAGGTCGTACAGACAGCCGTCATGAACAATGCCGGAAACAGGGTCACATAAAACGTCTTTCCTTTCCGCGCAAGCCATACGGTAACCGCCCATAACGTAAAGATAGACAAAGTTTGATTAAACCACGCAAAATAGCGCCACAATATATCAAAGTTGATATTCATTAACACTGCGGCGATGACAAACAAAGGCAATGAAATAATCAAGCGGCGCAAAATGGTGTCTTGCCTGTAATGCAGGAAATCGGAGGCTATCAGACGTGCGCACCGGAAGGCCGTATCACCGGAAGTGACAGGGGCCGCCACCACACCGAGTATCGCCAACACGGCTCCCGCCGTCCCCATCCAATCCTGACAAATGGCATTGACCACAATGGCGGGATTGGATTTTCCCGACGGCGACATCAGTTCGGCCAACGCCTCATAACTGCCTGCAAACTTAATGGCCGCAGCCGCCCATATCAAAGCCACCACGCCCTCGGTTATCATGGCGCCGTAGAACACGCGCCGCCCCAGCTTCTCGTTCTTCATGCAACGCGCCATCATCGGGCTTTGAGTGGCATGGAAACCGCTGATGGCTCCGCAGGCAATCGTGATAAAAAGCATGGGAAATATGGAGAGATTCTTATCGGGATGATGGCTCTCGAAAGCCGATGTAATCTCGGGCATCCAACCGTCATGGGTGAAAATGCCGACCAACACGCCGACGGCCATAAACAACAAGGCCACGCCGAAAAGGGGGTAGATGCGTCCGATAAGGGTATCGATGGGCAGCAAGGTAGCCAACACGTAATACACGAAAATCACCACGCTCCAAAACAAAGCGGAACCCCATACGCCCCAGTCTCCGGTCATGGAAGCCAACAACCCGGCGGGCGTGGTGACAAATACCGTACCGACCAAGACCATCAGAATCAGGGAAAAAACTCGCATCACCAAGCGGATGCCCGCCCCCAGTTCGTCGCCCACCACTTCGGGCAGACTGGCTCCGTTCTTCCGCAGGGAAATCATGCCGGACAGGTAGTCGTGTACCGCCCCGCCGAATATGCATCCGAACACAATCCACAAATAAGCCGCCGGCCCGTAAAGGATACCCAGAATCGCACCGAATATAGGTCCCGTCCCGGCAATGTTCAGAAACTGGATGAGATAGACTTTCCACGTAGGCATCGGTGTATAATCCACACCGTCAGCCATCGTATAACAAGGTGTCTTTCGGGAGGCATCCGCCCCGAATACTCTTTCGACAAAGGCGCCGTAGACCGCATAGCCCAATACCAGAAGCACCAATGCCGTAGTGAATGTTATCATATCAGGTTATCAATTAAATTACGCAAAAATAATAAATTGTATCGTAAACCATGGCATTTGTCCCCGAAACTTTCATTTTATACCCCGAAAAGCTTAACTTTGCATCTGATAAAGCTGCATACACCTACATGAAAAGATATATCTTCTCCTTATATATATGTATCACCGGCTGCCTGGCGGCAATGGCCACGCAACGTTTCGATCCATTGTCCTCCCCCAAACGGGAAACCCGGGCCGTGTGGTTGACCACGTTCAGTAGTTTGGACTGGCCGAAGAACAAAGCTACATCCCCGGCCGGCATCAAGGCGCAACAGGATGAACTGTGCCGCATCCTCGACCGGCTCAAGGAAGTGAACATCAACACCGTGCTGCTGCAGACCCGCGTGAGGGGGAGTGTCATCTACCATTCGGCCATCGAACCGTGGGACGGCTGCCTGACCGGCACTCCGGGACGTGCGCCGGGATATGACCCCTTGGCCTTTGCCGTCCGGGAATGCCACAAACGAGGGATGGAACTGCATGCGTGGCTTGTAGCCATACCTTGTTTCAAGATATCCGCTGCCACACGTATGGGAAACCGTTCCGTACTGAAAACCCATCCCAAACTTTGCGTACGCCATGGAGACAGTTGGTATCTCGACCCGGGGCAACCGGAGACCGCCGACTATCTGGCTTCCCTCTGCCGTGAAATAGCTGCGAACTATGACGTAGACGGCATCCATTTCGACTATATCCGTTATCCGGAAAACGCGGCGAAATTCAACGATGCGAGCTCTTACCGCAAATACGGCAAGAGGCAAAACAAGGCCGACTGGCGTCGCGACAACATGACCCGCTGTGTACGGACGATGTATCGGGCCGTGAAAGCCGCCAAACCTTGGGTCAAGGTCAGCTCTTCGCCCGTGGGCAAATTCAGCGACCTGAGCCGCTATCCGTCCTATAACTGGAATGCCTACTCCGCCGTGTACCAAGACGCGCAGGGTTGGTTGCGCGAAGGGATACAAGACATGTTGTTCCCGATGATGTACTTCCGGGGCAATCATTTCTACCCTTTCGCCATTGACTGGAAGGAAAACGACTACGGCCGACCGGTCGTCCCGGGATTGGGCATCTACTTCCTCAGTCCGCAAGAAAAGGACTGGCCGTTGGAGGACATTACCCGTGAGTTGTATTTCACGCGCTCTTTAGACCTCGGAGGACAGGCATTCTTCCGTTACGCGTATCTGAACGACAACCACAAAGGCTTGTTTGATTTCCTGAAAGACGTATATTACCCCTTCCCGGCACTGCCATCGGCTTGTAACAGCCAGGACAGTATCCCACCGGAACGTCCGGAAAATTTGCACAAAAGCCGGGAAGCGCAAACGTATGTGCTCCGATGGTCGCCGTCTGTCGATAATCTATGTGGAAAAGATGTGAGATACAACGTGTACGCTTCACAGACCTCTCCCGTGGACATCGCTTCCGCACGAAATCTTATTGCCGTGAATGTGGATTCTTGCAGCCTTCCCATCAACGAGGAATTCTGCGCCCTCAACGGCATCAGTTTCGCGGTAACGGCCATAGACCGTTTCGGAAATGAAAGCGAACCGGCACGGCTCCCGTCCGGATGGTCCGACAAACCGAACCTCTCAGGGCGGTTCCTCCCGCACGACTCGCAGACCTTGGACATCCCTGAACAGGACAGCCCTTACGTAGCGGTTGTAGATGCGTACGGGCGTATCGTCAGTACGGCACCTTACAGCCGCCGTGTCCGTATCGGGCATTTAGCCAAAGGACTGTACGAAATCAGAACCTTAGCCAAGAAAGGACGCTCAAAGCACATCGGATATTTTATCAAATAAATTCGACCGTCTTATGAAAACAGTCAGACTTATCACCTGTGACGGAGCCTTTCAAGCCCGTTTGATTCAGGGGGCGTTGGAAAACGAAGGCATCGCCTCCGTCCTGCACAACGAAAACACGTCCAACATCCTGCGCGGATTCACTCCCACGATTTCCGGAGTGGATATTTTCGTGTATGAAGACGACTATGAACGTGCCATGGCCCTGCTCGAACGCAACCAGATGATACCGGAACAATTAAAATACTGCCCCTGCTGCCATTCGCCCCACATCAAGTTCGTATTGAAAAAGTCTCATAGTTTCAGGGCGTTCATGGCCGCCATATTCAGTATCCTGGCCGGCGCACCTCCGGGCACGACGCATTGGGAATATGTATGCAAAGACTGTGGGACGCACTTTGAAACGCCCGTGGCACGACAAAGAAAAGAGACACAAGACACCACCACACCCGACACAAAATGAACATCAGACCTGCACAATTCACCGATATGCCCGACATCATGGGCATATTCGACCACGCCCGGAAATTCATGAGGGAAAACGGAAACCCCTACCAATGGACAGACGGTTATCCTTCGGAAGAACTCATGGAAACGGAAATCCGACAAGGACACTGCTTCGTCTGCGAAAACGAAACGGACGGCGTGATAGCCACATTTTGCTTTTCGGTGGGAAACGACCCTACCTATTATCATATCGAAGGGAAATGGCTGAATGAGGCTCCATACGGTGTGATTCACCGCCTGGCATCCAACGGAAAGGCCAAAGGTATCGCCCGGCAATGCATCGCATGGTGTTTTGCCCGACACCACAATTTACGCGCAGACACCCACGCTGACAACCTCATCATGCAAAACCTGTTAAAGACCAACGGATTCCGGGAGTGCGGCATCATTTATACCCGTCAGTCGCCTCGCATCGCTTATCAAAAGGTCATGGATGCCGCTCCATCCGGATTCCAAGCATAACGCCGCATATCCACGTTTCCGTTCCTTCTGAAAGCCACACCTTCGGCTTCCAGCAATGCTTTCTGTTCCGGCCAGGACGGAACAAGACGTCCACAGCCATTCACCACCCGGTGGCAGGGAAGGCCGAGCGCATCCGGTACGTTACGCAAAGCCCTACCCACCAAACGGGCATGTTGGGGAAAGCCGGTCAGAACGGCAATTTGCTTATACGTCGCCACCCGACCGGCCGGAATCTCTTTCACGATGCTGTACACATCCTGATAAAAAGCCTTTGTGTCCGGCATCACTATCCTACGATATATTTGCTCTTGGGCAGATAAGAGAGCAATTTTGTCAACACATAGCAAATCGCATAAATCACGATACCGGCCACCAAAATGGTACCGGGCGTATTGAAATGCGGTGCCACATGAGGGTACACAAGGTTCAACACCATATAATGTGCAAGATACATTCCATAGCTCAACTTTGAAATGGAGAAGATGCCACGGTAGAGCCACCCGCTGCCCCAGTTAATCTTTTTGAATACGATAAAGAGGGCGAAAGTCATCATCGCCACATTAGGCGTACAAAAACGCCAAGGCTGCTCCACCACAAACGGGTCTGAACTCACGGAAGAAAGATGATAGAACGCACCGACCGAGAAAGCATATCCGACCAAGAATACAGGCACGGCCACAGCGAGCGTCTTGCGCAGACTCCAGTCAATGTAGGTACGGACGTAATGTGCCATCAACAGAAAACCGATATAACCGGCATTGTAATACAAGATGTGGAAATCGTTCCAACTGCATTCTCCGTAAATCTCTCCGCCCGGCACACAAAGCTTCACGTAATGCCAGAATGTAGTGAGGAACCAAAGTCCCAAAAAGAAAAGCTCCTCCTTACGCCCCACTTGCTTCAACCAAGGAGACAAAATCGGCATAAAGAAATAAACCCCTATCAACATGTACACAAACCAGAGATGTATGGCGTTGGACGGGAAATTGTAGAGGAACGTAAGTAAGTGTGTTTTCGCGCCGTCCCAACCGTGACCGCCCCACAACAAGGGTAAAAAGGCATAAAGAAGCCCCCAGACGACAAAGGGAATGCACACACGGGTGAAGCGGCGTTTGAAAAAGACCGGTGTACTGTCCTTCAACGGAACCAGAAGATAGGCCGATGCCATGATGAACAGCGGCACGCAAGGACGCAGAGAACTGTCGATGAAAGAAATCCACCAACGGTCGGCATTGCTGGAGAAACTGATACCGTCCAGATTGAAATAAAAAGCCTCGCACACATGTACGAGAATGACCATAAAGCATGCGATGGCACGCAGATAGTCCAAAAATACAATTCGTTTTGTTTCCATAAAGCGTTTTTTCAGCTATTAGAAGCCGTTTTCGGTTGATTAGAAAGATTCATAAAATAGAGATGCAAAGTTAACAGTTATCCACTCCCCGACCCCACTTGCAGGGCAATAAAAAAACTTAAAACTCATTTTTTCCACTCTTGGGGGAGACCCACAACACCGCCCGGTAATGTGCGGAGGGGGTCACCGGAACCAACGGCAAATATCCCTGAAGGAGTTTTCCCTTCCGTAAGCATAACGGATGATCTTCCTCGCACCGGCAATGCTCCGACCACAACCGCCCCGCTTCCTTCTCATAGTCTATCACAAAACGCGCTTCCGAAGAGGGAGCCAAGAAAGAAGCCAAATCGACAGAAACTTGTCCCATCGTACGGCGTAAATTGATTTCCACACAAGGATGCACACACAGGTATTCGAATCCCGGTACGCGGCACAACATCATATCCACACCCAGATGGCCGTTGTAGCCGTTACCCAACCAATCAGCCAAGTAGTGCGTGACAGCCGTTTTCAGCATCTGCCATAAAAGCAAAGGAATCCTATCGGTCAGCCAACGCACCTTATCCTCTTCCGACGCCACCCAATTCCCGGCGTACGTGCCGCGTGCGGTGGTCAGGAAAACCGAAAGCCCCGTATACCGCACGCCTCCGGCACCGTCGGCATAAAACTCCAAGGCAAAATCCGACACCTTATTATATACAGGCTCCACGATTACCCCGCCTTGTTCACGAAGCTGACGGCCACACCAACCCGAAAGCGGCGGCACATAACCTCCTCGTCCCAGACGCAAGCCCTTTCCGCTGCCCGACCACGGCGCTTTCAATAGGGTTTCGGGATATTGCCGCATCCTTCGGATGATTTCCTGTTCGCCGGTACAGTAATAAGAAACGCCACAAAGCCTATCCCTCCACTTCTGTCCCAAATCCAAGTCGGGATCGCATAAATAAGCCAACATGTCCACTGCATGACGGCGGTTCGACAGTTCACGGTAACGCGCCAAACGCGCTTCATCGGGCAAACGGCTTCTGTCCGCGCCGCCCGTCAACAGACGTTGCACCATCAACGGACTCCACCCCCAAGGGGCAACGTCGGCATCCGAAGGCAAGCCGTCGCGCCCGACCCATTTCACTTCCGGACAAATCCCACCGGCTTCTTCCGCCCAACGCCGGGCCTCCTCCACCGAAGCCACGCACACGGCATCGCCCCTCATTGCCCACCATACGGGCAACGCCGAAAGGTCGTCGGCCATCTGCCGGGCCGAAGCTGGGGGAATGAAATGCGGACTGGGGCAGGCCAACGCCAGGTCGTTCTCGGGATTGAATATATGCAAGGTCATGGAGAAACATGAAAAACAGAACCCGAACCTTTATTTTACGACCGGCAAAACGCCCTCCGAAGTCATCTGCACACGCCGCATCGTACCATCAGCATTATAATATAAGTAGTCTGCACAGACACTTCGGCTGCACGATGTTCCTCCTTTTAGGACACCATTGTGATAAAAAAAGTACCACCGGCCCTTATATTCCTGAATAGCCTGATGATTCGAGCTACTATTCCCGGCCCATTCGTTCAGAATGCCCTGATAAACCCAAGGCCCCTCTATACTGTCGGCCATAGCATAAGCAATACGCTCGGGGAAACCGCTGGCATAAGAAAGATAATATTTATCGCCGCGTTTATGCACCCAAGGAGCTTCTTCAAACACAAACCCCTCGAAGTTCACTTGGCGGATTTCCCCCTCGATTTCAATCATGTTCTCTTTCAACCGTGCATAATAGCATTCCCCGTTACCCCAGAAAATCCAAGCCTGCCCGTCGTCGTCAATCAAAACCGTAGGGTCGATGCAAGCCCACTGTTTTTGGGATGCGAAACAATCGGACACGGTCAACAGAGGTTTGCCCAACGCATCTTTATACGGCCCTTCCGGACGGTCGGACACAGCCACCCCGATACCCGTATGGTCGGTACTGACATACCAATAAAACGTCCCGTTCCTTTCCACCACCTGCGAAGCGTATGCAATGCCCGAAGACCATTTGAATTCATCTGCGCGCAACGGTACGGGATATTCCCGATAGTGCACTAAATCCGTCGTAGCGAACACACACCAGTTTTCCATGTGCGTACGTTGTTGATTACCCTCAAAATCTTCGCCAGCAAAAATCCAAAGCGTGTCCTTATAAACCAAAGTAGCCGGATCTGCTGTATATTTGTGCCGTACTACGGGATTTCCCTCCGCTTTCCATTCATACACTTGTGCCCATGCGGCAGAAAGCACCCAAAAAGATGCTAAAAAAATAGATATAAATCTCATCCTTCGAACTGTTTTTTTAATTCCACATCTCAATCCGTCCGACAAATATAACACTTTACTTCCACTCCACCTATAATCTTCCTTACATTTCATACCACAAACATTTCCCCACCTCCATTATTGCAAAATGCGCTTTTTTGAAACCAATTTTCCATTATATGCAACAAGAGAAACAGTCCTTCCGGGAAAAAGATCCTACTTTTGCCCTGTCAAATATCAAACATCAACCCAAAAAACATGAGAAGAAACATTTTTATTTTAGCTTGCACCTCGATCTTGTTCCTCACAAGTTGTATCTCACAAAAAACGCCGGACCACACCGCCTATCTGTTTGCTTATTTTGAAGGTTCGGGCGAACTGACGACACAAGAACAACTGAGATTTGCCGTAAGTGCGGATGCCGTACACTGGAAAGCCCTGAACGGGAACCGCCCCGTCATCCCATCGGACGAAATATCCCAAACCGGAGGCATACGCGACCCGCACATCCTGCGCGGAGAAGACGGACACAGCTTTTATATCACGGCCACAGACATGTTCACCCGAAAGAACGGTTGGGAATACAATCCCGGCATCGTCTTGCTCAAATCCGGCAACCTGACCGATTGGACACACGGCATCATCGACTTGGAAAAATCCTATCCCGAGAAGTTCGCCCACATCAAATGGGTGTGGGCACCCCAAACCATTTACGACCCCGAAGCACGGAAATACTTGGTCTACTTCACCGTACGCTTCGAATACGACACCGCCCTCAATTTCTATTGCGCATACGCCAACGAAGATTTCACGGCCTTCGAGAACGAGCCTCAACTGATGTTCGCTCCCAAATACGGTGCCATAGACGGCGACATCATCCATAAAGACGGCACCTATCATTTCTTCTATAAAGGAAATACCAAAGACCGGAACGGCAAAGAGCTGAAAAGCGGCATACAGCAAGCCACGGCCCCGTCGTTGCGCGGCCCGTGGAAAGAGCATTTCGCATATCTCGACGCGTATGCCGGAACCCGTACGCACGTGGAAGGCTCCAGCATATTCAAACTGAACGATTCGGACGAATACATCCTGATGTATGACCTTTACAGCAGCGGACGCTATGAATTCCAACGCAGTAAGGACCTTATTCATTTCAGTTCCAAGCCCGAAACCTTCGTCAAAGACTTCCATCCGCGCCATGGTTCCGTCATCGGCATCACCCGCGAAGAGGCCATCCGTCTGGACCAAAGATGGGGAGGAGTTCCCGAAGAAGCCAAACAGTAAAAAACCAATTTCATAACCTAATCTCCATTTCTGATGCGGCAAACGGCAAAATCCTTTTCCTTTAGGACGTACCCGTTTGCCGCTTAAAAAGTCCTTCCGACAAGCGGAATAAGAAGCACAGGAAATGTCCCTACTAAACAAATGAAAGGACATACGCCCTTTTTACCGACAAAACGTAAGCCCTACGGACTTTCTCTGAATGAGAAGCTCCACGTTCCGGCTACGTTCCATGTTGTTTTCACTCCTTTTTTGGATACATAAATTCACGTTTCAGCCTTGTTTTTAGCTTTTTTTCAGCCTAAACGCATTTCAATCGCAGCCGAATGATTTTTCGTTCGGCTGAGAAAACATTTTTTTTGTCCTCATGGTGGGGCATCTTTCTCTGCATGCAGGTGGAGAAAAGCCCTGAAAACAGAAAAAAGACATGCCATTTCGGCTCGTTTTTCTCCTAAACGGAGCGCGTCGGACAGCAAAAAACGAATGACAGGAAGCCCTACGGATGCTATTTCATGCTTTCACTAATCCCGCCCCCGTACGCACATCGTGTCCGAATGCCGTGCATTTTGAAAGCCCGACAGGCCGAAGGAGCTTCAGAATGTCATTCCCCCGACGCGCGAGAATCGCGTATTTCCGCGCGCCTCCGTCTCCCGGTTCAAATGGCTCAATCCTGCAAGGCCGGGATTGACAAATTGACAACCCTCGCATTTCGAGATGCAAAATGAAGAAAAAACAAAGATTTTGCCAACCCGACTTTGCACTTTTGCGGTTTTACACTATCTTTGCAAATTGTATCAAGTACCAAAGAATGGAGTCTTTTTTCAGAACACATGCGTACCTTGTGGAGCATACCCACGCTCCTGTCCGTCGCGCCCTCATGGACGAGATAGACTGGAACGACCGTCTGATTGGTATTAAAGGTACACGCGGAGTAGGAAAGACCACTTTCCTTCTGCAATACGCCAAAGAACATTTCCACGTGGAAGACCGGAAATGCCTCTACATCAATCTGAACAATTTCTATTTTCAGGGCAAGGGTATTGCCGAATTCGCCACGGAGTTCTACGAAGGCGGAGGAAAAGTATTGCTGATCGACCAAGTGTTCAAACAACCGGACTGGAGCACAGACCTGCGCAAATGCTACGACACGCTGCCGGGACTGAAAATCGTATTCACCGGGTCTTCCGTCATGCGGCTGAAGACGGAGAACCCGGAACTGAACGGACTGGTGAAATCATACAACCTGAGAGGATTTTCTTTCCGCGAGTTTCTCAACTTGCAGACGGGCAATGACTTCCCGTCTTATACGCTCGACGAAATCCTGAACCGTCATGAACAAATCGTGCGCAGCATCCTGCCTAAAGCCAGTCCGCTGAAGTTCTTCCAAGACTATCTGCACCACGGTTTCTACCCGTTCTTTCTGGAAAAGCGGAATTTCTCTGAAAATCTGCTCAAGACCATGAACATGATGCTCGAAGTGGACATCTTGCTCATCAAACAAATCGAGCTGAAATATTTGGCAAAAATCAAAAAATTGCTATATTTGCTCGCGATAGACAGTCCGGTGGCTCCCAACGTCAGCCAATTGGCGGAAGACATCCACACGTCGCGGGCCACGGTAATGAACTACATCAAGTATCTGGCCGACGCGCGGCTCATCAACATGATTTACCCGAAAGGGGAAACCTTTCCCAAAAAACCGGCCCGAATCATGATGCACAACAGCAATCTGATGTACGTCATCTACCCGTGCCGCCTGGAAGAACAGGACATCCTGGAGACTTTCTTCCAAAACACGATGTGGAAAGACCATAAACTGAACAAGGGAGAAAAGGGCACCTCGTTTTTGGTGGACGAAAATCTGAGATTCAAAATCTGCCCCAACGAAGAACGACGGCGAAACGCCGAAACGATATATGCCCGGCATAAGATAGAAATAGGGCACGGAAACGAAATACCGATATGGTTGTTCGGATTCCTATACTAAAGAGAAAATAAAGAAATTGTAGTTTAATCTCGTAATATTAATCATTATTATGGCAAAAGAAAAAAAGTTTATCACTTGTGATGGTAACCAGGCCGCAGCGCATATCTCGTATATGTTCTCAGAAGTTGCAGCCATCTATCCCATCACCCCGTCGTCGACCATGGCAGAATACGTGGACGAATGGGCAGCACAGGGCCGTAAGAACATCTTCGGCGAAACAGTGTTGGTACAGGAAATGCAGTCGGAAGGCGGTGCCGCCGGAGCCGTCCACGGTTCGTTGCAGGCCGGTGCGCTGACCACGACTTATACGGCATCCCAGGGTTTGTTGCTGATGATTCCGAACATGTACAAGATTGCAGGCGAACTGCTGCCTTGCGTGTTCCACGTGTCGGCCCGTACCTTGGCTTCTCATTCACTGTGTATCTTCGGTGACCATCAGGACGTCATGTCTTGCCGCCAGACCGGTTTCGCCATGTTGTGCGAAGGTTCCGTGCAGGAAGTGATGGATTTGGCCGGCGTGGCACACTTGTCTACCATCAAGAGCCGCGTGCCGTTCCTGAACTTCTTCGACGGTTTCCGTACGTCTCACGAAATCCAGAAGATTGAAATGCTGGAGAACGACGACCTCGCTCCTTTGGTAGACCAGGAGGCTTTGAAGGAGTTCCGCAGCCGCGCCCTGTCGCCCGAACATCCGGTGGCACGCGGTATGGCCGAAAACCCCGACACGTTCTTCACTCACCGTGAATCTTGCAATAATTACTACGACGCAGTTCCCGCCATCGTAGAGGACTACATGAACAAGGTGTCTGAAATCACCGGCCGCAAATACGGCCTGTTCTCTTATTACGGTGCCGCAGACGCAGAACGCGTCATCATCGCCATGGGTTCCGTAACCGAAGCCATCCGCGAAACCATCGACCACTTGACCGCACAGGGCGAAAAGGTGGGCTTGGTAGCCGTTCACCTGTATCGTCCGTTCTCGGCCAAGCATTTCCTGGCAGCCGTTCCGGCCACAGCCAAGACGATTGCCGTACTGGACCGCACGAAAGAACCGGGCGCCAACGGCGAACCGCTGTATCTGGATGTAAAGGAATGCTTCTACGGCAAGGAAAACGCTCCGGTCATCGTAGGCGGACGTTACGGCCTCGGGTCTAACGACACAACTCCGGCACAAATCTTGGCCGTGTACGAGAATCTGGCTCTTCCGGAACCGAAAAACCAGTTCACCCTCGGCATCGTGGACGACGTGACGTTCACTTCGCTTCCTCAGAAAGAAGAGGTGGCCATGGGTGGCGAAGGCATGTTCGAAGCCAAGTTCTACGGTCTGGGTGCCGACGGTACGGTGGGTGCCAACAAGAACTCCGTGAAGATTATCGGTGACAATACCAACAAGCACTGTCAGGCTTACTTCTCTTACGACTCTAAGAAGTCCGGTGGTTTCACGTGCTCTCACTTGCGTTTCGGAGACGCCCCCATCCGCTCCACTTACTTGGTGAATACGCCTAACTTCGTGGCTTGCCACGTTCAGGCTTACCTCCACATGTACGATGTGACTCGCGGATTGAAGAAGAACGGCACGTTCTTGCTCAACACCATCTGGGAAGGCGAAGAACTGGCCAAGAACCTGCCGAACAAGGTGAAAGCTTACTTTGCCAAGAACAATATCAAGGTATATTACATCAACGCCACCAAGATTGCACAGGAAATCGGATTGGGCAACCGTACCAATACCATCCTCCAGTCTGCATTCTTCCGTATCACCGGTGTCATCCCGGTAGACCTGGCGGTAGAACAGATGAAGAAGTTCATCGTGAAGTCCTACGGCAAGAAAGGTGAAGACGTGGTGAACAAGAACTATGCTGCCGTAGACCGCGGCGGTGAATACAAGGAACTGGCCGTAGACCCGGCATGGGCTAATCTCGCTGCAGACGCTGCACAGCCCAACGACGACCCTGCATTCATCAATGAAGTGGTACGCCCCATCAATGCACAGGACGGCGACTTGCTGAAAGTTTCCGCATTCAAGGGTATCGAGGACGGTACTTGGCCGCAAGGTACGGCCGCATACGAAAAACGTGGTGTGGCAGCCTTTGTCCCGACATGGAACGCAGACAACTGTATCCAGTGTAACAAGTGTGCATACGTTTGTCCTCACGCTTCTATCCGTCCGTTCGTTCTCGATACCGAAGAAATGAAGGGCTTCAACGCTCCGGTTATCGAAATGAAGGCTCCGGCAGCCATGAAGGGCATGAACTTCCGCATCCAGGTGAGCGTGATGGACTGCTTGGGTTGCGGCAACTGTGCCGACGTATGTCCGGGCAATCCGAAATTGGGCAAGGCGCTCACGATGGTTCCGTTGGAACAGGAACTCGCCGAAGCTCCGAATTGGGAATACTGCGTGAAGAACGTGAAGAGCAAACAAGACTTGGTAGACATCAAGAGCAACGTGAAGAACTCACAGTTCGCACAACCGTTGTTCGAGTTCTCAGGCGCTTGTGCCGGTTGCGGTGAAACTCCGTATGTGAAATTGATTTCCCAGTTGTTCGGCGACCGTGAAATCGTTGCCAACGCCACCGGTTGCTCTTCCATCTACTCCGGTTCCATTCCTTCTACTCCTTATACGACCAACGCCAAGGGTCAAGGTCCGGCATGGGCAAACTCCTTGTTCGAGGACTTCTGCGAATTCGGTCTCGGTATGGCATTGGCCAACAAGAAGATGCGTGCACGTATCGAAGAACTCCTCAAGGGTGCCATTGCAGCCGATGAGACTCCGGCCGACTTCAAGGCTGCCGCTCAGGAATGGCTCGAAGGCAAGGACGACGCAGATGCCAGCAAGGCCGCTGCCGAAAAACTCGTCCCGATGATCGAGGCAGGCAAGGCTTCCGGTTGCCCGGCTTGCGCCAAACTGTCCGAACTGGCACACTATTTGGTAAAACGCAGCCAGTGGATTATCGGTGGCGACGGTGCTTCTTACGACATCGGCTACGGTGGTCTGGACCACGTCATCGCTTCGGGTGAAGATGTCAATATCCTCGTATTGGATACCGAAGTATATTCCAACACCGGTGGCCAGTCTTCCAAGGCAACCCCGCTCGGTGCCATTGCCAAGTTTGCCGCTTCCGGTAAGCGCGTACGCAAGAAAGACTTGGGTATGATTGCTACCACTTACGGTTACGTGTACGTGGCACAGATTGCCATGGGAGCCGACCAGGCACAGTGTCTGAAGGCCATCCGCGAAGCAGAAGCTTATCCCGGCCCGTCTATCATCATCGCTTACGCTCCTTGTATCAACCACGGTTTGAAGAAGGGTATGGGCAAATCGCAGGCTGAGGAAGAAGCAGCCGTGAAGTGCGGTTACTGGCACTTGTGGCGTTTCAATCCGGCTTTGGAAGCCGAAGGTAAGAATCCGTTCTCACTCGACTCCAAAGAGCCTAACTGGGATGCTTTCCAAGATTATCTGAAAGGCGAAGTCCGCTTTGCTTCCGTCATGAAGCAATACCCGACCGAAGCCGCCGACCTCTTCAACGCTTGCGAGGATATGGCCAAGAAGCGTTATCAGAGCTACGTGCGCATGACCAAGATGGACTGGAGCGAATAAGCCAATCCTATCAATCCATACATGACAAAGGGAGTGTCGGTACCATTCCGGCACTTCCTTTTCTAATATATTTCAGGGCATAGTCCCGATTCCATCTGCATATTTAACCTTAATTTCAACAAATGATGAATAAAGCACTGCACCATTCCATAACTTGCATGTTCCTCATCATCGTCTTTTTCACCGGAGCATACAAACTTCAATCGCAAAACATAGGGCGGTTCGAGTTGCCTCATTACGACCAACTCCCCAACAGACAAATCAAAAAGATATTCCAAGACTCGGAAGGGCTTATATGGTATTGTACGGAAGACGGTTTATGCCGCGACGATGGTTACAACATTCAAATCTTCCGCTCCGACTTCAAGACACCGGACGTAATTAAACACAACCACATCACTTGTATCACAGAAGACCTTTCCGGAAAAATCTGGTTCGGCACTCTGCGCGGAGCTTATATTCTGGACAAAAACGACTACCGCATCACGCCCATAGAAGGCTACGGCTTCGACTCATGGAGCATCGATGAAATCAAAGCGACCTCCGATGGTTTGGTCTACATTGCCACCAACAATAAAGTGTACCGTTTCGATGCCCGTTCCACCCGCCTCACCCACAGCTACGATATAGAGTGGCAAGGTGTACCGAATAAAGTCTCGTTTTTTTTCGAAGACCCTCAAACGCACAAATTATGGGTTACATTGCAAAAAGGCGGACTATGTTGGTTCGACAAGCAACAAGAACGTTTCGTTCCCTTCTATTGGCCGTTCGAGGCTCCTCCCACCGCACTGGTACGGGACAAGAACAACCATTTCATCTGGCTTGCCACATACGGCAACGGACTCTTCCGTTTCCGCCCCGATGCCCGAAACAGCAGCAGCATTTATGTCCCCATACGGGAAGAAGCCCTGGGAAGTCCTTCCGCAAAAATCATCTATAACCTGTTGCAAGATCCTGCATCGGGTGACTTGTGGACAGGAAGCGGCGACGGCTTGTGCCGCTACAAGACCTATCCTGACGGCAGTTTGGAACGATTGAGTACACCTCCGTCCTTACAACTGGAAAACAAGGTCTTTGCGTCAGCCATGTTCGACCATGAAAACAACCTGTGGGTTGCAGGAGACATCCATAATTCTTTCATCCTTTCTTCTTTGGATTCCGCCATCCAACGCTATAGCACGCAATCTCTCCAGAGATACGGAATCCCTACTAACATGGATTTGCTGATACACGAAGACAGCCTCATTTGGTGCCTGAATAAGCAAAAGCAGCTTTTCGCCTACTTTCCAAGTAACGGAAAAGTATTCACCAGCAAGCTGTCCCACAGGCGAACCACCCCTTTGCTGGCGAAGGTACGCAACGGAAAAGGCATCTATTGCATCCTGAAAGACAACATCGTAATCCGTCTTACATTCGAGCATAATGACATACACGAAACCGAAATCGTGAATATGATTTCCGTGGCCGAAGCGGACGAACACATCCGTACACTTCACGAAGATGCTTACGGACAACTCTGGATCGGCACTTCCCGAAATTTATATCGGTACTCCCTGTCAAGTCATAGATTGGAAAAAATATGGGCATCCACTCGCATGATAAATGATATCGTCACGGACGGACATACCGCATTCATCTCCACCGAGAACAACGGACTGCTCGTCATAGAGGGGCAAGGAACGAAAAAAAGAATAAAAATAGCCGAGAACGGTCTCGGATTAGCCCTGCAACCTGGAAAAATCCTGTGGATCAGCACAGCCAAAGGCAATATACTCCGTTACGACCTGCACCGCAAAACCCTGCATTCCATGGATCGGGAGTGCGGACTGAACGGCAACAGCATCTATAACATCACGACCGACCGCAAAGGAAAACTATGGATTCTCACCCGGCAAAACGTCACGATATTCTCTCCTGAAAAACAAACATTCAGTACGTTGCGCGCATCGTCTCCTCACATCGACATGGAAAACTTCCTTTGTATGTACAAAGATAGCGACGACTGCTTCTACATCGGGGGACAAAACGGCTACTTGTCTGTCCGAACAAACGCTTTCTCGAACAAGAAAAAAGAAAAAGATTTCTTGCCGCGTTTTACCGCCGTCACGGTCAACTCCCAAACAAGACCTATATCTTCTGCTACAACGACCTTGAAACTCCCTCCTTCTGCACAAGATCTCACGCTACACCTTTCCACGTTCACGCCTCTGCACAGCCAGAATATCCGCTTTGCGTTCCGGCATGCTGGTCGCCACGAAGAGTGGAACGTCCTTCCGCAAGGACAGAACAGCATCCACCTGTCACAACTCTCCAAAGGAGACAACAGCCTCGAAATCAAATCTACGGATGCCAACGGACATTGGAATGAAACGCAGAGCCAAGTCTTGCATATCTATCGTGCACCATGGTGGTACGAAACTTATGCCGCCTATTTCCTATACGTTTTGGGAGCCGTGGCCGTGCTTTTCATATACATTCGCCATGTACTGAAACGCCAACAAGCCAAAAACCAACAGGCAGCCCAGAAACAAATGGAAGAGATGAAATACCGGTTCTTCACCAATATCAGCCATGAACTACGCACGCCACTGACACTCATCATCGCGCCATTGGAATACCTACTGAAAAAGGAAGAGAATCCCGACACCAGAAAACAACTGAAAACCATCGACCGGAATGCCCACAACCTCCTGTCGTTAGTCAACCAGCTACTTGATTTCAGGAGAATCGAGATGAAAGGAGAAACATTGGCTTTAGAAACTTTCAACCTAAAGGATATGCTATCGCGTATTTATGAAAGTTTCCTTCCCATGTCTGAAGAAAAGAATATCCGTTTTGACTTTCATTGCCACCCGGAAACCTTTCTTGTCACTGCGGACAGCCCCAAAATAGAAAAGGTGGTGAACAACCTGCTGTCCAACGCATTCAAATTCACTCCTCAGGGAGGACACGTGACCTTAAAAGCCTATCCGGAACCCTCAGACGGGAGAGAGATGGCTGTCATACAAGTGGAGGACGACGGTATCGGTATCCCGACCGAAGAGCAGACACATATATTCGAACGATTCCATCAGGCGAGCTCTCATAAGGGCAATACAGGAAGCGGTATAGGGCTAAATGTCGCCAAAGAGTATGTCCAAATGCACCACGGAAAAATCGACGTATCAAGCGGCTCCGGAAAAGGGAGTCGTTTTACCGTCCGTATTCCCATAGGAAACATTAGCCACGTAGCGTCCCCGCTTCTCCCCGCAGCTCCGCAACAAGAGCATCCGGTGGACAATCCTACCTTGCCCGTTGATTACACCGTCCGTCCTAAAATATTATTGGTAGAGGACAACAACGATTTCCGCCATTATTTACAGGAGGAACTCCGTCGCCACTTTGTCGTATTCGAAGCTTCGGACGGAGAAGAAGGCGAAGCTGTAGCCTTGCAACAAAAACCGGACATCATCATTACCGATTTGATGATGCCTAAAATGGACGGTATAGAACTTTGCAAACGAATCAAACACAACATCGACGTATCCCATATTCCCATCATATTACTCACGGCCAGTGCCAGTGTGGAAAATGAAGAACGGGGTTACAAAGAAGGTGCGGACGCGTATATGACCAAACCGTTCAAATGGGAAATCCTGACTGCCCGCATTCATAATCTTCTTGCACAAAGGCGGCAACAACAAAACGAATTCAAACAAAACGCCGAGGCCGAAGCCAAGGACGTTACCATATCGCCGGCCGATGAAGATTTTCTGAACAAGGCTTTACGGTTCGTAGAAAAGAATATGGATAACTCCGAATATTCCGTAGATGAACTTAGTGACGACATGGCCATGAGCCGGGCAACCTTATTCCGCAAGATGCGTTCTGTTATCGGTATGTCTCCCACTGACTTCATAAGAAATACCAGACTGAAACGCGCCGCCCAACTGATTACGGAGGGACGCCTGTCCGTCACGGAAATCGCATATTCTGTAGGATACAGCAGTCCCGGCCATTTCACCAAATCATTCAAAAAAGAATTCGGCGTACTTCCTACTCAATACCACAAAACTTAAAAGAACAGTTCCTTTTTCATAGAACGTAGGTTGCATGGGCTTTCAAATATATCAAAAAAAGCCGGAATGCAACCTACATTCCATTCTTTGCAACGTAAATACCATTCATCCGCGCAAAAAATATCGACTTTTACGGTGACAAATTAAAATATCCATTAATCATAAAAAGCAGAAACAAGCGCACGATGAAAAAACTCTTACTTTTTCTACTCATCACAATCGGATTCTCCCTACAGCACAGCCTTATGGCGAACGAACCGGACTCTGCCTATGTCTTCGCATACGCAACCGATAAGAACGCCGGACGCAACGGCTTGCACTTCGCTTGGAGCACAGACCGGAACACATGGCACTCCATCGGTCCGGAACGCACGTTCTTACGAAGCGAATATGCCAGCGGACGGCACGGCAAACGAATGTTGTCACCTTATTTAATAAAGGGAAACGACGGGATGTGGCACTGCCTATGGAGCGTACATGAAGGATATGCCGTATTTGCCCATTGCGCATCGACAGATTTAATCTCCTGGGGACAACAGGCATTTCCGACTACAGGATACACCGGTAATTGCATGAATCCTTCGGTTGCATTCTCGCCCACCGGCCAAGACTATCTTATCACATGGAAAAGTCTACAGGGGGGAAACACGAAAACCTACAGTTGCCGTACAAAAGATTTCCGTACTTACAGTATTCCACAAGCGGAAAATGTCGCCGTCCCCCACCGACAACAGGTCACAATCAACGGAATCACAGAAAGCGGAACCCTCCACCGTGTGGCATGGAACGAAGTGGAAGCACTCATACAAACCGACAAAATGGCAAAGTACAAAGCCATCCAAAATGCGGAACGACTGGCCATCAACCCGGAGCTTTTCAAAGACACCATCACACTGAACGTAACGCTACGCCCCGAAGAAAGCAAGAAAATCAGCGATATGCTCATCGGAGTTTTCTTTGAAGACATCAACTACGGGGCGGACGGAGGACTTTATGCCGAACTCGTGCAAAACCGCGATTTCGAATATTCTCCGAATGACATCGGTCGTGAAGAGAACTGGACGGCCACCAATTCGTGGAGCCCGGGCGGAGAAGGCCTTTCGTTTGACATAGATACTGTGGCTCCGCTGCATGCCCACAATCCCCATTATGCCGTCTTGGACATCAAGGAAAAAGGACATGGGTTGGTCAACGACGGTTTCGACGGTATTCCCGTCAAGGCCGGAGAGAAATACGACTTCTCGGTTTTTGCCCGCAGTACCAGCAACAAACGAGGAAAAATCATCGTAAGACTGCTTGACGAAGACGGAAAAGTCATCGGCGAAGCCCGCACCGGCAAGATTTCCAAAACATGGAATAAGCTCACGGCTGTGGTAGAGGCTACCGACTCCGCCGTAAACGGACGCATCGAGGTTATCCCGGACATGGAAGGTGAAGTGAATTTAGATATGGTTTCCCTCTTTCCCCAAAAGACATTCAAAAACCGGAAGAACGGCATGCGTGCCGATCTGGCTCAAGCCATTGCCGATATCCGCCCTCGATTCGTCCGCTTCCCGGGAGGATGTGTGGCTCATGGCAACGGCTTGAATAATATATACCGTTGGGAAAACACCATCGGCCCGTTAGAAAGCCGCAAACCTTTGCGCAACTTGTGGGGTTACCATCAGACCATGGGACTCGGCTATTATGAATATTTCCAATTCTGCGAGGACATCGGGGCGGAACCGCTGCCCGTCGTTGCAGCCGGTGTGTGTTGCCAGAACTCTTCCATCGGAGGCGCAGGCCAAATGGGCATCCCCATGGAAAAAATGCCGGAATATATAGAAAGCGTACTGAACCTCATCGAATGGGCTAACGGCGCCCCGTCCGAAAGCCCATGGGCCAAGATGCGTGCGGAAGCCGGACACCCGAAACCCTTCAACCTGAAATATCTCGGTGTGGGCAACGAAGACCTCATCACGCCTGTGTTTGAAGAACGTTTCACCATGATATTCAAGGCTATCAAAGAAAAGTATCCGGAAATACAGGTCGTAGGTACCTCCGGCCCCTTCAGCGAAGGCCCGGACTACGTGGAGGGATGGAAGGTAGCCAGCAAGCTCGGTGTCCCCCTCGTAGATGAACATTACTACCAACCTGCAGGATGGTTCCTCAACAACCACGATTATTACGACCGCTACGACCGTTCCAAACCCAAGGTTTACCTCGGAGAATATGCCACACATATCCCCGGCAAAGGCAATAACATCGAGACCGCCTTATTGGAGGCTTACCACCTGATAGGCTGCGAACGAAACGGCGATATCGTCAGCATGACATCATACGCCCCGTTGTTGGCCAAAGACCGACGGACAAGATGGCGTCCCGACCTGATTTATTTCAACAACATGGAAGTCAAGCCCGGTACGAGTTATTACACTCAACTCCTCTTCGGACAAAACTCAGGGAATGAACATATTCCTTCCGTACTCACCCTGTCGGATAACCGTGACGATGTACGCAAACGCATCGGCATATCAGTAGTGAAAGACAGTCTGAGCCAAGACCTCATACTGAAAATCGTCAACCTCCTCCCGGTCAAAGTACAGGCTACCATAGACCTTGCCCCTTTGGGTATCACCGGAAAACAGGATGCCACGAAAACCGTATTGAGCGGTATGCCGGACGATTGGAAGGCTCGCCCTGGAACTTCGTCTATCGCCATAGCACCTCAATTCCGGGATGAACTGCCGGCCTACTCGCTGACAGTCGTCAGATTAAAAAGCAAACCGTAAAAAAGGAACCATTCATTAAACTTAAAATCATGAAAAAGAGATTACTATTATCCATGTGGGCTGCCTGCTGCCTCACGGCACAAGCCCAACGTATGATGGAAAACCTCAACCGGGGACTCGTAGCCGTACAAACGGAAAAAGGCGTGTTCACCAGTTGGCGTATCCATGGCACGGAGTATTATGACACGCAGTACAACCTTTACCGTGACGGCAAGTTGGTAAATCCGGAACCGTTAGACGTATCCAATTTCACCGACCCCGAAGGCACGGCCTCATCCACCTACACGGTAAAAGCCGTAGTACGGGGCGAAGAACAAGATGCCTGTGAACCTGCCGAAGTGTGGGACAAACAGTATCTGAGAATCCCGGTAGGAAAGATGTATTCCCGAAGAGGCACGGACATCACGGAGGACTATATCCTGAATGATGCTACCGCCGCCGACCTGGACGGAGACGGAGAAATGGAAATCATCGTAAAACGCATCCATGAGGACGACGGCCTCTTCTATCCGGAAAACGACAGCGCATTCACATTCTTCGAGGCTTACAAGTTAGACGGCACGCGGCTGTGGCAAATAGACATCGGCCCCAATATGATCAGTGCAGGTGAAGTGGAAACCAACATCACGGCTTTCGATTGGGACGAAGACGGAAAAGCGGAACTACTGATGCGTGCCACGGACGGTACCATAGTCTATGCCTCGGACGGGACAAAACAGGTTATCGGCGACCCGACCAAGAACTACCGTGACACCATGCTGCACACAGCCAATATGACGTATGCCATGGCGGGCGAGGAATACCTTATATATATGGAGGGATCCACAGCCAAACTGTACAACCCGGCCATGCAATTCCCCCTCAAACGGTTGGAGAATGGCGAAACGGACCTGAACGCCGCATGGGGCGACGGTTACGGCCACCGCGCCAACAAGTTCTTTTTCGGCGCGCCTTACCTGGACGGCCGCCATCCGAGCATCTTTCTGGCACGCGGCATCTACACGCGCCACAAGATGATTGCCTACGATGTGAATCCGGAAACCCACGAACTGGTGGAACGTTGGAGGTGGCTCAACAATGAACCGGGCAGCCCATGGTTCGGCGAAGGATACCACAACTTCGGCATCGCCGACGTGGACTGGGACGGACATGATGAAATCGTCTACGGTTCGATGGTCATTGACGACAACGGCAAAGGTCTTTCCACAACAGGCTACGGCCACGGTGACGCACAACATTGCAGTGACTTCGACCCCTACCACAAAGGACAAGAAATCCAGGCCTGCAACGAAAACAAAGCCGGAGCCAATTTCCGCGATGCCACCACCAGCAGGGTCTACCACTGGTACCAGCATCCGCAAGACTGTGGCCGCTGCATGGCTGGAAAGTTTACCGAAGAGTTTATGGGAAGCCAATGTACTCCGGGTTCCGGTATCCTTAGTTCTGTAACCCACGAGACACTCCCGAATGCTTCAGGAGCCGTAGGAGCCAGTTTCCGCACTTACTGGAACGGGGACTTGTGCAGTGAATCGCTGGACGGCACCAATATCACCTATTACGATGGTACAGTCATCCCGCTCGAAGGCACTCATTCAAACAACGGGACGAAGGGCACACCTTCCCTCCAAGCCGACATTTTCGGAGACTGGCGCGAGGAAGTCATCAACCCGTCCACCGACGACCAGTCGCTGATCATCTATACCACAACTATCCCGACGCCCTGGCGCAACTATACCCTACTGCACGACATGCAATACCGGCAGGCCATCTGTTGGCAGATGTGCGGTTACAACCAACCGCCCCACGTCAGTTACTTCATGGGAGAGACGGAAGGATATACCACCACCCCTCCCCCTTTGATGACCAACGGGCGCACGGAAGTGAAAGATGCCATTACAACCGCCCAAAACGGACAGCACGTGTTATTGGCCGATCCCGAGGGCGGAGAAGTGACAGTCGCCGAAGGCGCATCGCCTTACATCCTCACCGTCAACGCCTTCTCCCATACGGAAGGACATGACAACAACGACAACATCACCACTTCCTACTCCACCTATACGCTCAAAGGCGGTACGTTCGGCGGAGACATGCGTTTGGTAAAACAAGGCGAAGGCATCCTGAACCTGAGCGGCGAACAGACCTATTCCGGCCCGACGGACCTTTGGGGCGGCACCGTGAACTTCACAGGAAAACTCCCCAACAGCCGCGTATGGATGAACCGCTTTGCCGAATTAAACGCCAAGGCTGACTTCGGAAAGGATATCAAAATGGAATATGCCTCTGTACTCCGTGTAGGAGGAACGGGAGAAGCCGCCACCATCCACGCTGACAGTGTGACCATGCGGTACGGTGCCGTGATGGAATTCGACCTCTATTCCGAGAATACTCAGGCCGACCGCATCGTACTGACCAAAGGCCTTTCCCTGGAAACCCTCAACCGAAGCGACGGTCCCAAGTTCCAAGCACCGATATTCCGCTTTACTCCTCACTATCAAAACGGGAAAAACGTGATGGCAGCCGGAAGATACCTCATCGCCGAAGTGAAAAAGATCGACGGCAACGTAGATGACATCCTCCTTCAGGGACTGGAAACTCAAAAATGCCACTTGGAATACGAAAACGGCCAAATATTCCTCGTCATAAAGGAAACGAGAGATGCCGCACAAGTGTATTGGGACGGAACCCACACGCTCAACGAATGGAACCTGAATGAAAACGAGAACTTCAACAATGCGGGAGAAGCCGACATCTTCGTTTCCGGCGACGACGTGGTATTCGACGATGCGGCCACCGACGCCTCCGTCCGCATCAACGAGAACCTCTACCCCAAAACGGTGACATTCGACAATGACACGAAAACCTACAGCCTAAGCGGCAACGGCGGTATCAGCGGAGAAACGGGACTTACCAAGAAAAGAAACGGAACATTGGTCATCACGAGCACGAACACCTACACGGGAAAAACAACGTTAGAAGGAGGCGTCACTGCCGTCTCGGCTTTGGCCGACTCCATCGTCCGCAAAGGAGCTTTGGGGTGCTATACCAAAGAAATAGGCAGCTTTGAAATCAAGAACGGCGCCACCTTGCGCAACACAGTAGCCATTAAAAACGGAGTGCCCATCACCATCGGTGAAGGGGGAGCCGTCTTCCAGACCGACGCGAACTGACTTTGAACAAACCTCTATATGGCAATGGCAACACTTTGACCAAAACCGGATCGGCCAACCTGATACTGTTTGCTGCCGACAACCTGAAAAAGACCTATCTGAAAGAAGGTACGCTACAGGCCAAAGGAGAAGGCGTGCTCTTCGGCGATACACTGATTTTCATCGGTAATGCCACTTATCAGGACTTTGACGACGGCAACACCTACAGCCTGAACCTCAATAATCTCAAAGTGGAAGAGGGCGTGACGGGCACGATGCGATGCGACAGCCGTTGCGAGAACCGCATCAAACTATTCGGAAAAGGTACGCTGAAAATATACGTGCCGTGGATCCGTTCGGATTTCACAGGCGACTGGTCAGCTTTCGAAGGTACGGTAGAACCTTCCAACCCCGACAACTGGTTCGCCTTGAACAACAGCTATGGCATGCCCAAGGCTACGCTAAACATACCGGAACGTACCACTGTAAGCAATACGGCCAAACCTTACACCCTCGGCAAAGTGACCGGAAAAGGAACCTTAACCGGCGACAACAACACTTGGCGTATCGGTTCGTTGGACGAAGATTTCTCTTTCCAAGGCAAGATAGAAGGCACCGGCACACAACTGATTAAAGTAGGGACAGGCAAGATGAGCCTTACAAATATCCACAGTTTCACCGGAGACTGCACGGTGCAAGAAGGTACGCTCCTCATCAATAACGCATCGGCAACCGAAGGCATGCTAGGTACAGGTAGCGTCACAGTTAAAGCCAACGGAACCTTCTGCGGTCGCGGCAAACTGGATAACGGCGCGTTCACGGTGGAAAAAGACGGCCTGCTGTACCCTGGCGTTTCAGAAACCGCGACTACCGGTACGATAGACTTTTCGGAAAACTCCGTTACCATAGACAAGGACGGCATCCTCTCGCTGAACATCGCCAGCAAGACACGTTGCACCAATCTGACCGGTATCAAAATACTGAATCTGTATGGCATACTCAGGTTACATGTCCGCGAAAGTCTTGCGTTGGAAGCAGGAGACGAGTTCCGTTTGTGGGAGGCCAACCGCACGCGTACCCGTACCACTACAACATTTGAACTGGACAGCCCGGGCGAAGGACTGGAATGGGATACTACCGACATTGAAGACGGTATTGTCCGCGTGAAGCTAAGCACCTCTGTCGACGACATCCATGCCGACGAGGAAGTCTCTTGCGAAGTCTTCACCGTAGGAGGTGCAAAAGTGGGTAGTTTCACCTGCGCCCGCAAGGACATCCGCCGTACATTGAAACAAAGCGGAGCGGCTCCGGGCACCTACATGGTGAAAACCATTCAGGACAGTTCAACCACCACAGAGAAAATCAGCATCGATTATTAAACTCCATTCGTGCAGGGGAAAGATTTCCCCTGCCGATATAAAAACCAAACTTTATCCATTTAAAAACAAACATTATGAAAAACAGTTTACTGACGGCCATAGCTCTTTGCTGCGCCACATCTTCTACCATGCCTTTGTGGGCATCCGCGTACGAAAATCCGAAGTTGGAAACCGTAGAGCCGAACTTGGCTACCGACGGAACCGGCGGTGGAGTGTACTACGTCTACCATGTAGCCACAAACAAATTCCTCACGAACGGCAATGATTACAACACGAGACTCAGCGTAGGCGACACGGGCCAGGAAGTCACACTGTCTTACGGTGAGGAACGCGCTCCCCTGATGGGCAAAGAACCGGTAGTGCCCGGAAAAGGATGGACTTTCAATATGTTGAAAGCGCAAAGCAACTCCGGTTTCCATGAAGTCTATGCAGGCAACGAAACAAGTGCATGGGTGGACTGCAATGAACAAGGACACACCCTATGGCAAATCCTGCCGCAAGACAACGGCTATTACCGTATCAAGATTGTAGACCAGGATGCCCAATACGGATTAAGCTCCGCCAACGCTTTGACGATGAACGGTATGTGGGGCACAGACGGTGTAGAATCGACCATCGTATATCCTTTCATCGACCCTTCTCAAGAGGGATACCAGAACGCAGAAACAGACTGGCAGTTCGTGGAGCCGGAAGCATACGAGATTTATCAGGCCAAGAAACTCCTCCTACAGCAACTGGAAACCGCCAGCGAAACAGGCTACACCGACGTGTCGGCTTACGAAACCGTATACAACGACGGTAATGCGACGACAAAACAGGTGCAAGAAGCTGCCGAACAACTGCAACAAGCCATCGCAGATTACCAACTGTCCATCGTGGACGAAGAACATCCGGCTGATTTCACCGGAAGAATCCAAAACAACGCATTCGAGTCCAACACCGATCACTGGGACATAAACGGTGAAAGCGTAGGTTACCAAGCTACGCTCTACGCCACCCAAGACCGCCAATACGAGATGAAGAACTTCGTGGAAAGATGGGTTAGAGGAGGCGGCAACCTGGGTAACTCGATGGATGTTTCGCAAACCCTGACTGATCTGCCGGCCGGAAAATACCGTCTCTCGGCCAATACCATCGGTTACCAGCAAGGCGACATGGCTCTTACGCCGGAAGGAGTCTATATTTACGCCCGCGTACAAGGGGCTGAATACAAAGGCGAGGCACACACACTGGAATTCGGTGCCATCAGGGGTAACGACGGCTACGTTACCGACGCACCGACCCCACGGTTGGCTACTTTGGAATTCTTCTTGGCGGGCGGAAACCTCACCGTCGGTTTCAAAACCGAAAACACGAATTGCAACTGGGTTTGCGTAGATAATTTCAAACTGGAATACTTAGGACTGGAAGAAGGTGGATTAGCCCGACAACTGGCTCAGACCATCACCGATGCCCAAACATTGAAAAAAGGATACGACGATGCCCAAATCAAATATTCGATAACCAACGGAGAGAAATTCGACCAAGCACTCAGTCTGGCCCAGCAAACTTCTGGAACAGCCGGTGTGGACGAAGCGACTTTAGGCGAAGTCCTTAACGGCCTGATGCTCGCCATGGACACGCTGAACCTCGACGTGGCCGCATACGAGAAACTGGAAGAGCTGACCGGAGAGCTGAATGAAGCTTACGACGCCAGCCCTTACTCCGAAAATGGCCTGATTTCATACGAGGATTTCTTGTATGAACTGGAAGAAATACACGACAACCGGACTTTCAACCCCTTGGAAATAGACAGCATCCAACCACGCGCCGACCGCATGTTCAAAGCCTGTGTATGCGAAGCCCTTATCGCAGGCGACACCCAGAATGCCGACGGGATGGCCTCTAATTTAGACTTCACCGGAAGCAATTCGGGATGGACCAAAACCGGTGACGGAGATTTCAAATACGGCAACAACGTGGCCGAGGTATGGCAAGGCTCCTCTTTCGAAGTATACCAGGAGCTCACCGGCCTACCCAAAGGTTCTTACACGATTTCCGTGCAAGCTTATAACCGACAGGGCGCAAATGCAGACATCGCTGCCGGATGGAACCAGTCTGACCCGCAAAAAGACGTGCTGTCCTACCTGTTCGGCAACGATGCAAAAGAAAAAGTACGCCACTTGTACGAATTCCATTACGCATCAAACGAAGACTTGGCCAATAACGGTTCACAAATTTCCGGAACGGGAACAGCCATCGACGGACAATGGGTCCCAAACGGCGTAGCCGGAGGAGAAGCCGCCTTTGCTTTCAACGACCGTACCGACTATACGACCACTATTACATGCTATGTGGGCGAGGACGGCAAACTCCGTTTCGGTATCGCCATGCCCACCGGCCCGAATTCCAACAACTGGACGCTGTTCGACAATTTCCACATCCAATACCTCGGCGCGGCCGACATGACGGGTGCCGTGAGTGCACTCACGGCCAAAATAGCAGAAGCTAACGCCGCACTGGCAGACAAAGCCATTACGACAGAAGAGGCGTACAACGCACTGAGCCAAGCCATTCAAGATGCCGGGAAAACCTTGGAAAGCGAACTGACCGAGGAAATCTACACCGCACAGATTAAGGCTCTGGACGAAGCCATCATTCTGAACCGGAATTCAGTGGAAAAGGTAGAGACGTTGCACCAAACGGCCCTTATGTATGACGAACAAATCAACAACGGAGCTTTTGCCGATTACGACGAAGGCATATTGGCCAACGTGGTTTATGAAGTCTTGGATGTCTTCACCCAAAACGGAAAGTTCAAAGACATCCCACAGACCAAACAATACATCATCGAGATGAACGAGGCATACAATCAAATGGTGTACGAAGGCATCGACGTGGGAACGGCTTCCAAAGACACCCCGACCGATGTGACGGATATGCTCATCAACCCCGACTTCCAACAAGTATTTGAGGAGAAGGACTCCGTTGCATTCACCGATGCCGGCTGGATAACGGAATTTACGAACGGCATAAAGGAAGCGAACGACTCCGTATTCGAATTCTACAATACCGACACGTGCCACATCTACCAAAAGATGTACCGTCTCCATCCGGGATATTACAAAGTGACGCTCTACGGATTCTACCGCGCAGGCGAGGCCGACGTGGCCGCATTGGCCCGCAGGGAAGGAGAAGAACAGCAAAACGCCAAGGTATATGCCGAAACGGAAAGCGCCAACTACTCGAAACCCTTGCCTTCGTTCTTCGAATGCGTACAGAACGGCAAATTCACAGCGACCGACATCGTGCTGCCGGACAGCCTCTTCCCCAACTCGGGACGGGTGTACAATTGCGTCATCAACGACCGGAAAGGCGCCCGTACGGCCATGAATCAGGGATATTATGAAATGGAATCGTATTTCTATGTCAAAGAAGGTGAAACGGTTCGTCTCGGCGTGCAAAAAACCGATACGCTCGTCAACGACTGGGTACTCATCGACGATTTCCACTTGTATTACCTTGGCGATGGAGAGGCAAACAGACCCGAAGGTTTAGATGACGTAGACATCAGCGACGGCATCAGCGACAACGTAGCCGATGAAAAGAGCACCGTGGTCGGTACCGCATGGTACAACCTGAACGGTATGCGCATATCTCGTCCGACACAGCGGGGAATCTACATCCGTGAGGATAAGATGAGCGACGGCACGAAGAAGACTTTAAAAGTGCTCATCAAATAACCGGGTACTATGGTTTTTCATTATTGAAATTAGGATTAAGTTAATGATTGAACAGGGGCCGAAGTGATTCGTTCCCTGTTTTTTATTTACATCTTTCCGTTCGGTAGAGAACGTCGAACCGATAAGAGCAGAACGGTAAATCAATCTCAGGCGAATGAAAAATCAATCTCAGCCAAACGATTTTTCATTTGGCGCAGAATGATTCAGCACTTGCAATATACTATTTTACAACAACTTACCACTTCTTCATTTGTGATATGGCAATCGAAACTTATTCTTTACAAAAGGGATGAAGCAAACTCTTGTAGGCTGCATCCCGCCCTCCTGATCTTAACGTTCCCCGCTTACATACCGGTACACAGCCTCCGAAATATCGGCTATAATCCGGGCTGTGGCCTGTTCGCTTTCTTCCGAATCGCGGACCAACACGGCAATACTGTAACGACGCCCGTCCGGAAGGAAAACAAAACCGATATCGTTTGTCCCGATAATCTGTCCCTTTCCGTTACGGTCGCCCGTACCTGTCTTGTGCCCGATGACTGCCTTCGTACTGGCAAGCGGTGCCGGCAGACGGTCGCGCCCCGTCTGGCAGGAAATCATGGTTTGCTCTATGAAATCCCGGTATGCTCCCTTAGCCGCCTTACCCGAAACCAGCCATTCCAACAGGCGTACCGCCTCTAACGGAGTCGTCCAATTCCGGTAACAATCCGCCAGATTGCGGTGCATATCGTCCTCCGTGGCTTCAATGGCAAAATCCCGCAAGCCCATGCCGCGCAAATACTCATCCGTAGCAGCCGGGCCTCCGAACACCCGGAAAAGGATGTCGCAGGCATTGTTGTCGCTCAGGTGCAAAGTGTACTTCAAAAGCTCGCCCACGGAAAGAAACAGGTTTCCTTCCGGATATTTGTCCCGTAACGGACTGTACGTATCCGGGCGCAAATCGTCCGGCCGGATATGCACCAACGTATCGAAAGAAACGCCGCGCTGTCCGCAAGCGTCTGCCACAGCCAAAGCCTGGTGGAACTTGAACACGCTCATCATGGGGTAGCGAACGTCATTGTTCACCGTCAGCGTGTCCCTCCCGTCCACTATGACGGCTATTCCGACTTGCGCCTTCTTGTCCGCCACCATACGTCGCAACTGTTCCTGCAAATCTCCCCACCCGGCCTGCAATGCCAACACCGGACAAAGGCACAAAACGCCCGCCCATATCGTCCGTATCCGCTTTTTCATCCGTCTTTCCCCTTTTACGATTTACTCCAGACCTTGTTCTTTCAACCGCAAACGAATCAAGTCCAGATGGGACATATATCCACTGAAAGTCACGGATATGTTCTCCTTATGAACCTTCAGCACCGCCAATAGGGCTTTCACCGTGCGAGGGAGGTCGGAAGCCGCCGTCGCCTCGTTCAGTTGCAATGTCGCCGGAAGGCGGTCCATCCGCTCTTCAAACCAACGCGTCAACTCGTCCACTTCCTGTTTCGTATATGCAGGTTTATAAATATGCGGATTCTTTTCCACCGCAGGCTTCTGTTCTTGCTCTTCTGTCATCTTTCGTTATTCATTAAAAATACACGTTCCTAAAACCGTCTCGGCACAAGCATATCCTTCTTCGTACAAGGCCGTCAGTTTCCCGATATTGTCTTCAAGCCGATCCACTTCGAGTTTTTCGAGCGGACGCACCACCAGAATCTTTCCTTCATCCTCGAGTTGCTCTATCAACTCCAATTGGCGGTTGTAACACTCGCACCTGTGACTGAGCGCCACTCGCAGACGGGGAAAACGGCGATAGATAAAAGAAGGAATACGGATGTCCCGGCCCGTCTTGCGATAACCGCGGTTGCGCGTCAGCACGACCACGTTGCGTTCATAACCGAGCGACATAGCCCTCTCCACCGGTATGGAGTCTACGATACCGCCATCGAGCATCGGCACGCGGTCTACGACGACAACCGGACAGACGTAAGGCAAACTGCTTGAAGCCTTGGCTATCCGTATCAACCGGTTGTAATTCTCTTTCTCCGACAAATAGTCGGCACGCCCCGTCAGGCAATTGGTAGTCACCATCTCGAACACTCCGGGATTGGCCCGATAAGCCTCGAAATCGTAAGGCACGATGCGCTCCGGAAAATCCTTATACAGCAGTTCCTGGTTCAGGATGCTATGCTGCGTCCACAAGAAACGCATACCGATGTATTTGTATTTTTTGAGCATGTCGATATTGCTGTACTTCGCCCGTCCGCGCTGACGGCTCATATAAGACAAGCCATTGCACGCCCCTGCCGACACAGCGACCGTGTAGGGAAAATCAATGTGGTGGTCCAACAGCCAGTCCAGCACCCCGCATGTAAAAACTCCGCGCATGCCCCCGCCTTCCAGCACTAAACCCGTATGCTTGTCTATCTCCATAATTATTCCTAATTTACGAGTAAAGTTAATGAAAATCCCAAATGAAATCAGTATTTTTGCATACTTTATTAAATGTTTTATCTTTAAGCTACGTTTATGTTATTTGACAAAGAAACATATACAGCCCGACGCGACCGGCTGAAGCGTCAGGTGAAAGAAGGCTTGATATTGCTTTTCGGAAACAACGATGCGCCATCCAATTATCCGGCCAACGTATACAAATACCGGCAAGACAGCAGTTTTCTTTATTTTTACGGACAACACCGCGAAGGACTCGTGGGAGTAATCGACATAGACAACCACAAGGAATATCTGATTGGCAATGATATCGACATTGAAGACATCGTATGGTTCGGTGCCGTGGACAGCGTGGCCGACCTCGCCGCACAAAGCGGCGTGGAACACAGTGCTCCGATGAACCGTCTGGAAGAACTGATAACACAAGCCCGCACCCAAGGCCGGAAAATCCATTTCCTACCTCCTTACCGTCACGACCAGATGATTCAACTCATGGACCTGACAGGCATACATCCTTCACGGCAACGCGAGGAAGCATCGTTGGAACTCATCATGGCGGTCATCGACCAACGGGCTGTGAAAACACCGGCCGAAATAGAGGAAATCGAACGGGCCTGTGCCATCGGTCATGAGATGCACACGACGGCCATGCGCCTTTGCCGCCCCGGAGTGAGCGAACAATACATCGCGGGTACCATCAGCGGTATCGCATCGGCCAAAGGGTGCATGACCAGTTTCCCCACCATTCTTTCCATGCACGGGGAAATCATGCACGGATATCCTTCTCCACGTCCTTTGGAAGACGGACGGCTGATGCTTTGCGACGCAGGAGCGGAAACCAATGAGAACTATTGCTCGGACAATACGCGCACCACTCCCATCAACGGCAGGTTTACCTCCCGCCAACGGGACATTTACAGCATCGTGGAAGCTTGCCATGACCACGTATTGGACATCGCACGCCCCGGTGTAAAATGGTGGGACGTGCACATGAGCGTAGCCCGCCTCATGACCGAGCGCCTGAAAGAACTCGGCCTAATGAAAGGCGACACGGAAGAAGCCGTACGCAACGGAGCGCACGCCATGTTCTTCCCGCACGGTCTGGGGCACATGATGGGCATGGACGTACACGACATGGAAGGGCTGGGACAGCGATATGTGGGCTTCGACGACGAAGTGCAGCCGTCCACGCAATTCGGTACGAACTGCCTGCGTTGCGGACGCCGCCTGCAAGAAGGTTGGATCATGACCGACGAACCGGGCATTTATTTCATCCCGGCTCTGATCGATGAATGGAAAAGCAAAGGCATCCACAAGGATTTCATCAATTTCGACCTCCTGGAAACTTACAAGGATTTCGGGGGCATCCGCATAGAAGACGACATCCTGATTACAGCAAGCGGCTGCCGCATGCTGGGACATGAACGCATCCCGTACCACATGGACGATGTGGAAGAGTTTATGGCACAAAGGACCAATTAATGTATCACTAAAATATCCGAAATGAAAAAACAACTTTTATTTATCGCATGTGCTTGTTTGTCACTTGGCGTATCGGCTAAGAAACACGTGGAAAAAGCCGACACCGGTTTCGTCTTTACCACGGTGAAAGAAAACCCTATCACCTCTATCAAGAACCAGAATCAGAGCGGTACGTGCTGGTGCTTCAGTACACTGTCTTTCTTCGAATCCGAATTGCTCCGCATGGGAAAAGGCGAACATGACCTTTGCGAAATGTTCGTCGTACATAAAACCATGGAAGACCGTGCAGCCCAAACCGTCCGTACACACGGCGATGTTTCGTTCGCGCAAGGAGGAAGTTTCTACGACGTGATTTACTGCATGCAGAACTACGGTATCGTACCGCAAGAAGCCATGCCGGAGCCGGGTACGCTTTACGGTGACACCCTGCCCAACCACAATGAAGTGGACCTCGTAGCCACAGCTTTTGTAGATGCTTTGGCCACGAGCAAATTGAAGAAGCTGTCTCCCGTATGGAAACAGGCTTTCAGCGGTATCTATGATGCTTACTTGGGTAAATGCCCCGAAAAATTCACTTACAAAGGCAAGGAATACACTCCGCAAAGCTACATGCAGTCGCTGGGCCTGAACATGGACGATTACGTATCCCTGACTTCTTATACCCATCATCCGTTCTACAAACCTTTTGTCATCGAAGTACAAGACAACTGGCGTTGGTCGCTGTCTTACAACCTGCCGATCGACGAATTGATGGAGGTATTCGACTACGCCATCCACAACGGATATACCATCGCATGGGGTTCGGACGTGAGCGAGACGGGCTTCACACGCAACGGTATCGCCGTGATGCCGGACGTGAAGCAGGCAGAAGACCTGGTAGGTTCGGACGCTGCACGTTGGCTCGGATTGAGTAACAACAGCAAACGTGCGGAAATCGTCAAGAAACTGACATCCAAACCGCTTCCGGAGGTAAAAGTCACTCAGGAAATGCGTCAGACGGCTTACGACAACTGGGAAACGACGGACGATCACGGCATGCAGATTTACGGTATCGCCAAAGACCAGAACGGAAAGGAATACTACATGGTGAAGAACTCGTGGGGTGATGCCGGAACTTACAAAGGCATCTGGTATGCTTCGAAAGCATTCGTAGCCTACAAGACCATGAATATCGTAGTGAACAAGAATGCCATCCCCGAACCGATCCGGAAGAAATTGGGGCTGAATTAAAAAAAGGCAGAAGAGCAGCCGCTTTCTCATAAAGAGAGTAAAAAGCTACCGCAGTTTTCCAAAAAAGATGGGGAAACTGCGGTTTTCTTATATTTTTTTCCTACTTTTACATGAATAACCGTGTGGCCTCGTGACAAGCCTCACGCCCGGAGACAGCATAAAAAGGAAAAAAATACATATAATGAACTATAAATGGAAATTAGAACCTCCTACACCGGAAAAACTGGAAGCGGCTGAGAGACTGGCCAAAGAGCTGAACATCAGCCCTATTCTTGGTCGTCTCTTGATAGAACGCAATATCACGACGGTGGCGGATGCCAAGAAATTCTTCCGTCCCTCGCTCACAGAACTGTACGACCCGTTCATGTTTACCGATATGGACAAGGCTGTAGAGCGTCTGAATAAAGCTTTGGGACGCAAGGAGAGGATCATGGTTTATGGAGATTATGACGTAGACGGCTGCACGGCTGTAGCATTGGTCTACAAGTTCCTGCAACAATATTATTCCAATATCGACTACTATATTCCCGACCGTTACGAAGAAGGTTATGGCGTGTCGGTCAAAGGAATCGACTATGCATACGAAAGCGGTGTAAAACTGATTATCGTGCTCGACTGCGGCATCAAGGCCGTAGATGAGATCGCATACGCCAAAGAAAAGGGTATCGACTTCATTATCTGCGACCACCACGTACCGGACGAAATCCTTCCGCCGGCCGTGGCGATTCTGAATGCCAAACGGTTCGACTCAACTTATCCCTATCCCCATTTGTCCGGCTGCGGCGTGGGTTTCAAGTTCATGCAGGCTTTCGCACAAAGCAACGGCATCGAGTTCAGCCAACTCATCCCGTTATTGGACCTTTGTGCCGTCAGCATTGCGTCGGACATCGTGCCGATTATGGGAGAAAACCGTATCCTGGCTTACCACGGCCTACGACAACTGAATGCCAACCCGAGCATCGGGCTCAAGGCCATCATCGACGTATGCGGCTTGTCGGAGCGGGAGCTGACCATCAGTGACATCATCTTCAAAATCGGACCGCGTATCAATGCCTCGGGGCGCATACAAAACGGAAAAGAGGCCGTGGCGTTGCTCGTGGAAAAAGACTATCAGACGGCGCATGAAATGGCGGAACAAATCAACCGCTACAACGACATGCGCAAAGACTTGGACAAGTCTATGACGGAGGAGGCAAACAGTATCGTAGAGAAACTGGACAAACAAAGTGAACAACGGTCTATCGTCATTTACAACGAAGAGTGGCACAAGGGGGTCATCGGCATCGTGGCTTCACGACTGACGGAAATCTATTACCGGCCCTCGGTCGTACTGACCCGCACGGACAACCTGGCCACGGGTTCGGCGCGTTCCGTTTCGGGATTCGATGTCTACAAGGCTATTGAAAGTTGCCGGGATTTATTGGAGAATTTCGGGGGACATACGTATGCAGCGGGCTTGTCCATGAAAGTGGAAAACGTACCGGAATTCCACCGGCGCTTCGAAGCTTACGTGGAAACACATATCCTGCCGGAACAGACTTCGGCCATATTGAACATCGACGCGCAAATAGACTTCAAAGACATCACGCACAAGTTTCACCACGACCTTAAAAAGTTCAATCCTTTCGGGCCGGACAATACGAAACCGCTGTTTTGTACGCAACATGTATATGACTACGGAACGAGCAAGGTCGTAGGACGCGAACAAGAACATATCAAATTGGAATTGGTGGACAACAAGAGCAACAACGTCATGAACGGCATCGCTTTCGGACAAAGTTCACAGGCTCGTTATATCAAGACCAAACGTTCTTTCGATATTTGCTACACTATCGAAGAAAATACGCATAAACGGGGCGAAGTACAACTTCAGATAGAGGACATCCGCCCCTCCGGTAAAGAATAAACTTCACGGGAGCCTCGCATGGAAGACGTTTATCTGTCCATATTGAAAAAGTATTGGGGGTATGACGGGTTTCGCGGCATACAACGGGAAATCATAGAAAGTATCGGAAACGGACGGGATACTTTGGGGCTTATGCCTACCGGAGGAGGCAAGTCCATTACATTTCAAGTACCTGCGCTCAGCCGTGACGGCATTTGTATCGTGGTCACTCCGCTTATCGCTTTGATGAAAGACCAGGTACGTAACTTGCGCGGAAGAGGCATCAAGGCTGCTGCCGTCTATTCCGGGCTGTCACGTGAGGAAATCCTCGTTACGTTGGAGAACTGCATTTTCGGCAATTACAAGTTCCTCTATGTATCCCCCGAACGGTTGGCCTCGGATATCTTCCTCGCAAAGGTGCGCCACATGCCCGTGAGTTTCCTTACGGTGGACGAGGCGCACTGCATCTCCCAATGGGGCTATGACTTCCGGCCTTCGTACACCCGGATTGCGGAAATCCGTAAAATCCTGCCGGACATTCCGGTTCTTGCCCTAACGGCCACGGCTACACCCGAAGTGGTCAAGGACATCCAACGCCAGTTGGCTTTCAGGGAGGAGAATGCTTTCCGTATGAGTTTTGAGCGGAAAAATCTGGCTTACATTGTCCAGCATACAGAAGACAAGTTTGGGGAACTCATCCATATTCTAAACAGCACGAAAGGATCGGCCATCATATATACCAGAAGCCGCCGGAATACCCGGGAGACCACGGAGAAGTTACAAGCTGCTGGTATATCCGCGACCTTTTACCATGCCGGACTGAACGATGCGGAAAAAGACCTTCGCCAACATCAATGGCAAGAGGACAAAATACGGATTATGGTAGCGACTAATGCGTTTGGCATGGGAATCGACAAGCCGGATGTACGTTTGGTAATCCATCTTGACCTGCCGGACTCCATAGAGGCTTACTTCCAGGAGGCGGGGCGGGCCGGACGTGACGGCGCACAGGCTTACGCAGTACTGCTATACCAAAGACACGACCGTACACGCTTGATGAAACGTATCCCCGATACTTTTCCGGACAAGGATGCCATACGGGAAGTGTACGAACACATTTGTTATTATTACCAAATGGCCATGGGAGACGGTTATAACGTAACCCGCGAATTCGACCTGGACGAATTCTGCCGTAACTTCAAACACTTTCCGGTTCAGACCGACAGTGCGCTGCATTTATTGGAACGGGCAGGCTATATCGAATATACGGAAGAACAAGACAACGCCTCCCGCATACACTTTCTGCTCCGCCGCGACGAGCTATATCGCATTCATGAACTAGAGGCGGAACAGGAACAACTCATTCAATGGGTTTTACGCAGCTATGGAGGCGTATTCAGCGATTATGTCTTTATAGACGAACGGCGTATCGCGACTTTATCCGGCCTGACCACAGACCAGGTTTACCATGGACTGTTGGCACTTGGCAGGGCCAGAATCCTCCATTACATCCCCCGCAAAAAAACGCCTTATATCACCTTTTCCTGTAAACGCATCGAAAAAGAACGTATCGTATTCCCTTCTTCCGTGTACGATGAACGCAAGAAAAATTTTAAAGAGCGGATTGAGGCTATGTTGTACTATGCCGAAGAGGCTGACTTCTGCCGTAGCAAAGTCCTTTTGCACTATTTCGGCGAAAAAGATGCACAACCCTGCGAACAATGTGACGTTTGCCGGATATGGAAATCTCATCCACATGCGGATGCTACAGACGAACAAATCATCGCGCTTATACTGGAGACTTTAAAAGACGGCCAGAAGCACTATTTGTCGGAAATGACCTTCCCGGGCATCTCCCGTGAAAAGACAGCACAACTCCTGCACCAAATGATTGAGGAAGAAACCGTACGTATTCAAAATGGCGTATTGTTTCTTCCTCGTCCCTGAGAATTTCGTTCCTCAATATATACGGAATATACCCGCTATCTCACGGTGACCTTCACCGTACGCTTTGTATCTTCTTCCATCCAAGTAAGAATATAAATACCCTTTCTAAGAGAAGATAAATCTGCTGTCTGGCTTACCCTAAACCGCATAACGCATTCACCGTTTACCGCATAAATGTATGCATGCCCGTCTATTTGCTCCATGTCATTAGACTCAAAATGCAGCAACTTTGTGTCCGGATTATACAATACCCAATACTGCCTCTCGTGACCGGATGATTGTACGGAGGTCTCCCCCTTTACTTCATCCTTCTCAATACGCCACTGCCGGGTATCTTTCAAATTGTTTTCCGAATCATTGGTCCAACTTAATACACTATTTCCATTCTCATCTGAGCCTCCCACATTATTTACAGCCAATTGGGTCAGCCTATTGACTAATACATAAGTGTTTCCCGTATTTACCGGTACAAAGCTCCATTGTTGACGATGTTGGGAACTACGCGGTTTACGTAACTCTAATTGTGTTCCTGTCTTATAAATATCTCCTTCTTTCACAGCGCAGTCATACAAAGCCAAGCCGCTTTCACGATTGACGACCTGATAGTATTCTCCTACTGCCAAAATCTCCCACTGCTGGGTTTCTCGCTCACGAGCCGGCGACCATGTACATACCTTATCCTCTTCGTTGTCTAAAACATCAATGGCATTGCCCGTTCCTTTATTATAAAGACGATAATAAAAGCCCGTATCCAACGTAAACTCCGGAGTAGGTTCTTCCATGCTCCCCATTTCTTCCGCAGCTTTGGCAAAAGTCTTCGTCAAATATGCACAATGCGTATGCAGGAATGATTTTAAATAATCTATGCCCTCCTGATATGTACTGAAAAGCACAATCTCATTATAATCCCGTCGGTCAATAGGCCACTTCTGGAAATTCATGGCTTGCGAACGGTCTATAACCACAGACATACTGTCGATATAATCCACGACGTGCTCTTCTATCCCACGTGCCAGATACTCCTGCCACGTCCGGTTTATCAACTGTACGAACCAAGGATCTTTCCACATTTGCAATACCCACTTCTGTGTCAAGTCTCCTCCGAAGCCTTTATTTATCATCAGGGCCTCTGATACATCTCCTACTCGGTTACAATTATTGAAAGCAATATCGTAATCCCATAAAGGTCCCCAATAGAATTTCTGGTCATCCTTCTTCTTGTACATATAGGTACTCCAAAAACCGTCTACATTACCTGTCAACTCTGTTGAAATATACCAACTGGCCAGAGTCAAGGAATCCACATAAGGACGATATCCCTTTTCCGGATCCGCAAAATCCGAAGAAAACAAGGCATCTTCGAACAATTGCATGTGGTTCTTGATATACTCCAACTGTCTGGAGACAATCACTTCCTCATCCGGAGATTTCACCGTGACCAACACATTGCGATTCGTTTTGTAATAAACAGGCTCAGCCGTAGCCCAACCGTCAACCTCCAAAAAGTATCCACCGGTTATATTGGCATCCTCTGTAGGAATTTCATCCTGCTCATCAATATCCACACGCTTCTTCCTCACCTCCACTTGGTCGGACAATTGGTAATTACCCAAATATGTACCGTTCAATACTAAGTCCACAAACTGGGCACCGGCGGTAAAAGGCTGTCCGGCAAAATCACCGATACAGGCTGCCACAGCATTACGAAGCAAAGTTTTATCTGCAAAATTGGCCAACAGTGTCCAACTCTTCGCCTTTGCTCGCTTCGGCCCCATGAACTCCTGCTTTTCGGCAAACTTTATCCTATAAGGTTTCTTCTCTAAATTCCAAGTAGAATTGCCACGTCCCCTAACACCTAAGGCATCGTACGTCTTCACGCCATTACTGTCCACATAATGCAACACGGCATCTACATAGTCTTCTTTGCTCACAATAGGTCGGCCGCCTTCCGTCTCGATATAAATCGTGGGCAAATCTGTCTGCTGCACGTATTCCTGTGCCTGAAGCCAAAATGTGCCGAAGAACAACATCAAAAACAAACTCAAACTAAGTACTTTTCTTTTCATATCAGATAGATTTATGGTTCTCGGGCATAAAGATAACACTTTATCGTGAGATTTTAAGCTTTTAAGCAAAAAACAAGCGAGAGGTACTTCCAAATTCAATGTAACATCGTCCTTACGCCTCAATATGAAATGGAAATAAGTAAAGACCTTTTATAAACAAACTCATGTAACCAAAAGACATTCCTTCCCCAACAAGTTTTCCAAATCATGCTTCATCCGTCATTTATCCCGGAAGCTCCCTAATATACAATACATTACCACTAAAGAATGGAGAAAGTTCATCTTTCAGCAAGCCT
>ULKH01011039.1_pt1 | contig 47706 bp, 27 predicted proteins | sample 1951111 | NCBI WGS metagenome assembly ULKH01 (sample SAMEA4835496, study PRJEB28245) | human gut metagenome | biome: gut microbiome; material: fecal sample | place: Denmark | collected 2008
TAATTTGAGGGGAAAGCTCAATAAAGCCGGTGCACCTATTCTGATAGCGACAGCCGACAAGGTGCTGCCGGCATTCACCGGTTATGAGTCTGCTTTCTTCGAAGGATTTAAGATCTCTTATATACGGCCTCTTGTCGTCACTGATTATAGTATGTTCGTAGGGTATGAGGCGGATATGACACGTTTGGAAAACCTGATGTCTTACTTGCCTAAGACACCCCGTTCTGTGCAGATTGCCGCAAAGATTATTGAAGATTCTGCAAGTCACGAAATGGATATAATGCTTCTTTTAGACTATTTCTCTTTCTATTATCAGGCAAAGTATGATAGCTATGTAGTGCAGATTCAAAGAATTTTATCGGCTATTGCAAGGCCTGAAAATGGAGTCAGTCTTCAGGAGATCCGTAAGATAACAGGTCAAGATAACGGGAAGATATCCCCATATCTCAAACTGATGGCTGACCGGAAAATTATAGATAGAACATCTCAAACCCAACGGGGAGGTATATATACCATTACAGACCCGCTGTTTAAATTATGGTTGCAAACTAATGTATAATTCTTTTTAGATAATAAAAATAAAATTTGTATATATTTGGTTGTCAATACTTTTCAACTAAACGATAGAAAAGTGATAAGGGAAAATTCAAGGATTATTGAAAGGATTAAAATTTAATGTTTTTAACATTAAAAACAATAAAAAGTATGACAGTGCGTAGATTATAATCTATCATGATCACTTACAAGTAAAAACTTTAAATGTTATGTGTATTGGACGTTTCCTTTGGTCACAAGAACAATTTATAAATTTTGTATTTCATTATTATAATCATCCTTGGTATGTTGCTTCAAAACGGTAAGTTCTCATCGCTCTCCGTTTTGTCAGGTTCAATATCCGTGTTCTCTGCCATGGTTTCTATTGCTGTATGTTCTATCTCTTTCAACACGTTGTTTATTTGCGTCTGTTCTTCCTTAGAGATGCTTTCATCATAATCACGGTCAAGTGCTTCACCAGCCAAGAGTGCCTTGATCATCTCGATATACGAGAATTGCGCCTCTGCGGTGCCCTTGAACATGGTCACCGATACATCGCCATTTTCGTTCTTCTTGAATACCAGTTTCATATCGCTTAATTGAATTTTTTCAGGTTATACTTCTTTACTCTTTTCTTGATCGATGCCTTGCCACCGTCGGTCTGATCTGCTATCAGGTCCAGCACCTTCTCTTTTCCAATCTGACCTTCCAGCGATGCTGAACGGATTGTAATTTTCTTTCCGTCGTTCTTGCATAGCACAATAGTCTGAGCATCAGCCATCATCGGAATGGTGGCGTTGTGGCTCACCAGTATCACTTGCTTCCTGTACTTCACCTTTTTGATGGTCTGCACCAGCGCCTCGTTGATATACTTCACAGCCAGGTTGTCTTCCGGCTGATCAATGATGATAGGTGAATTGCCGCCATCATAGCCAAGTATCAAGTCCAGCAGGATAGCCGACTTCCAGCCAGGACTCATCTCGTAAAAATTCCTGCCATCCGAAGACACGATTTTATACGATGTATGGTCGTTTTTCCGAAGGTATTCATAGATAAAGTCACCTAATTCCCTATATGAGCTCACCTTCGGACGCTGTTTGAATTTTGTCTGGTACATATTCTTCGGCACCACATCGTCCATATTCCTGAAGTGGTGGTTCAGATACTTGTTCAGCACCTCCATCAACACTCCTTCGTTAAATTTGAACGTGTTTTCTATGTACAGTGTGTGCCCAGTAGCCTTCACTTCCTTAGTGGTAAACGACCTGTTCATCTCGGTCAGTTTCACTTTCTGTTCAGCAAAACTGCGGCTGTATTTCACGTAGTCACGAAGGTGCTGTATCAGTTTCCTGCGGTTTTGTAAGTTGCTCTGGTTCTGACCCTGCCTTGTTTGCAGTTCTTCGTCCTTCTCATCCTTACGCGTCGCTATCAGTGCGGCCACATTTTCAAATAGCACAGCACCCCTTCTAGCTTTAGCGAGCTCCTTCAGTATAACCTCTACCTCCTTGCTGATATTGTTTGTAAACGGATTTTCGTTTACAAACTTTTCCAGATCCACCATATTTTCAACGTTGGCATTGTACTCTTCCTCCGGATAGGCGCATTTCTCCTCTTCATCATTCTTTGGCATCAGCGGCTGGAAAATGTTTCCCTCCACTTTACCCTTCGTAATCAGTTTGCCGGGATGTGGAATATCCTTCAGCCAACGCTCTATCTTCTCAATGTTTTCCACGCAAAGTAGCATCTCATCCACTATGCGTTTCAGATCTGCCAGCGTTTTGCTGATTTGTCGCTTCACGTTGTCATCGCTCGGAAATGCTTTCTTCAGGATGGGAATCTCGTCTATCGAGGCCTCATCATTCCTGTTCACCAAATCTGCTATAAAGTTCTGATGAATGTAGTAGGGGTGAATTTCCGACGGGTTCTTTACGTCTATGTTCTCCACCTTGAACTTAGCATATTCCGAATGATGCAAATCCTGTTCAAAGAATTTGTTCACCGAGTCCACAAACAGCGTTTTGCCCGAGGACGAGCCACCTATCACCACATTAAGTCCTTCTGTCAGTTCTACGTCAATGTCTATTAGCTCGTTTGACAACTTCACCTTACCTATGTGGTCACATTGTATCTGCGGCTTCTCCTTTTGGTAGAACAGTCTCGAACTCTCCGAGAGTGACAACCTCACGCCGTCGTATGTCGGTTCAGCCATCATCCACGTAGGCACGAAAGGCGAAGCCTCGCTCGATTTCGGTTCCGGGTAGCGGCTAGGAATATAGTTGTCTGAGCAGGTCAGCAGGTTCACAAACTCCGCTATACCCAATTTGGCAAAATACTCTCGTGTGGTTTCCAGTCCCTTGTCCTCACGCGCAGTAAAGCCGTCAAACTGGTTGTAGTAGATACTGCGGCTGATGGCGTTATCTACCTGTTCCCCCTCATGCAGTGAGTAGTTGAACTGTCCGTGCTTCTGACCCGCGTGTGGCAGTAGCATAAACTCAAATGGATCGAAGGCATTAATTACCTTCTGTATGTCGGGTATTGACTGGTCGGTTTTGCATGGCAGTTTGTTTGTATACAGTTTGTCCAAGATCTCGTTCAGCGCTTTAATGTTTTCCTCTGTCACATCCATGTTGAAATAAATATGGCAGTGGAACGCCTCTACGTCATCGTGGTTCTTGATGTGCAGTTCTGCACCCAACAGTAGGTTAACTCCGATAGCCTTGGCTGCTAGGTATGCTTTCTTGTTAATGGTGTTGTGGTCGGTAAAGCTTATTAGGAATGGTTCATCATTGTTGTACTCCTCAATCTTCTTCACCAGCGTCACAACATCATAGTCCGTCGAACGGTCGTTCGCATTGGGATAGGTGTGGATATGTAAGTCAATATACACTGGCTGCATGGTATTCGCCTCCTTTCTCTATTCGTTACAACCTTTAAATTCATCCTCAAAGTATGGAATTGCACCATACTTGCCTTCCAAATAATTCTTCTCGTAGTTGCTATCTGTCCTAGGCTTTGCCCCGTTGTCCAGCGTTATACTCATCATCGGTGTGAGTTTTGTAGAATAGCTCGTTTTTGCCGTCTTTTCTACGAAGACCACCTGATCTCGTCTCAGCAATTTCTTTGACAGCATGTTAGTATCATGAGTCGTAAAAATCAGCTGGGCTCCGTGAGGGTTCGTTTCTGCATAGTTAAAGAGTTTTACAATACGTCGCGACAACAGCGGGTGCAACTGTGCATCCAGTTCATCCACAAACAGCGATTTCCCTTGCCGTAAGGTGTCAACAATAGGCCCGGCAAGATTAAACAGTTTCCTCGTACCATCCGACTCCCTTTCTTCTATGTCAAAATCAACCATCCCAACAACCTCACCATCTGCGTTTATTTTGCTATGCTTGGCATAGGCAACAATGGGTGGATGCTCTTTTAGGGATGCCACAATTTCTGCGGGCAGACCTTTGGGCAGCATCTTTTCGTCAATATACTCTTGTTCGGTGGTCACTTCACGGAACCCCACATCCATACTGCTGATAAAGTCCAAAATTTCATCTTTATAATCAGTCCTGGTATGAAGTATCTCCTTAGTATAGCGCGAAAAGTCATTATCTCGCAAACCGGAAATCACGCTAGGCTTTGTTCTGAACCATTCTATCACTCGTTTCGATATCTCGCCTCCCAATTGTGCGGCTAACGAAATGAACAACCTGTTATTGTTCAGTGGAATAGTGCCTTCTTTTATTGACAAACCTTCCGAGTAGTTCTGCTCATCAATCTCAATTGTATTTTGGGTGCGTCTTAATAGTGTCTTAAGTGATCGCTTGGGGAATTTTGCTACCAGCCATTCTTCTTCTATCCGTTTCGCAGTGTAGCTGAAACCGTATGTAAACTTGTCAGTGCCATCCACAAATGACATTTCAAACCGTGTTGGTCTCGCCTCCTTATCCGAAAGGAGAAAAGCATCATACGGTAACGTTTCGTTATCGTTCAGCCTCACTGAATGAATAATGATACCCCTCATCATTCCAACAGCCTTGAACACATTTGATTTACCGCAAGAGTTGGCACCATAGAAAGCCTTGGCGTTAAGAACGCGAGTGTTTGCAACAGTGGTATATCCCCTGTTGTCCATGTCCTTAATGCCTGTATCAGCCATGAACGACAATCTGATTTCTCCGTCTATCGAACGGTAATTCTCTACGATAAAGTTTGTTATCATAACTTCATTTTGTGGTTTTTACTCAAATTCGGCTTGTAAATATATGCATTTTAGTTTGTACGCACAAAAAAATTTGCATTTTCTTCAAAAAGAAGACAAATTGTCAGAAAATAATACGCCAACCTGACAGTAGCAGTTTTGGCTGACAGTATGACATGATTATGCGGATTTGGCGTAATATCAACGATTTATCTACTTATTTTCGATAAAATGGTTGTAATTTATGAGGTTTTTGCTCAAATTTTAAGAATTGGCATTCTTGTTGCTTATAATCAGGATGTGGACTCGTTCCTGAGCATCGAAACCACTCCAAGGTGTAAAGCTCTGCTGTACTGTTCAGATTACAGGATATAAACCATAATTGCTCTATGACATACGTCAAAAACGCAAGTGGTACTTCCAGATGGTCAAGCCCCTCAACGGGTGAATCATCGTGGTTGGAGTATTGGGAAAAACATACGGGTAAAAAGGCTACCCGTTGTGGTGCTACCGATTGCCATTCCACAAGCACACTCGTTGGCGGGCACGTCCAGAAGGTTTTCGGGGGTAATGAAATCTACATCACCCCTCTGTGCAAAGGCTGCAACAATCGCACAGACAACTTCTGGGTTGACACCGAACTGGTTAGAGTACCAAACGGATTGTAAACCGTTGCATGGTATGCAACGCCTCAAGTGCTCCGTAGCGGAATCGGAAGGCCACCGCATTGTTTTTCACAATTTAAACCTTACTGTTATGAGGAAAGAGATACACATTGTTTCTAATCCAAACAGAGGAGGTTGGGATGCGAAAAGACCTAACGCAGACAGGGCTTCAAAGCATTTTGATACGAAAAAAGAAGCAATGGAGTGGAGTCGCGATCTGGCAAAGAGGGAAGGACTAGAACTTATTCCTCATGGAGCAGATGGTAAGATTCAAAATCCCAACAGCTATGGAAATGACCCATGTCCTCCCAAGGACTCCAGGCATTAAGCATCGCTTTTCATGGAGGTAGCAGGCCGTTTCAAAGGCCTGCTATTTTTATTCTAGATAGGCACTATCCGGAATTTTGTGTAAATTGAAACAGGATTCAGCTGCAAGTTTGTTTTTATATCTGGATTCTGTTCTCAAATTGGTTCATAATCAAACTCTAGTTATGAATAGACTGTATCCATTTCTTCTCAATTTCCAGTACTATAGTTTCTAATCAATATTACTCATTCTCTTGCTTAATTGCTTCATATATGCATCTTATAAGTCTTTTTAACTTATTGATTTTTGTATGTAATTATTTAATGTTCATTTAGTTATTGTGTATCTCTACATTTTACGCAGTGGATTGAGTATTTTTACAATACAATGTATCATTCATAATTAATATCAGTTCATGAGTTTTGAACAGTAACGACATCGTGAACGTATAAAAGCAAGAATTTTATCTTGTTCTATGAAAGTATCATCAACAATCTTCCTTCGTTATATAGGAAATTAGTTTGGACTGCCTGATATTTCCTTTAGCAAAAAAACATAAGAACAAAAAAGCCATAAGAACGATGTTGTATCTCTTCATTTATACATTAATAATATGCTTGCATATCTGCATGTCTAATAAATGAGACAAGATCTTGTTTCACTTTTCGAGCAACTTAAAAACAGTTTAGTTTGGTTTATTTCCTTTATATATAGATACTAAATTAAACTGATTAATATATAGGACCGCACATGGAGTTATTTTTTACTACAAAGACTTGCCCGGTCGGTAATGTATAAGAGTAAAATATTATTTTTCCGTATGATGGTAAATCCATTATTTGCCAAATAAGATTGTTGCGAGCATTAGCCGGCCCCTGCGTAATTTGATGACGATAAACCTTGCTGCAGAAACATCCACAACAGTTTGACGGTGTTGTACTTTTGCGACATCAGCCCCCCCAAGCCTCTCAACGATGCTCAAAACTGGGTCGTTTATTTTTATCCATCTATGAGCATTCAATTTGACACTAATGTAGTGAGGATAATTCTTATTATCAATGGGATGGCAAGCTGGTTTATGCACAACACATCAAATATCTCAATGGCGATAACTGATACCAGCAGGATCGTTATAAACTGTATTATCAGTACAAAGAATACAATCTTTATACTCCACTTAACACCTAAAAATCAATTATTTACAGTTCTATATTCCTCAATTTTGTATATATGGATATTTACGGTATAAAATTACCATATTTGTACCATGATGTTTGTAACATTCTGATAATCAGCTAAAGTTGTTTTAGAGGAAGTCAAGTGACAAATATTCTGCATATATAATGCAAAAGCGTGCAATCATGATTATGGTTGCACGCTTTTATGCTTTTATACAAGCTGCAGAAAAAGCGCGAGAATACGTCGTACCAAGCATATAGGGTGGCATTGATGTACGGAACAAAGTTATGGCGCACAGTGGGTTTCCCACTAAAAAAAGAAAGAGGAGCCGCCATGCGCCATTAGTTTTGCAGCTGACATGGCGACGTGCCGCAGCAATCCGGCAAACGGAACATCATCAAGAAAAGGCAGCGCAACAACTATCCGGTTGCTGCGCTGCCTGTTTTTTTGTGCGTGTTATGCCATACGTTGCGAGCCGTCTGGTATGCGTCCTTACGTGGTCTGGAGGCCAAGTGCTAATCAGCTGACTGTCAATGGGTTTGCAAAAGGCCGTCTTTCGCATTGCAAAAGGCGGCCTTTCAGGCGGTAAAAGGCGGTCTTTTACTCGCCAAAAGGCCGTCACCTGTAAATCGGATGACGGCCGACGGGGTACGCAATAACGGACAATGGCAGCTCGACCAGCGCGGAAAGTATCAGCATAGGGTAAGAAAATATCATCCTGATTGCCGATTGTTTTGTACTTTCGCACGGTGAAAGCAATCTTAAACTATAACATCATGAAAAGACTTACGGCTTTGCTGGCGGCTGTGGCGGCGGTTACCTTGACCACGGCTGCCTACGGGAACGACGGCGTAGGAGAGCGGCTGTTCGTGGAAGTAAAGGACGGGCGCTTCGTCCGCGGTGGTTCACCTTATTACTATGTAGGAGCAAACATGTGGTACGGAGCCATCCTCGGCTCTACCGGGGCAGGCGGCAACCGAGCCAGGCTGCGGCAGGAGCTCGACTCGCTCAAAGCCATTGGCGTCACCAATCTGCGTGTGCTGGCCGGCGCCGACGGGCCTGACGGTGTGGCGGCGAAAGTGGAACCGGCATTGCAGACCGCCCCGGGAGTGTATAACGACGCACTGCTCGACGGGCTCGACTACATGCTCGCGGAGATGGGCAGGCGTGGAATGACTACCGTGATTTACCTGAACAACGCTTGGGAATGGAGCGGGGGCTACGGGCAATACATCGAATGGAGTGGCGCCGGGAGGCGGCCCGTGCCTGCGGTAGACGGCTGGCCGGCCTACATGGACTACGTAAAGCGGTTTGTAATGTCGCCTGAGGCAAAGGCTCTGTTCGCCAGGCACGTAAGGAACATCGTATCGCGCACCAACAGATACACCGGCGTAAGGTACGCCGACGACCCCACTATAATGTCATGGCAAATCTGCAACGAGCCGCGCGCGTTCTCAACCGAAGGGAAGGACGCCTTCGCCAAGTGGATAGCCGACGTGGCCGCGCTCATCGACTCGCTCGCACCAAGACAGCTCATATCTACCGGGAGCGAGGGCAAACACGGCTGCGAGGAGGACATAAGCCTGTTCGAGAGGATACACGCCGTGCCACAGATAGACTATCTTAACATACACATATGGCCTTACAACTGGGGCTGGGCAAGGAAGGACAGCATAACGCATGACGTAGAACGCGCCAAGGCAGAGACTAAGAAATACATCGACGAGCACGCAGCTGTAGCCCGACGCCTTGGGAAGCCCGTCGTATTGGAAGAGTTCGGCTACCCGCGCGACGGCTTCAGCTTCTCAAAGGACGCGCCCACAACCGCCCGTGACAGCTATTATGCCTATGTGTTCGGACTCGTGGAGCAGTCGGCCAAGGCTGGAGGAAAGCTCGCCGGATGCAACTTCTGGGCGTGGGGCGGCACGGCAGAGCCTTCAAAGGAGCATGTATTCTGGCAACGCGGCGACGACTATACCGGCGACCCGGCGCAGGAAGAGCAGGGACTGAACTCCGTTTTTGCGTCAGACACATCGACGATGGCACTCATACGCCATGCCAACGACAAATTGTCACGCGTCGGGCAAGCGCGTTGACGCAGGTCAAAAAGTAACGCCCGAAGCTGATATTTTCGCCGTTTTGAAACATAAATGCAGCCTGCGGGCATTAACTTTGCACCCGTAAACATGAAAGGCCGCCACAAGTAAGCGGCCGGGAAAAAGGATAACGATTTAAATTATAGGTATTATGAAAAAGGTAAAAAGATTGTTCGGCTCACTTAGAAAGAACTTCGAGTGGAGCGCAAAGGCGATGTACGCAATGCCTTATGCCAAGTAAGGCGGCGTGCATCATTCCAAACGGGATTTAAAATATTATATAACAGAAAGGCTGCTCCGTGGCGTCAACCCGCGGAGCAGCCTTTTATTGTAGCCTTACGTGCCGCCGTTGTCAGCGGTTGGGCGTGTCCCACACCTCCGTGGCGGTACACTCAATGCTTGCCGTCAGCCCTCCGCAACCGAGCAGGAAGCCGCCTTTCTCAAGCCGCCACTTGCCGTCATGGCCTACGAAAGCCAGGTCGTCGGCCTCCAGTTTGAACGTGACGGTCTTCTTTTCGCCGGGCTTCAGGCTCACCTTCTCAAACCCGCGAAGCCTCCGGTTGTCGGGCGACGACGAGGCAACGAGGTCTGTCGAATAGAGCAACACGCTCTCCTTGCCATCCATGTCGCCGTTGTTTGCCACGTCTACGCTTACCGTCAGCACGTCGCCGGGAGCGAACGATGCCTTGTCTACACGCAGGTTGGAGTACGCGTAGTATGTGTAACTGCAACCGAAGCCGAACGGCCACTGCACGTCCATCACCGCGTCATAGTTGTAGTTGCCGCCCATCTGCCCCACGTTCTCGCACGGCTTGTAGTCGTAAGTAGCCAGAGAGTTAATCCATTTGGGGTAAGTGAAGGGCAGCCTGCCGCTGAAGTTCACCTCGCCCGACAGCAGGTTGGCCAGCGCGTCGCCGCCGTAGTTGCCGGGAAGCATGATGTCTATGACGGCCTTTGCCAGCGGTTCGATGTCGCGTATGATGCGCGGCCGCCCCTCGTTGAGCACGAGCACAATAGGCTTTCCCGTCTTGGCGAGAGCCTTTACAAGGCTGCGCTGGTTCTCGGAGAGCGTCAGGTCGTTGAGGTTGCCCGGCGTTTCGCAGTAAGAGTTCTCGCCTATGCAGGCTATGATGACGTCCGCCGAGGCCGCAGCCTGCACCGCCTTGTCTATTTCCGGGGCGTTCTCTTCCCACCAGTTGTCGTTCCTGTAGGGCGCGTAAGTAACGCCAGGCTCATAGCTTACGTTGGCTTTCCCGAACTGGTTGCACAACGCTTCGTAGATTGTGTTGTACGCTCCGGCGAACTCGTCGGCGCGGTGTCCCTGCCAGGAATAAGACCATCCGCCGTTAAGGCAGCGCATGGAGTTGGCGTTAGGGCCGGTCAGCAGTATTTTTGTTCCTTCCTTTATGGGCAGCAGCTGGCCGTCGTTCTTCAGCAATACGATTGACTCTTCGGCGGCGCGCAGTGCCTCGGCGGCATGTTCTTGTGAGCCGAACTTGGTGTATTCCGTGATGTCCCAATACGGATTGTCGAACAACCCGAGGCGGTATTTCAGGCGGAGCACGCGCGCTACGGCGTCGTCTATGCGGCTCATGGGCACTTCGCCTTCCTCTACAAGCTCTTTAAGGTAGGTGCAGAAGCTCGTCTCGTAAGGCACCATCGACATGTCTATGCCAGCGTTGATGGCTATCTTTACGGCCTCCTTCTTGGTTGCGGCGACGTGGTCGCGCGTGCAGAGGTTGTTTATGTCGGCCCAGTCGGTCACTATTAGGCCGTCCCAGTTCAAGTCTTCTTTCAGCCACTCGGCCAGCAGTTCACGGTTGGCGTGGAACGGCACGCCGTTGTCTACGGCAGAGTTAACCATCACCGAGAGCGCACCTGCACGCACAGCGGCCAGGTAAGGGGCAAAATGCTTCTCGCGGAGGTCGCTCCGTGGAATGGCCGACGGCGTGCGGTCCTTGCCCGATACGGGCACTCCGTAGCCCATGTAGTGCTTCACGCACGCGGCCACATTGTACTTGCCTATGTGGTTGGGGTCGCCGCCCTGGAAGCCGCGCACGGCCGCCACGCCCATCTCTGCGTTCAGGTAGGCATCCTCTCCGTAGTTTTCCCACATGCGGGGCCAGCGCGGGTCGCGCCCCAAGTCAACCACCGGGGCATACGTCCAGGGCACGCAGCTGGCGCGGGTCTCATACGCCGACACCTCGGCTCCACGCCTTACGAGGTCGCGGTTGAACGTAGCGCCCATGTTGACGCCTTGCGGAAAGAGCGTGCCGTCAAGCGTATAGGTGGTGCCGTGTATTTCGTCTACGCCGTAGATGCAGGGTATTCCTATTTCCTTCATCGACTTTTTCTGGATTTGGCGTATGGCTTTTGCCCACACTTCCTTCTTCTGCGCCACGCTCAAAGGCACGTTCAGAAGCGAGCCTACCTTGTATTTGCCTATTACGGTGTCGAGCATAGCCTCGCTAAGCGTGAAGCCGTCGCGGCTCCGCTCGAAGTCGGTCACTACGTCGATTGTGATTTCACACATCTGCCCTACTTTCTCTTCAAGGGTCATCTTGCCGAGCCATGCCTGTATTTTCGCCTCAATTTCAGGGTCGGCAGGTATGGCCGGGCGCACCTGCGCCGCGCCGTTGAGGCATCCTCCGGCACACAAGGCCGCGGTCATTGCAATGCTTTTTAATCGTTTCATGATATGTCTTTGTAATTACTTGATAATCAACGGGTTTGCAAAAGGCCGTCTTTTAGGTTGCAAAAGACGGCCTTTCAGGCGGTAAAAGGCGGTCTTTTACACGCTGAAAGGCCGTCACCTGTAAATCAACCTTTATACTAACATCAAAAAACTAACACTGTCCTGATATTCAACCGCGATGCGGCCGTTCACCAGTTCATAAGTTTTTTCAGGTATGACGTAAGCTCCACGGCCATCTTGCGGTGCTGACGCATAGTGGGATGCCAGCCCGGCGCATAGCCGAGCGAGCCTGTCTGCGGCGACATGTCGAAGCAGTACACCTCGCCGTCGCCGGCCTCGCGCCGTTCAGCCGTCACCGTGTCGAGCGCCTTCTTCACATCGGCGAGTTGCCTGCCGTTGAGCATACACCCGGTGAGCAGTACGATTTTGGCTTTCGGATAGATGTCGCGCAGACGGGCTACAAACCGTCGGTAAACGCCGGTGAGCAGCTTCATGTCATACTTGTTTTCGCTCACGTCGTTGGTTCCGAGGTTTACACACACTACATCGGGCGTGTACAGAGAGTGCTCCCAACGCTCCGACGGGTCGAGAAATAGCGTCCGCCCGTACATGGCCGGCATACAGTCGCCGCTGCCGGAGGCCGGTGAGCCGTAGTTTCGGTACACTCCTATGCCCGAACGGGCCACTACCAAGTGCTGCGCTTGCAACGCACGGGCCGTCAGTGCGGCGTAAGTGTAATAATGGTTCTCCGTATCGTATGTAAACGGAGCGTCCCTATCTTCTGACTCTATGCCGTATCCGCACATGATGGAGTTGCCTATGAACTCGATGCGCCGCCGCGGAAGCACGGGCGCAGGGGCGAGTTCTTTGCCCTCGTCTACGTACAGTCCTTTGAATACAGGCCGCAACTCGTGTCCCTCTATGGCGTACATGATGCGTGCTGAATGCGTGCCGTCGGGCAGCCCTTCGGCCAAGACGCACAGCGAGTCGGCCTCGCCGAAGTGTATGCGGAACGGCAGTCCGCCGTCTATCTCGACCATGAAGTCGCCGCTGCCCGGCTTCACCGCCATGGCGAGCGACGTGCCCTTGAAGTCGGCGAGGATGCTGACGCCGGGGTATGTAAACGCCACGTTGGGGCTGTAACGCCTGCTTATGCGTCCCATGTAGGTTATGCCGGGGTCGTTGGCAGGTATGAACTGGCCGCTTACAGGCTGTGCGCCGCACAGCTGTACGGCACATGCCGCAACGGCCACAACAATGATTTTAAGTATTTTCATGGTCTGTCTCCTTTATATATAACAGCCTGCCGGGCTTTCACCAGCGTCAGGCAAAGCGTTCGATTATTTCCATGCACATCCTGCCGTTGTGGTAGGGGCACTTCCAGAAGCCTGCCTTGTCGTCGCGGCGGTTGACAGACCCGTCGGGCATCAGGCTCCAGTGCCACTCGCCGTTGGCGTGGTCTATGATTTTGTCCTTGATGAACTGCCAGCATTTCATGGCCGTGTCGAGTGCTTTTTCGTCGCCGAAGTGCTGATAGAGATTGACGTGCCCCACTACGTTCTCGGCCTGCACCCACCAGTGAAGTTCGCGGTCTGTGCGGTCTTCAGCCGTAAAACGCTCGTAAATCATGCTGCCGTCGGGGTTCAGTCCCTCGTCGGCGGCGCGTGCGATGTTCGTGATTACAGGCTCAATCCGCTTCAGCAGAGCCTCGTCGCCGAGCACAAGCGCGGCCTCGTGGATGAGCCATGACGCCTCGATGTCGTGTCCGTAGGATATTATGTTGCCGTCGGTGTGCCAGCAGTTGTCGAAGAAGAGGTCAAGGTGATACGTCTTTTTATTGAGTATTTTGCCGGTGAACAAGTCGAGCATGTTCCTCAACTGCCGCTCCAGCTGTTCGTCCTTCCACACGCGGTAGAGGTTGGCGTAAGGCTCGAGTATATGCAGGTGGGTGTTCATAGTCTTGCTCGTGTTCTCGTCCTTGTCGCTAAGGCGCATGTCCTCGATGGGCTTCCACTCGCGCGTAAACGCCTCGATGTAGCCGTTCCGGTCGCGGTCGAAGCTGTATTTTTCTACCGTTTCAAACAGTTTTACGGCATAATCGAGAGCCTCACGGTCGCCCGTGGCTCGCGCGTATTCGCTCAGTCCGTAGATGGCGAAGCCCTGCGCGTAGACTTGTTTTTTCGTGTCGAGCGGCTCGCCATTGGCCGTAAGCGACCAGTACACGCCCCCGAAGTCTTTGTCGTAGAACCTGTCTATGATGTAACGCTTGGCTCGCGTGGCCGTCTCCAGGTATTCCGGCTTGCGCAGCAGGCGGTAAGCCGCCGAGAAAGTCCACAGTATGCGCGCGTTGAGAATGGCCCCCTTGGGCGCGTCGGCGTGCAGTTTGTCGTCGCCGTCTATGCGTCCGTAAAAGCCGCCTTGCACGTTGTCGGCCATCTTCTCCATCCAGAACGGCAGAATGCCGGTCGTCAGTTCATGCTCCACTTCAATGCGGAGCGTGGTTATGTTATTGTTCATTTGTTTGCTTGCGTTTAATGTTCAACTGCTCGATGATTTTCGCAACCTTCTGTTCTCCCAACGGATAGCAGAGTATGAAGATGACCGACACTACCGACGCGGCGGCAGGCAGCCAGCTCAAGAACATCTTTATGCCGTCTATAGTCTCCGCGCTCTGCACGGCGTTGGCCTCGAAGCCGAAGTAGGAAAGCAGCCATCCGGTCAGCGCTGTGCCTATTGCCCAGCCGAACTTCTGGCTCATCGACGAGGCCGAGAAGATTAAGCCGGTGGCGCGGTTGCCGGTGTTAAGCTCCGAATAGTCGGCGCAGTCGGCGTACATCGACCACAACAGGGGGAATATGCTGCCTGCGAACATGCTGATGACGCATTGGAACACGAAGATAAGAACTATGTCGTCCTTGTCGAACCAGTAAAAAACGATGCTCAATACGGCCGTCATCAGCATCGAGAAAGCAAACGTCCGCTTCTTCCCGAAACGGTTGCTTACCGGCGCGGCGAGCACCACTCCCACGATGTTTGCCATCTGTCCGAGAGCCAGGAACAGGCCGCTTAGCACGAAAGACACGCCGAAGAGCGACACCGTCTCAAAGTTTTCCTCCACTATGTAGTACTTGAAGTAGTACACGGCGGCGCCGTCACGTATAGAGTTGAACACCAATGCGCCCACTCCGGCGACGAAAAGCACCCACCAGGGATGGTTGTGCAGCAGGTCGCGGATGTCTGTTTTGAGCGACGTCTTCTTGTCGTTGATTGGCTTTACGCGTTCTTTCGTCCACGAGAAACAGCCGAAGAAGAGCAGCACGCACGCCGCCGCTATGACGGCTGCGGCCATGAACCAGCCCGTCTGTTGCGCCTCCACGCTGTCGCTGTGACCGCTGAATGCGTTTGCCATGGGCATGAACAGCAGCAAGGCAATAAAGCTTCCGATGTATGCGAACATCATGCGGAACGTCGAAAGGGTGTTCCTTTCGTTTGGATTTGGGCTCATAACGCCGAGCAACGAGGCGTAAGGCACGTTGATGGCGGAGTACACCATCATCATCAGCGAATACGTAACGTAGGCGTAAACGAGCTTGCCTGTGTCGCCGAAAGGCGGCGTATAGAACGTAAGAGCGCCCACAACGCCGAACGGAACGGCCAAAAATAGTATGTAGGGACGGAACTTTCCCCACCGGCTGCTTGTCCTGTCGGCCACGACTCCTACTATCGGGTCGAACACGGAGTCCCATATTCGCGTAACGAGGAACATCGTTCCCACCATGGCGGCAGGCAAACCGAACACGTCGGTGTAGAATATCATCAGGTACGCGCCAAACAATTTCCAGAACATCGACGACGCCATGTCGCCGAAGCCGTAACCTATCCTTTCCCTAAGCCTTATCATAAGCTGAATGAATAATGATTAATGAAAAATGAAAAATCGCTTGTTCTGCACTCAATGGCGCAGCAATATTATTCATTTTTCATTATAAATTCTTCATTGTCTTCATGTTTCTGTCTATCAACTTCTTAAGAGTTTCCACCGATGCGGTTGTTGTCAGTCCGTCCTCGGGCGTGTTCATGCAGTAGTCTACGAGGCGGTCGATGGTCGATACGGCCACGTGCATACGTGTGTCTGACGACGCGTAATAGATGTAGACGGTGCCGTCCTCGTCGGCTATCCAGCCGTTTGAGAAGAGAACGTTAGACACATCGCCCACGCGTTCGATGCCGACGGGAGCCATGAAGTGACCGCCGGGACGGGCGATGACGCGCGTCGGGTCGTCGAGTGCGGTCATGTACATGTACAATACATAACGAAGTCCGGCCGCGCAGCCGCGCACTCCATGTGCCAGATGCAGCCATCCGTAAGGCGTCTTGATTGGAGCGGGACCCTCGCCGTTCTTCACTTCCTTGATGGTATGGTAGCTTCGTGCGTCTATTATTTTCTCTTCCGTCACCTCGGCGTTGGCAATGTCGTCAACCAAAGCCCAGCCTATGCCGCCGCCGCTGCCGGTGTCGATGAAGCCATCTTGCGGCCTTGTGTAGAGCGCGTACTTCCCGTTGACGAACTCCGGGTGCAGAACAACGTTGCGTTGCTGGCTCTTCGTCTTTAGGTCGGGCAGTCGTTGCCACGTTTTCAAGTCCTTGGTGCGCGCAATGGCGGCGGTCGCCGTGGCGGCCGAGAGGTCTCCGGCAGGGGCGGAGTCGTCATGTCTTTCGGCGCAGAATATGCCGTATATCCAGCCGTCCTCATGCTTTGTGAGGCGCATGTCATAGATATTGGTTGCGGGGATTACGTCATCCGGCATGGTGACGGGATAGTCCCAAAAGCGGAAGTTGTCAACTCCGTTGGGGCTTTCGGCCACCGCGAAGAACGACTTTCGGTCGGCTCCCTCAACGCGGACTACCAGCAGATACTTTCCATCGAGCTTTATTGCGCCCGAATTGAGCGTGGCGTTCATGCCGATGCGCTCCATCAGATACGGGTTGGAATGCCTGTCAAGGTCGTACCGCCAGAACAAAGGCGTGTGCGCGGCGGTGATTATAGGGTACTTGTATCGTGTGAACACGCCGTTGCCTTCGTCCATAGGCTCGTTCTTGCGGGTGAGCAACGCCTCGTGGCGCGCCGTCAGTTCTTTCAGTTTTTCGTCAAAGCTTTTCATGTGATATGTCGTTTTACCTTTTTACTTTTTTACCGTTTTACCTTTCAACACCGTCTCCATGTCCTTGGCGAAGAGCGTGCGGCGGTCGTTGTAGAACTTCTGGAAGTCCTGCGCCGAAGCGTGTCCGGGATAAGGGGCGTAGAAGTGTTTGGGCTTGTCGTGCGCGTTGCGCCACACCAAGACGTAGCTTATCGGATATTTCTCGATGACCGGCATGAGCGTCTTGGTCCACCACTCGGCATCTGGCACCGACTCATAGCCCGTTTCGGTTACGGCCATCGGCTTGCCGTGGCTTCTGCTTACGGCGGTCATTATGCGCAGCGAGCGGTCAAGATTTTCTATATATGCCGCGCGGTCTTCATATTGGTAAGCGTCTACGCCGATAACGTCAACGATGCCGTCGCCCGGCCAGCGGCGCAGGTATTCGGCCTCGTCGCGCGGCTCTATGCCTGGAGAGTAAGCCCAAATGAGCTGCGTCGCGCCCTTCTCGCGCATCCGCTGGTACGTCATTTGCCAAAGGGCGTCGTATTCATCATCGGTGCAAAGCGCCTGTCCCCACCAGAACCAGCTGCCCGTATGCTCGTGCCACGGGCGGAACATCACGGGTATCTTCACGCCGTCCGCAGTCTTTATTGAGTTGAGGAAGTCGGCAACGCGGTCTAACCAGGCGATGAACTTCGCATGGTTTTCGCCTCCGGGGAGCACCGAGCGCACAGCGGTGGAGTCTGAAACGCCCCACGCGTCCTTGCCCGTAAGCGGATTGTCGGCGTGCCAACTGAACGATACCATGCCGCCCCTTTCGTACTGCGCCACGCTTTCGCGGCGTATCTTGTCGAACGGTACGCCGTCAAGGTTGTTGTCGTGCCCCAGTTCCAAGTGACCGAGGTCGAACGACATTACCGACGGGTAGTCGCCGCATACGCTCTTCACGTCGCTCCGTCCTTCGTCGCCAACCCATCCGATGCCATACATCGGGTCGTCGTGGTGGCCGAACATGAACACGCCCTGCTCCGGCAAAGCCCGCAGTACGGACAGCATTTCGCGGGCCTCCGGCGTATGTTTGCACTCCTTGTCCGCACCGCCTGCGGTCATTCCGCCCGTTGCGGCGTGCGCTCCGGTCTGCCATGCAGCCGTAGCCAGCAGGCACAAGCCTAACGTTATTCTCGATTTCAGGTTCATTATAAATTGTTTAAACGGTTAATTTCACTTGTAAGGTAATTTCGTTTGCAAAGTTACAAACTTGTGAAATCAATCACAAATACAATTTTATCACAAAGTAATACTTTCCATTTATTTCGATGAAAACATGCCTGCGGCGCGGTCTACATGCGCATACACAGGCCTCATTATACCTTATTTATTATATACATCGCAACCGGCTGCGCCCCTTTCAGCCATCCCTTGCAAGGCATGAAAACGCCGCCTGCGCAACGCCTTGATATCCAATGCTTTGCAAAAGGCCGTCTTTTGCAGGCTAAAAGACGGCCTTTTAGCGTGCGATTTGCGGCCTTTTGCAATGCGAAAGGCCGCCTCTTGGAAAACCATCTCGACCACCCCGGCGTAAAGACGGCCTGCTGCCTGTTCCCGTTCAACGCCCGACGATTGCACGGAAAACGGGAAAAGTACCATTAACCGACAAAATAGTATTTTGCATCCGGCGGCTTTTGCAATAATTTTGCAACCGTAAACTTGCGTTGGACAATTTTCAATCACCTAAACAAATAAACAACTATGAAACGAAAAATGCTATTTACCCTCTTGTCGTTGCTATGCACACTGTGCACGAAAGCGGCGACAAAGGAAGTTACAACGACACTCTGGACGGGCGAGCAAGCCGTGACGTGGAGTGACGTGGTTACCGTGGAGGCTTCAAAATTCACGGGAGCCGGCGCGAAAGTGGGCGACGTCGTGTCCGTGCATGTCGAAGAAACGGTGCAAGGCAGTTGGCCGCAAGTCATGTTCTGCCAGAGCAATTGGAGCCCGATGCCCAGCTATGAAAACGGTGTACACGTAGACCCCGTGCCCGGCGATGTAAGGTTTGAAATCACGACAGACGAAATCCTGGCATTGTTGCAGCAAGGCGGAGCGGTGTTCAAAGGCGACGGAATAGCCAAGCTTACGCGTGTAGAGCTGATACAGGAGGTTGAGCTTGCCGACGGAGAAAAGGGCGACCCCGTACACAATGTGTGGGCGGGCAACAAGGCGATAGACTGGAGCGAGGGTGTGCAGAACGGCTGGCAGCAAATCGAAGCATCGGCCTTCGCCGACGCGCAGGTGGGCTGGAAGCTGCGCTTCAACTATTCCAACCTTGCCATGGGAGCGCAAGGACACATCTCTGCGGTACATTCTGACGGTTGGGTTGACATGCCCGACGCCGCCGAATACGTGCCGCTTACGGCATCATACTTCGAGTTCGGCATTACCGACGCAATGCTCGCAGAGCTTCAGAAGGGTGGTTGCATCGTGTCAGGTATCGGCTTCAACCTCACGAGCGTTGACCTCATAGACCCTGCACAAATCCCCGCGATGACCTGCACGCTGGCCGCCGACGCCGTGAAATGCTGGGAAGCAGGCGAGCAACCGCAAATCAGCGTCACCCTGCAAAGCCTCGAAAGCAAGGAAATGACTACCAGCGTGACCGTCCGATTGCGCACTGACGCCTATGAAGACGTTGACTCTTACACCAAGGAAGTAACCGTGCCAGGCGGCGGAGAGCAGACCGTAGCGTTCCCCCTGACGCTCAAGCCCGGCTTCTACCACGCCGTCGTTGAGGCAAACTATGGCCTCGTGCGCGACTTCAACATAGGTTACGACCCTACGTCCATCGTCTCCGAGCCCGACATGCAGCCTGACTTCAACGACTTCTGGGCAAAGGCCAAGGCCGAACTCGCAGCCGTTGACATCAACGCCAAGGTCACTCTTGACGCTGAGAAGTCAACAGGCGCACGCAACGTGTACTTTGTCGAGATGCAATCCGTCGGCAACGGCGACGGCAACCCCGTCACCATACGCGGCTACTATGCCGTGCCGAAGGCCGAAGGTACGTACCCAGTGGTAATCACACAGAACGGATATGACAGCGGCGGAGCGTCGCAAATATACTGGCCCGACACCAACGGAAACCCCGAATGGATAGAGCTGAACATCAGCAACCGCGGACAGCTCGTCAACAACCGCCCTCCGTACAAGGACGAAAACGCCTTCTACGGCGAGGATTACAAGGAAAACGAATGGTTTGCGTACAACTTTGGCGACAAGGACACCTACTATTACCGCGGCGCATACATGGACGTAGTGCGCTCTATCGACTTCGTCATAGCTTCAAACGAGCTTGACTGCGCCAAGGGCAAGGTGCAAAAAGAAAACATCTTCATGACCGGCGGCTCGCAGGGAGGCGCGTTCGCCATTGCCGGAGCTGCCCTCGGCGACGACCGTCTGAACGCTATCGCGCCGAGGATACAGTTCATGGGCGACTTCCCCGACTACTTCCGCGTAGGCTCCTGGCCTGCAAACGTAGCCCGTGACATGCAGAAAAAGCTCTCGATGAGCGACGATGAGATGTACAAGTTCCTGTCTTATTTCGACACGAAGAACCTCGCCACACTCGTAACCTGCCCCGTAACGTCGGCCATGGGACTGCAAGACCCTGTCTGTCCGCCGCACACCAACTTCGCGCCTTACAACAACTTCAAGTCCGAAGAGAAGCATTACGTAGTCAACCCCGAGTGCCAGCACGAGACGCCTGGCGACTGGTACAACGCCTACATGGACTTCTTCAAGGCTCATTTGAAGAGCACTGAAGACCCGGATGTTCCCACAGAGCCTACCATTGTGCCGATAAACCTCTACACGGGGGAGCAGGTTTGCACCGACAACTGGGAGGGATACCAAATCATCGACGCGTCAAAGTGCCAACTGATAGCAGCAGGCGATGAAATCGTTGTCACCGTATCGGCTCTCTCTCCGACATCAAGCTCACCGCAACTCATGCTCAACGACAAGTCGTGGGGCGTACTCGTTGACACTGAAAGCATATCTCTCGCAGGCGTAACGCTGCCCTACGAAGCCGTAATACCCGTAACAGAAGCTATGGCAACGGAGCTCAAGGCCAACGGATTCATCGTAAAAGGCCAAGGCATTACGTTCACATCGGTGGTTCTCCGGCACAAAGTCTACCCGTCAGAGGTAGAGAAAGGCGACGCCGCAACTACCGTTTGGACAGGTGAAGAAGTCGTCAGTTGGGAGGAAGAAACCAATAACTCTGTACTCATAAGCGCATCAAACCTGCCTTCAAACATGAAGGCAGGCGACAAGGTCCGCGTCTACATAACAGGTCTTGGAGTAGAGTCTGCCACGGGTAGGCTCATGGCCAACTGGACGTCTTTGGACGGTTTTACCAACGTCTCGCCGCTGAAGGGCAACTACTACGAGTACACTTTGACTGACGCAAACATCACAGCACTGAAAGAAAGCGGCCTGCGCATAGGCGGAAACAGGTACACCGCCACGCGCGTTGACATCATAGACCCTGCCAAGGAGTATCTTGTCATCCCGCAGATTGACGACGCCGACATCAAGGCTTGGGAGAAAGACGAGACCCCGAACCTGACAATGACCATGACCAACGTTGAGACTGAGAGCGTGACCGTGCCCTACACAATAACTCTCTACCGCGACATGGTGGACGACGAGACCGGCACGCATAGCGTATACCAGACTTACTCAACCGACGTTACGCTGGCGGCCGGAGAGACGAAGACAGTAGACCTCGAAATGACCGGCCTCACGGAGCCGGGCTTCTACCAGCTCATTGCGTCGGTGAACGGCAACGACGTGTGTTCATACAACATCGGCTATGACCCTACGGGCATAGTTTCGCCCGACGATTCGCAGCCCGACTTCAAGGCGTATTGGGACGAGGCGAAGGCCGAACTGGCAGGAATAGGCATGGACGTGAAGATGACCGAACTGCCGGAATACAGCACGGCGGCACGCAAGGTGTACCTTGTCGAGATGAAGAGCGTGGCCGACGAGGCGGGCGGAGAGCCTGTGACAATCAAGGGATATTACGCCGAACCGACCGCCTCAGGCACTTATCCTACCGTCATAAGGTATCAGGGCACCGACGGCGGAACGTCCGCCCTGCCCGCGCCGATGGGTGGAGACGACAACAAGGAGTGGTGCGAGTTTGTCCTCTCTACGCGCGGACAGATGCTCTGCCGCGATGACAAATACGGCTACGACTTCTATTCTTACGGCTGGGGAGACATGCGCAAGCACTACTACCGCAACGCTTATCTTGACTGTGTGCGCGCCGTTGACTTCGTGAAGAGCCGCGACAAGGTAGACCAGGACGCCATCTTTGCCGCCGGAGGCTCGCAAGGCGGATGCTTCACATACGTAGCCGCCGGACTGACGCAGGCCTTCCGAGCCATCGCCCCGAGCATAACGGGACACGCCGACTTCACCGACGGCATGAGGATTGTGAACTGGCCGCGCCAGAAGTTCCTTGATGCGCAGGATGCTTTGGGCTGGACTGACGAGGAGCGCGACGCCTTCAACTCGTACTTTGACACGATGAACTTCGCCAAGTGGGTGACCTGCCCCGTAATAACAAGCTTCAGCCTGCAAGACACAACAGACCCGGCGCACACCAACATCGCGCCCTACAACCTCTTGCAGAACGCCGAGAAGGCCGACAACCGATATATCATCAACCCCTTCCTCGGCCACGGCACGCCGGGCGACTGGACGCAGACGTACATGGATTTTTTCGAGAATTACGTCGGCACTAAAATCCCGACAGGCATCAACGAGGTGACAACCGAAGCGCAGGATGCCGCCGACGGCCCTGCCTACAACCTCGCCGGGATGCGCGTCGGCGACGACTACAAGGGCATCGTAATAGTAAACGGAAGAAAATACATCAGGAAATAACGGGCGCATGAACGCTACCGGCGTAACGCCTTGACATTCAACGCATTGCAAAAGGCCGTCTTTTAGCTTGTAAAAGACGGCCTTTTAGCGTGCAATATGCGGCCTTTTGGAATGCGAAAGGCCGCATATTGGGTTTCATCCGCAGTTTAGGTGTATCATAATTTTTCATCCATCATGACATGCCACATAAAATGGCACCGCCCTTGTAGGGGCATAATTCATTATGCCCGAACGCTATGAAAGAGCGTATGGATGACGTTTGGCTGCGAAATACGTTTCTTACGAAACGTACGGGCATAATGAATTATGCCCCTACAAGGGCGGTGTCCTATTTGCGCTTATTTTTATTACTAACGGAATGCTCGTACACCCAAACTGTCGATGACCCACTTTTGTCAGATAATCACTTTCTTCTTGAAGTACGTCTCGCGGAACTCCGTGGGCGAGCAGTTTTTCTTGCGCTTGAATATGCGGTTGAAGTTAGACAGGTTGTTGAAGCCGCACTCGTAGCAAATCTCGGCTACCGACATGGTGGTGTCTATCAGCAGGCGCGACGCGTGGCCGAGACGTATGTCGATGACGTAGTCAGACAGCTTCCTGCCCGTGCGCTGCTTGAAGAAGCGGCTGAAGGCGGCCGGCGTCATGCTCACCATGTCGGCCAGCGTGTTAAGGTGTATTTCGTCCTGGTAGTGCTCGCTGATGTATTGCTGTACCTTCTGCACGCGGCGGCTGTTGGCCTGGAGGTTAACCTTGGCGAACGACGACGAGGACAGTTCGCGGGCCTCGTCGGTGAAGAAGGACAGCTCGTAGAGCAGCGTGAGAAACTGCGTAACGGCGTAGAAGCCCTTGGCCTCGGGCAGGGTGTCGAGCAGGAAGTAAATCTTCATTATCGCCTGCACGGGGAAGCAGAGGCCGTTGCGCGCCTTGTCGAGCATCACCTTCACGCGGTCGAACTGGTTGGTGTTGACGAGGCTGTCGAAGAAATGCGGCGCGAACTGGATGGTTATTTCCCTAATGTCGTCCGACTTGCAGTCGCCCTGCTCCCATACATGTTCGAGGTCGGTGGTGGCTATCAGCACAAGGTCGTAGTCGCCTACGGTCTCCACCGAGTCGCCGACGATGCGCCGCAGGCCCGTGCCGTGTTCTACGAAGTTAAGCTCGTATTCCGCATGGCAGTGCATGGGGTAGGTGAATTCCGTCTTGTGACGGTCAACGATGTAGAAGCAGTCTTTGTCTGAAAGAGGCGTGATTTCGCGCAGTATGTGGTGCTCATAGTTGTCCTTTTCCATGGTCGTACAAGGCTTTTTACGTGTTTTTATTGCATATTCGGTTGCGAATATAATACTTTTTTGCGACAATCTGCCATGTCACATGCAAAAGATGTGTAATTTGTTGTAAATCAACGTGTTTCCAAAAGGCCGTCTTTTAGCTCCTAAAAGACGGCCTTTTAGCGCGCGATTGACGGCCTTTTGCAGGGCGAAAGACCACCTTTCGCGTGGCATCCGCAGTTTAGGGGTATAGTATTACTGTACTTTTTTTTGTCTTTGTGATAGCATTTTATGTACGCCTCCTACTTTAATCCAGGCAGGATGTACACATGAAATGCTATGGCAAAAGCAAAAGGCAATGCTGTTATCGCATACACCTGAATTGCGATGAGCCGCTTCTTGGAAAAAGGTTTGTGGCTTTTGTATCATCATCTGATAAAATAGTGCAAAGCGGTAAGCCGGATTTTCACTACCTTTGCAGACGGAAAATAATCTGAAAACTATACGACCAATGATGAACTTCACGAAAAACCTATGTCTGCTCGCAGGCGCACTGTCGCTTTGCGGCAGCATTGCGGCCGAGACGGTAGACATCTCTACACCGCACACCTCTTTGATATTAGACGCCACGGAGGGGCAGGAGCTGAAACAACTGTATTACGGCGACCGCCTCACTGCCGCCGACATAGCCAACATCAACGCCGCAGGCGGCGCATCTTACGCGGCATATCCTGTCTACGGAACCATCTGCCAAGGCGAGACCGCGCTGGCAGTGAAGCATACGGACGGCAACCTGTCGCTGCAAATGGAGGTGGTGAAGGTCGGCAAAAAGACCGAAGGCAACGCCACGGTTACCACCGTCACGATGAAGGACAAGGTGTATCCGCTCTACGTGGATGTATGTTACAAGACGTACGGCGACGCCGACGTAATAGAGACTTGGACGGAAATACGCCACGACGAGCGGGGCACGGTGGTGCTAAACCAGTTCGCCTCGGGCTATCTGCCCATACGCCGCGGCACGGTATGGCTCTCGTCACTCTACGGAGCGTGGGCCAACGAGGCGCAGGTGTGCCAAGAACAGCTTGAGCCCGGCATGAAAGTGATTAAGAACAAGGACGGACTGCGCAACTCGCACACGGCCCACGCCGAGGTGATGTTCAGCCTCGACGGCCGTCCGAGGGAGAACTCCGGCGCGGTAATAGGCGCGGCTCTCTGCTACGGCGGCAACTACAAGCTGCGCATAGACACCGACGAGAGCGACTATCACCACTTCTTCGCCGGAATAAACGAGGAGAACTCGGCCTACAACCTGCCGCGCGGCGAGGTGTTTGCAACGCCCGCGCTCGCCCTGACTTACAGCCGGGAAGGCCTTAGCGGAGCGAGCCGCAACTTCCACAAATGGGGCCGCAAGCACCGCCTTATGCACGGTGACAAGGAGCGAATGATACTGCTCAACAGCTGGGAAGGCGTGTACTTCGACATCAATCAGAAGGGCATGGCGCAGATGATGCAGGACATTGCCTCGATGGGCGGCGAGCTGTTCGTGATGGACGACGGCTGGTTCGGCTCGAAATACCAACGCAACAGCGACAACGCCGCGCTGGGCGACTGGACGGTTGACGGCCGCAAGCTGCCCGAAGGCATAGAAGGCCTGCTGCGCGATGCTAAGAAGAACGGCGTGAAATTCGGCATATGGATAGAGCCGGAGGCCACCAACACCACCAGCGAACTGTACGAGAAGCACCCCGAATGGATAATAAACGCGCCCAAGCGCGAGCCCGTAACGGGGCGCGGAGGCACGCAGCTGATGCTCGACCTGGGCAACCCAGAGGTGCAGGACTTCGTGTTAGGCATCGTTGACAACCTCATGATGAAGTATCCCGAGATAGCTTACATCAAGTGGGACTCGAACATGGGCATACAGAGCGCAGGCTCGTCATACCTCACCAAGGACAACCAGAGCCACCTGTACATAAACTATCACCGCGGATTTGAGAGCGTATGCCAGCGCATAAGGGCGAAATATCCCGACCTGGTAATACAGGCCTGCGCCAGCGGAGGCGCGAGGGCGAACTGGGGCGTGCTGCCTTACTTCGACGAGTTCTGGGTGAGCGACAACACCGACGCCCTGCAACGCATCTACATGCAGTGGGGAACGTCTTACTTCTTCCCGGCCATTGCAATGGGCTCGCACATTGGCTCGAACCCGAATCACCAGACTTTCCGCAACATACCGATAAAGTTCCGCATCGACGTAGCCATGAGCGGCCGCCTCGGCATGGAAATCCAGCCCAAGAACATGACAGAAGAGGAGAAGGCTCTGTGCCGCAATGCCATTGCCGAATACAAGCAAATCCGTCCTGTGGTGCAGTTCGGCGACCTGTACCGCCTCGTCTCTCCCTACGACAAACTCGGCGTAGCGTCACTCATGTACGTGTCGGAGGCGAAGGACAGGGCCGTGTTCTACTGGTGGAAGACGGAGACCTTTGTCAACCAGCACCTGCCGCGCGTCAAGATGGCAGGCCTCGACCCGGCCAAGACTTACCGCGTACACGAGCTTGACCGCATTGACAACAAGCCGCTCGCGTTCGAGGGTAAGGCCTTCACGGGGCAGTTCCTTATGGACAACGGGCTGGAAATACCCTACACGCACGACGTTGACTACAACAAGCTGAACAGCTGGTCGAGCCGCGTGCTCCTGCTGGAAGAAGTTAAATAATATAGTAAATGTAGTTGCTTAAAGCAGCGAAAGCCCTGCATGGCGCGGCATTCCGAGGCCGCCCTGCGGGGCTTTTGCGTGCCTGTAAGCACCGCGCGGAAAGAGTATTTGTACACCGCCGTGTAACGCCTTGATTTCCAATGCGTTGTAAAAGGCCGTCTTTTGCAGGCTAAAAGACGGCCTTTTAGCGTGCGATTGACGGCCTTTTGCAATGCGAAAGGCCGTCAATCGCACGCCTACCCCACTCCAACCATGCGCAATGCGGCTTGACAAGCCGCATCGGTGAAATGAAAATAAAAGCCTGTCGCACTCCATTTTATTTTGCGTTTCACCCGGTTTGGATAAATTTCTCACGCTCACTAAAACAAAAACAATATTGCTTTCGTTTCGCTTAACCGAAATTTTGCATTATCTTTGCATTATCAAACCAGAATGCTATGAACAAAATTTCTGACATCACTCACATCCACCTGAAACTGAAGAAACAGGCCCTGAAGGACATGTTCTTCCTCTGTGTCGGCATATTGATGTATTCGTTCGGCTACACGGCGTTCATCCTGCCCGACCAAATCGTCATGGGCGGCGCGTCGGGTATAGCCGCATTGCTGTTTTACGGCTTCAAAATCCCGCCCGCGCTGTCAATCTGGGGCATCAACATCATAATGATAATCATAGCCTACCGCACGCTTAGCAAGCAGTTCACCGTGCGCACCATCATCGGCGTAACCATCCTCTCGGCCATGATTGGCGCGCTGCAGCCCGTGTTCGAGGCGTTTCCCCTGGTGACGGCTGGCGAGGACAAGTTCATGCACCTGCTCATAGGTAGCGTGCTGAGCGGCGCGGGTCTCGGCCTTGTCTTTTCGCACAACGGCTCCACCGGCGGCACCGACATCATCATTGCGATGTTCAACAAATACTTCCACATGAACTTCGGGCGCGCCATCCAGCTCATCGACACCTGCATCATAGCCTCGTCTTACCTCATCTTCAAGGCCATGGAACCGATTGTCTACGGCATCGCATTCACCTTAATATATAGTTACGTGTGCGACTACGTGGTCAACGGCTCGCGGCAGACCATGCAGTTCATCATCATTTCGAAGAAATACGAGCAGATAGCCGACATGATTAACAACAAAATACACCGCGGCGTGACCGTTATTCAGGGCAAAGGCTGGTACTCGAAGCGCGACGTTGACATACTCATCGTGCTGGCGCGCAAGTATGAGTCGCACGGAATACTCTCCACGATAAAAATCATCGACCCCGAAGCCATCGTCTCGCAGACGTTCTGCCACGGCGTCTTCGGCGAGGGATTTGACACGCTTAGAGTGAAGAAGTAACTAAAAAAGATTAAATCCTTTTGCCCTTTTGGGTTATTTGCCTACCTTTGTAAAACGGTATGCACGCACCTTACGCAGGCCGCGCGCATACCGTTTGCACATTAAAAGACTTGACAATATGAAAAAAACGGTATTCACTTTACTCGCAGCCTTGCTGCTTATACCTGTTACGATGATGGCCGACGGATATACAGAACTGTGGAAAAAGGTGGAGGAAGCGGCTAAGAAGGACTTGCCGCGGACGCAAATCAAGCATCTGCAAGCCATATCGGCCTTGGCCGAAAAGGAGAAGAACTACGGTCAGATGCTTAAGGCCGAGTGGCAGGAGATGTACACCTGGGGCACAATATCGCCCGACTCGCTCGCTCCGCAGATGAAGCGGCTTGAGCGTAAGGCCGCCGCCTTCGAGCGGACCGACCCTGCCCTGGCCGCCGTATGCTACGCCGCGCTCGGCAAGACATGCATCAGATGGAATATGGACGACGGTGAAACGGACACCCTCGCGCTTACATACTATGATAAGGCGATGGCCGACCCGGCCATGCTCGCCGCCAAGAAGGCCGGCGACTACAGCCCTTTCACCGTTGAGGGGCGCGACGCCTCCCTCTTCGGGGGCGACCTGCTGAGCCTCATTGGCTATACTGCCGAGGCATACAAAGCCATGCACGACTATTACGCCACTACCACCAACCGCACCGCCACGCTGCTTACCGCCCTCGACATGGTAAGGCAACAGGCCGGGCAAAGCGGCGACATATATGTGCGCAGGCTGGAAGGCTCGCGCTACGCGGCCTCGCTCGACTCGCTCATCAATCTCTATGGCGACCTTGACGCGTGTGCGGAAGTAGCCATGGAGAAGTACGTTTTCTATGAAGGTTGCCAGGACGTAACGGTTGAGCAGCGCGTCAACTTCATCAACGAGAGCCTCGCCCGCTGGGGCGAATGGCCGCGAATTGACAGGCTGCGCAACGCCATGAAGGTGCTGACTAACCCCATGTTCCGCGCCACATTGGAGCGTAACGTGGTGTTGCCGGGACGGCCTTTCACCGTAAAACTTGACGTGCGCAACATCGACAGGCTCGCCGTCGTCCTGACGAGGCTCAACACCGACGGCAGCGAAAAGCGCACGCCACAGAACAGCAACGACCTGAAAGCCCTGAAGGCGTTGGCCGTAAGCGGTACGGAAAAGGCCGTTACGCGCAACTATGCGGCGCATGAGACTTATGAAAACGTAAAGGATTCCATAGTGGTTGACGGCCTGCCCATAGGCGTTTACCTGCTCAAAATGCTGGCAGACAACAAGAACTTGAAGGCCGACTACCGCCTGCTCTACGTCACCGACATGTACATAGCCCACCAGAAGCTACCCACGGGCAAGCTGCGCGTGGCCGCATTGAGCGGCACTACGGGCCAGCCCGTGCCCGGGGCGAAGCTCTACATCGGCAAGTACAACGGCAAGGAACGCACCGTAACATGCGGTGCTGACGGCGAAGCGGTGCTCGACAATATCGACATGAACAACGACCGCATACGTGCCTGCACCGATGCGGACAACGCCATGCCACCTACAAGCGCGTACAACAGCTTCAACCATTATGACGCCGACTACGACGGCACCGAAGCTTCGCTCTTTACCGACCGCAAAATATACCGCCCCGGACAGACCGTTCATGTGGCGGCGATAGTCCGCAAGGTGAAAGGACTGACGGAAAAGGCCGTCAGCGGCAAGACTATAAAGCTGACTTTGCGCGACGCCAACTACAAGGTCGTTGCAGAAAAGACCGTCACCACCGACGCTTACGGCACTGCGTCTACCGATTTCGCACTGCCGCAAGGCGGACTTACGGGCAGCTTCACCGTCCGCACCGACACCGAGCTGGGCGGCGTTGCGACGTTCCGCGTAGAGGAATACAAGCGTCCTACGTTCGAGGTTGAGTTCGACAAGGTAAACGAGAAATACGCCGACGGCGACACGCTGACCGTCACCGGCCGTGCAAAGGCATATTCGGGCGTGGCCGTGCAGGGCGCGAAAGTGAAGTACACCGTGCGCCGCAAGCAGGCTCTGTGGTGGCGTTTCAGCCATCTTGGAATATACCTTAACGATGCCGACAACACTGTCTTGGCCGAAGGAGAGGCCGTTACCGACGGCAACGGAGAGTTCAAAATAAAGATGCCTATGCTGCTGCCCGTATGGGAAGAAGGCTGCGGCGTCACCCTCGACGTGTACAAGCGCATGGCCCGTTTCTACAACATCATAGCCGAGGCGGACGTCACCGACGTTGCCGGTGAGAGCCACGAGGGGCAGCTGTCGTTGCCTCTTGGCAGCAAGCCGACGGCTTTTGGCTGCGACGTTCCCGAACAGATGCTGCGTGACAGCCTGAAAACAGTGACCTTTACGCTGCGCAACTCTGCCGGAAACGACATCCCCGGCGATGTGACTTACACCATAAGCGGCGTTGACGGAACGTTTACCGCCAAGGCGAACACCGCCACCGGCATCACGTGGAACACCGCGGCGCAGCTCAAGTCGGGCAAACATACGCTCACGGCTATATGCGGCAACGACACCATACGCCGCGACTTCACGGTGTTCAGCTATGAAGACACCGTGCCGTGCGTCGAGACTCCCGACTGGTTCTACATCTCCGGCGACGAGTTTCCGCGTGACGGAAGTCCCGTTTACATGCAGTTCGGCTCGTCGGATGCCGACGTTCACGTGCTCTACACCGTCATTTCGGGCGACAAACTGCTTAAGAGCGGCACGCTGGAGCTTGACGGCGAGGTAACTACACGCAAGCTTACGTACAAGGAAAAGTATGGTGACGGCCTGCGCATTAACTTGATTTGGGTGAAAGACGGTCAGGCTTACTTCCACAATGTAGGCATACGCAGGCCGCTGCCCGACAAGCGTCTTATCGTGAAATGGGGCACTTTCCGCGACCGTTTGACGCCTGGACAGCAGGAAGAGTGGACGCTCAACATAACAAAACCCGACGGAACACCGGCCGACGCGCAGCTTCTCGCCACGATGTACGACTATTCGCTCGACCAGTTTGCACGCCTTTCGTGGTCGTTCCCGTCGTATATGTCAATCTCGTTGCCTTATGTTTATTGGTCAGTTCCCAATTATTACCAGACTGTTTTGTACAGAAGCATGGGGCTGAAGCTTGCCAACGTGCCCTCGCTCGACTTCGGTTATCTCGCCGTTACGCCTTCGTTCAACTACACAAACGGCAACGTGCTTGTTTCCGTAGACGAGATTTCGTCCGGCCCGACGAGAGGTGTGGCACTTAGGAAAGCGGTAAAAGGCGCAACGGTAAAGAACACTGCACCGGTTGTAAAGAAAGATTCTGCAACGGAATCAGGAACCCGTATTGGCGGACTTAACATCGGTGCGCCTTTGGAATTGAGCGAAAATGTTATTGTAAGCGATGCCGCAGGCGGCGATGCTGACGGTGAAGAGGATGCCGGAGTGCAGCTGCGCGAGAACCTGAACGAGACCGCTTTCTTCTATCCTGCTCTCCAGACGGATGCCAAGGGCAACGTTTCTGTTAAGTTTACTCTGCCCGAGAGCGTGACGACATGGCGCTTCATGGGACTTGCACACGACAAGGACATGAACAACGGAATGGTCTACGGCAAGGCCGTTGCCAGCAAGAAGGTGATGCTACAGCCTAACATGCCGCGCTTTGTGCGCGTCGGCGACCAGGCGACAATCGCCGCACGAATATCCAACACGTCAGAAAACGCCGTCAAGGGAACGGCCATAATGCAAATGGTTGACCCCGAAACGGAGAAGGTTGTGCTGGAAGTAAAGCAGAAGTTCGAGGTAAATGCTGACTCTACTTGCAGCGTATCGTTCAACTACCGGCCTGATGCCAGCCGCCCGTTGCTCGTCTGCCGCATCTTCGCCGAGGGCAAAGACTTCAGCGACGGGGAGCAACATTATATGCCAATCCTGCCCGACGCGGAGCTTGTAACCAACACCGTGCCCTTCACTCAGCACGAGCCGGGCGTGAAGACCATCGATTTGAAGCATCTGTTCCCCGACGGAGGGCGCGACGAAAAGCTTACCGTAGAGTACACCAACAACCCCGCATGGCTCACAATACAGGCCTTACCTTATATAAACAACGCGCGCGAGGACAACGCTATAAGCCTTGTCACGGCTTATTATGCCAACAGCATAAGTGCATACCTTATGCAACAGTCGCCGCGCATACGCTCCGTCTTCGAGCAGTGGAAACGCGAGGCCGGGCAGGAGAGCCTGAAGAGCAGCCTTGAAAAGAACCAGGAGCTGAAGAATATTGTGCTTGACGAGACTCCGTGGGTGGCCGACGCCGACCGCGAAAGCGACCAGAAGCAGATGCTTGCCAACTATTTCGACAGTTCGACACTGGCCAACAACCTCTCGACAACGCTTGAAAAACTGCGCAAACTGCAAAGCACGGAGGACGGTTCGTGGTGCTGGTGGCCTGGAATGCGCTACGGGTCGTTCGTGCTTACCGCGTCGGTAACGGAGATGCTGATGCGCCTTGACAACATGACAGGCAAGCACACGGAGACCGAAGGCATGATAAACAGCGCGATGAAGTTCCTCGGAAAGATGATTGTAAAGAACGTGGAAGAGGTAAAGAAGTGGCGTAAGGAAGGCAAACCGTACACAACCCATTGGGACAACGCCGTGCATTACCTGTACATCTGCGCACTCGGCGGATGGAAGCAGACCGCCGAAGAGTCTGCCGCCACTGACTACGTACTGGCCGATGTAAAGAAGAACAACACCGGCTTGAGCCTGTACAATAAGGCAATAATGGCCGTCGTGCTGGCGAAGAACGGCGAGACGGCACTTGCCGGAGACTACCTGAAGAGCCTTGACGAGTACGCCGTGGAGACGGAAGAGATGGGACGTTACTACGACTCGCCGCGCACTTATTACAGCTGGTTGGACTACGGCATACCGACACAGGTAAGAGCGATTGAAGCCATGAAGCTTATAGACCCGCAGGGCTATGCCGCAAGCATCGACGGCATGAAGCGTTGGCTGCTCATGCAGAAGCGCGTGCAGGAATGGGGTACGCCGTTCAACAATGTCAACGCCGTCTACGCGTTCCTTGACGGCAACATGACAGAGCTTGAAAGCAAGGCCGAAACCACGTTCGCCATCGACGGCAAACCGCTCGAAACGCCGCAGGCTACGGCCGGACTTGGCTACGTCAAGACGACGACAGAATACGAAGGCGGCAACACGTTGACAGTCAACAAGTTGTCAAAGGGCACCTCTTGGGGTGCAATATACGGCCAATCGCTGTGCAAAACACCGTCAATTGAAAGCCAATCTACGGCCTTTCGCATTACGAGGGAAATCATCGACGCTGACGGCAAGCCTGCAACGGCCTTGAAGGTGGGCGACCGCGTGACCGTGCGCATCACCATCCAGGCCGACCGCGACTATGACTATGTGCAGGTGAAAGACAAGCGCGCGGCCTGCATGGAGCCTGTACGCCAGCTTAGCGGCTACCGTTCGGGCTACTACTGCGCGCCGAAAGACAACGCCACTAATTATTATTTCGACCGCATGAGCAAGGGCAAGCACATCATAGAAACTGAATATTACATCGACCGCGCAGGCCGCTACGAAACAGGAACGTGCACCGCCCAATGCGCATATGCACCTGAATATTCGGCAAGGGCGGCTTCCGTGTCGGTTGAAATAAAGTAAAACAATACCAAAAGTACAATGAATAAAAAAACAATACTGGCCGCTGTGCTGGCCGCAGTGTCGCTCGACATGGCGGCGCAGCGCATCTCAGTCAAGCAGGAAGTAATCGATTGCGGCAGCGTAATGTACGAAACTCCCGTCACGGCGAAGTTCGAACTGCGCAACAAAGGCAGCGAACTGATAATCGACACCGTGCGTACAAGCTGCGATTGTGTCGTGGCCGAATACCCGAAAGGCACCATTGCGAAGGGCGACAACTTCACGGTGGAGGTGACGTTTGACGCCCGCCAGATGGGACATTTCTACAAAGAGGCGGCAATTTACAGCAATGCGTCAGACAAACCGTTCTATCTCACGATGAAAGGTGTCGTGGTTGACAAGCTTACCGACTACTCGGGAGTTTACGACTATACGCTCGGCAGCGTACGCACGGACAAGAACAACATCGAGTTTGACGACGTGAACCTCGGCGAAACGCCCGTTGAGAAAATCCATATCATCAACAGCGGCAGCGAGAATGTAACCCCCGTGGTGATGCACCTGCCTAATTACATCAGCGCAACGGTGTCGCCCGAGACTATCGCCCCGGGACGTACGGGCGTAGCAACGTTCACGCTCAACTCTACGAAACTGCGCAGCTACGGCCTTACGCAGTCGTCGGTCTACCTCGGAATGTTCCCCGGCGACAAGGTCGGCGACGACAAGGAAATATCCGTTTCGGCCGTTCTCCTGCCAGAGTTCAGGAACATGTCGGAGACGCAAAGGCGCAACGCGCCGGTTATGAAGCTGTCTGCCGAGACGCTCGACCTTGGCTCTTTTGAAGACAAGGACGACAAGAGCGGCACCATAATAATAGAAAACCAAGGCCGCAGCAGGCTCACCATCAGTTCGATGCAGATGTTCACAACCGGCCTTAAGGTGCGCCTCAACAAGTCAAGGCTTGACCCCGGCGAGTCGGCAAAGCTCAAAATAACGGCTTACCGCAAGCAACTCAAGAACGCAAGAAGCAAACCGCGCGTGCTGATGATAACCAACGACCCCAACAAGTCGAAAGTAGTCATACACGTAAACGTCAAATGAACAAAGCAGTTTAGTCATGGAACACCCTGAAAACAGCAACGAATACAAAGGTCTTACGGTAAACGCCGGAGTGCAGCAGCCCTCGATTGTCAACCCATATTTGAAGCGCGGACGCTTCAAACGGCACGAGATGTCGGTAGGAGAAATGGTTGAAGGCATATTGAAAGGCAACATCACAGTGCTTAGCCAGGCCGTAACACTGATAGAAAGCGTCAACCCCGACCATTACGCCAAGGCTCAGGAGGTAATCGAGAAATGCCTTCCGCACAGCGGACAGTCTATCCGCATCGGCATAAGCGGCGTGCCGGGAGCAGGCAAGAGCACGTCAATCGACCAGTTCGGCCTGCACGTTCTCGACCGTACCGGCGGCAAACTCGCCGTCCTTGCGATAGACCCAAGCTCGGAACGTTCCAAGGGCAGCATCCTTGGAGACAAGACACGCATGGAAAAACTGTCGGTGCGTCAGGACGCGTTCATCCGTCCCAGCCCCACTGCGGGGTCGCTTGGCGGCGTGGCGCGTAAGACCCGCGAGACCATAATACTTTGCGAAGCGGCAGGCTTCGACAAGATTTTCGTCGAGACGGTGGGCGTGGGTCAGAGCGAGACAGCCTGTCACTCGATGGTTGACTTCTTCCTCTTAATCCAGCTTGCGGGCACAGGTGACGAGCTGCAAGGCATCAAGCGAGGCATCATGGAAATATCCGACGGCATCGTAATCAACAAATGTGACGGCGAGAACGTTGACCGTTGCCACCTGGCTGCGCGCAACTTCCGCAACGCCTTGCACTTCTTCCCGGCATCGGAGAGCGGCTGGCAGCCGAAGGTTTTGTGTTACAGCGGCTTCTACGGCACAGGAATAAAGGAGGTATGGGACATGATTTACGAGTATTTTGACTACGTAAATGGCAACGGTTACTTCTCTTACAGGCGCAACGAGCAAAGCAAATACTGGATGTACGAGACCATAAACGAGCACTTGCGCGACCATTTCTACAACAATCCGGCCATCCAGCAACGGCTGAAAGACGCCGAACTGTCGGTGCTGGAGGGGCGACGCACAAGTTTCGCGGCGGCCAACGGACTGCTGGACGAGTATTTTAACAACATAAATTCATAGGACATAAAGAAGTTATGGAAGCCCAAGTCAAACGTAAATCACGTAGTGATGCCCCGGCTTCCATAACTTCTTTTACTTTCTCAACTTCCCAACAACAATGCAAATAGAGATTGACAGCGGCAGCGGATTTTGCTTCGGAGTAACCACGGCCATACGCAAGGCCGAGGAAGAGCTGGCCGCCGGCAAGACGCTTTACTGTCTCGGCGACATCGTGCACAACGGCATGGAGTGCGAAAGGCTGCGCCGCTTGGGGCTGGTAACCATCAACCACGACGAGATGGAGCGGCTGCATGGCGTGAAGGTGCTGCTCCGCGCCCACGGCGAACCGCCCGAAACATACGCCTTGGCACGGCGTAACGACATTGAAATAATAGACGCCACATGCCCCGTTGTACTGCAACTGCAACGCAGGATTAAGCGGAAATACGACGAGAACAAGGCCGCACAGATTGTGATTTTCGGCAAACCGGGGCACGCCGAGGTGTTAGGACTGGTGGGGCAGACGGAAGGACGGGCCGTCGTCGTGGCCGACCTTGACGGCGTGAAGCGGCTCGACTTCACGCGGGACATATTCCTTTATTCGCAGACGACGAAGTCTCTCGACGAATTTCACCGCATAACAGACTACATCTCGGCGCACATCGCGCCGGGAGCAACGTTCCGCAGCTTCGACACCATCTGCCGCCAGGTAGCCAACCGTATGCCGGCCATCAGCTCGTTCGCCATGCGTCACGACCTCATCCTCTTCGTATGCGGCCGCAAGAGCAGCAACGGGCGAGTGCTATTCGCCGAATGCCAGCGCGTAAACGGCAACAGCCACCTCATAGAAGGACCTGAAGAAATCGACCCGGCATGGCTCGCCGGGGTCGAGACTATCGGCATATGCGGAGCCACGAGCACGCCGAAATGGCTCATGGAACAATGCCGCGACGAGATAATCAAGGGTGAAAAGGTGAAAAAGTGAAAAGGAGAAACGCCACACCTTGCATCTTTCACTTTTTCACCTTTTCAACTTTTCACCCTTAACCAACATTTTTCACCATTTTGTTTTTTCACCTTTTTACCTTTAAAATCCATGTTCCAAGACAATGTATTACAACTAATCGGCAACACGCCGCTCGTATCTTTGAAGCGAATATCCACCCACTATGCACTTGAAACGCCGCTCATGGCGAAAGTAGAAATGACCAATCCCGGCGGAAGCGTCAAGGACCGTGTGGCCCTTGCGATGATAGAAGACGCCGAACAGGGCGGCATCCTCAAGCCCGGAGCCACCATAATAGAGCCTACAAGCGGCAACACGGGCATCGGCCTTGCCATGGTCTGCGCCGTGAAAGGCTACCACCTCATCCTCACCATGCCCGAGACAATGAGCCTGGAGAGGCGCAAGCTCGTGGCGGCATACGGCGCGGAGGTGCGCCTTACGCCTGCGGCAGGCGGCATGGCGGCGGCCGTAAGCGAGGCAGAAAGGCTGCGCACGGAAATAGCAGGCTCGGTGATTCTCGGCCAGTTCACCAACCTCGCCAACCCACGCTGCCACTACCTTACCACCGGCCGTGAAATACTTAAGCAGGCGGACGGGCGCATCGACATGTTCGTAGCGTGCGTAGGCACGGGCGGAACGGTGTCGGGCGTTGGGCGAAGGCTCAAGGAACACAACCCCGCCACGACCATCGTGGCCGTCGAACCGGCATCGTCGCCGCTGCTGTCAACGGGCGTCGCCGGGCCGCACGCCATCCAAGGTATCGGCGCAAACTTCATTCCTGACACGTATGACGCCTCCGTTGTGGACGAAATCATCACCGTAACCGACGACGAAGCCATGCAGACGGCGCGCCTGCTGGCATCAACAGAGGGCCTGCTGGTAGGCATATCGTCGGGCGCGGCGGTGGCCGCGGCAGTGAAGGCGGCCATGCGCGACGGCAACAAGGGCAAGCGCATAGTGACCCTGCTGCCCGATACGGGCGAACGATACCTGTCTACACAACTGTTCAAATAAAACTAATCACAAACTATTTACAATGCAAATCCGACTTTCTTTGCTGATGCTTGCCGTAGCGGCAGGCATCAGTGCCACCGCGCAACAGTCTCAGCCGCAGCCCTGCAAGGGCCTTGCCTGCGCCGAAGTGCAGTCCACCTGCCACCCGTGGAGCGGCAAGCGCGTAGGCTTTATAGGCGACTCCATGACCGACCCGAACAACAACCGGCACAACATTCCCTACAAATACTGGCACTACCTGCGGCAGATGCTCGGCATAGAGCCTTACGTCTACGGCAAGAGCGGCCGCCAATGGGACGATGTGCCGCGGCAAGCCGGGCTGCTGAAGGCCGAGCACGGCGACAGCCTTGACGCCGTAATAGTGTTCATTGGCACCAACGACTTCAATGCGGGAGTGCCCATAGGCCGGTGGTACGACGAGCTGGAAGACACCGTAACGGCCGCCGTGCATGGCGAGAAGAAGGTGTACATGCGCAAACGGCGCATACCTTCAATAGACCAAGCCACGTTGAAAGGGCGCATAAACATAGCCCTGATGAAGCTCAAGACGCTCTTCCCCGACAAGCAAATCGTGCTGCTTACGCCCATACACCGCGCCGCCGCGGCCTTCGGCGACACCAACATACAGCCCGACGAGAGCTGGCAGAACCTCTGTGGGGAGTATTTCAGCGCCTACGTAGAGGCCATAAAGGAGGCCGGCAACGTATGGGCAGTGCCCGTAATCGACCTCAACTCCGTGAGCGGACTCAACCCGATGGTGGCCGCCCAGCAGCATTACTTCCACGACAAGGCCACCGACCTGCTCCACCCTTCCTGCCTCGGACAGCAACGCCTGGCGCTGACGCTCGTCCGCCAGCTGTCCGTCTTGCCGGTGTTCTGACACCAGTCTGTAATCGCCTGACAATCAAGCACTTTACAAAAGGCCGTCTTTTAGCTTCCAAAAGGCGGCCTTTTGCCGTGTAAAAGACGGCCTTTCGTCCTCTAAAAGACCACCTTTCAGGTTCATCCGCAGTTTGGGTGTATGGCATCATGAACGAAAATCAATACTACATCCTCTTCCAAGCCAGGCAGTCGGTAACCGTCATTCCGCGCTCCGACGCGGAATCCAGTGTATGCATCCTGTGACGTTGGGCATATTAGTTTTTTTATGGATGCCGCGTCGGAGCGCGGAATGAGGGTTACCGACTGTCTGGATTAAAGCAGGGTGTTTTCATTAATAGAGCTTTTATTTCATTCAACAGATTTGCAGATTAACCGCCTTTCAGAACACACTCAGCCACTGACCGCCCCGGCGAAGCCGGACAGACCGCCCGCATACAACCGCAAGCAATGCTGACGATGAAGCCATGGAACGCGCCGTTTCTTAAACAATGTTAATATGAAAGAATGTCTGCGGCATTTCAGATTCTTTTCAGAAAGAAGCATAATCTTTGCAACAGAAAAAGTAACACATGAGTAATAACCCTAAAAAACAGAAGATTATGAAACGCATCATCAAATCAGCAGTAATCGCATTGGTAAGCATCGTAGCATTCTCGGCAACCGCCATGGCCGACAACGACAAGCCCATAAGCGTAAGCCAGCTGCCCGCTACGGCACAGCAGGTAATCAAAAAGCACTTCAAGGCCAAGAAGGTGGCCCTGGCCAAGATGGAGACCGGCCTCTTCGAGAAGAGCTACGACGTAGTGTTCAACAACGGCGAGAAGGTGGAGTTCGACCGCCGCGGCAACTGGACGGAGATTAACTGCAAGATGTCTTCAGTACCGGCGGCCCTCGTACCGGCAAAAATCACACAGTATGTGAAGTCAACCTACCCCGGAACGAAAATCCTTGAAATCGAGAAAGACGACAACCAGTATGAAGTGAAGCTGTCAAACCGCCTCGAGGTGACGTTCAACAGGAACTTCCAGGTAGTAGACATCGACGACTGACAACCCCAAGCCCCCTTGGCGCCAGCCATGCGCCGGAGGCTTAATACCCTACAACGACAATGAGAACCATCATAATATCACTGCTGGCCGCGCTGGCCCTGCTCGCCCAAACGCCGGCCTCGGCAAGCACGGGCGACGAGAAGACCATACCGGCCGACCGCCTGCCCAAAGCCGCCCTGGCTACCGTCAAGGCGCACTTTCCCGGCCGCAAGGTGGCCTTGGCAAAGGTGGAGACCGAGCTGTTCAGCAAGGAATACACCGTGATATTCACCAACGGCGAGAAAATAGAGTTTGACGGGAGCGGCCGCTGGACCGAAGTGAAGTGCAAGCGGTCGGCCGTACCGTCATCGCTCGTGCCCCAGGCCATAGCCCGGTACATACGGGCCAACTATCCCGACTGCCGCATACTCGAGATAGAACGCGACGATGACGAATACGAAGTGAAGCTGTCGAACTACGTGGAGATAACCTTCGACACTGACTTCAACGTCATCGACATTGACTGACGACAGGTGTTAGTTGCATAAGATAGATTGATTTAGACAGAATGATTTGACAACCCTGCAACGCGTTGACAGTCAACGCGTTTGCAAAAGGCCGCCTTTTACACGCTAAAAGACGGCCTTTTACGTTGCCGTTTGCGGCCTTTTGCAACGCGAAAGGCCGCAAACGGCAAAACCAATGGTAAAAAGGTGGTAAAACGTTGGCGTTATACGGCGTTTTTCTTTGCCGTTTTGCATGAATTATGTAACTTTGCATAAAGCAAGCTGCGCTCGGGAAACCGGAAGCAAGCTTCCTCTCCTCTCGCCGGCATTGCCTTTGCATAAAGCAAGCTGCGCTCGGGAAACTGGAAGCAAGCTTCCTTTCCTCTCGCTGGCATTGCATTTGCATCATACCACATTACATACGCAGACACGCTGATGAAAGAATTTGTAATATCCGAGGCCAAGGCCGAAACGGCCGTACTCGTGGGACTAATCACACAGGAACAGGACGAAGCCAAGACCAAGGAATACCTTGACGAGCTGGAGTTTCTGGCCGACACCGCCGGAGCCGTGACCGTAAAACGCTTCACGCAGAAGGTGGCCGGGCCTAACCAGACCACGTATGTGGGCAAGGGAAAGCTCGAGGAAATAAAGCAATACATACGCGCCGAGGAGGAAGCCGAAAGGGAAATAGGAATGGTAATCTTCGACGACGAGCTGTCGGCCAAGCAGATACGCAACATCGAGAACGAGCTGAAGGTGAAAATACTCGACCGCACATCGCTCATTCTCGACATATTCGCCATGCGCGCACAGACGGCCAACGCCAAGACACAAGTAGAGCTGGCGCAATACCGCTACATGCTGCCGCGCCTGCAACGGCTCTGGACCCACCTTGAACGACAGGGCGGCGGAAGCGGCTCGGGAGGCGGAAAAGGCTCCGTAGGACTGCGCGGCCCGGGCGAGACACAGCTCGAAATGGACCGCCGAATAATCCTGCAACGCATGTCGCTGCTGAAGCAACGCCTCGCCGAAATAGACAAGCAGAAGACCACGCAGCGCAAGAACCGCGGACGGCTAATCCGCGTCGCCCTCGTAGGTTACACCAACGTGGGCAAGTCAACGCTGATGAACCTGCTCGCAAAGAGCGAGGTGTTCGCCGAAAACAAGCTCTTCGCCACACTCGACACGACCGTTAGGAAAGTCGTAATCGAGAACCTGCCGTTCCTCCTTGCAGACACCGTGGGCTTCATCCGCAAGCTGCCCACCGACCTGGTCGACTCGTTCAAATCGACGCTCGACGAGGTGCGCGAGGCCGACTTGCTGGTACACGTCGTTGACATATCGCACCCCGACTTCGAGGAACAAATCAAAGTGGTGAACAACACGCTGAAAGACCTCGGCTGCGCAGACAAGCCCTCGATGCTCATCTTCAACAAGATAGACGCCTACACATGGGTTGACAAAGAGCCAGACGACCTCACCCCGGCCACCAAGGAGAACGTAACGCTCGACGAACTGAAACGCACCTGGATGGCGAAACAGGGCGACAACTGCCTCTTCATATCGGCACGTAACAAGACGAACATCGACGAGCTGCGCGACACTCTGTACAAACAGGTGCGCCAGCTGCACGTACAGAAGTACCCGTACAACGACTTCCTCTACCCCACAGATGTGGAAATGGAAAATTGAAAACGGAGAATTATGATTACTTTTAATGGAAAATTGAGAATGCAGAATGGATAATTATGATTACACTTGCCATCGAGCAAAAGCCTATTTGACAAAGGTTGTCATAATTTTCCATTCCCAACTATCAATTATCAATTAACAATAACGACCATGTACGATTACAGACAGCTTACCGACGACGAGATTATAACCCTCGAAGAGAACGGATGTACGGCCGAAGACTGGACATGCGTCAACGTGGCTGACGACTTCAACCCGTCGCATATAAAAGACGTGAGGTTCTGCGGAACGGTCAACCTCGGCGTGTTCGAGAAGAGCATAGAGGTGACGCAGGGCTTCTATGTACATTCAGGTGTGCGCAACGCCACGCTGCGCAACGCCACGATAGGCGACAACTGCCTAATAGAGAACGTCGGTAACTACATCAACAATTATATAATAGGTGAAGAGTGCTGTATACGCAACGTGTGTACAATGGAGACAACGGCCGAAGCCACCTTCGGCGAAGGCAACACCATATCCGTGCTTAACGAGGCCGGAAGCGGCAACGTGGTGCTCTTCCGCGGCCTTACGAGCAACATTGCGGCGCTGATGGTGAGCCGTCCGGAGGACAAGGAGCTGTCGGCCGCGCTGAAGGCGATGGCAAAGAGCGACGTGAACAGCCGCCTTACGGGCACCGGAACGGTAGGCGACTTCGTGCGCATCATCAATACCACGGAAATAACCAACACCAACATCTCCGACAACTGCGAGGTGAACGGGGCGTGCCGCCTTAGCGACTGTACCCTGGCAGCCGAGGCAGAGGACAGCGTTTACATAGGTTCGGGCGTAATCTGCGAGAACTCCATCATAGCCGACGGCTCGTCGGTGCTGAACAGTGCAAAGCTGTTCAACTGCTACGTAGGCGAAGCCTGCCAGATAACCAACGGCTTCACGGCGGAGAGCAGCCTGTTTTTCGCCAACTCGTACATGGCCAACGGCGAGGCGTGCGCCGCCTTCTGCGGCCCCTTCTCGGCGTCCCACCACAAGAGCACGCTGCTCATAGGCTGCGCCACTTCGTTCTACAACGCAGGCTCGGGCACCAATTTCAGCAACCACGCGTACAAGATGGGGCCCATACATTACGGCACGCTGGAGCGCGGAGTGAAGACGGCCAGCGGCTCGCACATAGTCCATCCGGCACGCATTGGCGCGTTCTCGGTGTGCATGGGCAAGCTCCAGAGCCACCCCGACACCACCGCCCTGCCCTTCTCTTACGTCATAGGCGAAGGCCGCGATACGCACATCGTGCCCGGACGCAACATCGCCACCGTAGGCCTTTACCGCGACACGGCCAAGTGGCCGCGGCGCGATGTCCGCATAAAGGGCAGCCGCAAGAGCATCATCAATTATGACTGGCTAAGCCCGTTGACGGTCAATGAGGTTGTAAAAGGCCGCAAATTGCTCGCCAATATGCGGCAAAACGCAGGCCAAAAGACGGCCTTTTGCACGGCCGATGGTAACACGCTGACAATCAATGCGTTAGAAAAGGGACTGCAACTGTACTCCATGGCCGTTGAAATGTTTATCGGACGTGTGCTCGAAGAGCACGGTTTTACAGCCCCGACGACGCCTTCCGGCGCAGGCGGATGGACCGACCTGGGCGGCCTGCTGCTGCCAACCGACGAGGAGGAACGCCTCGTAGAGAAAATAAGATATGGCATGTTGGACGGCATCGGCTCCGTACAGAGGCTGCTCGAAGCCTACAACGAGCGTTACGCCGACTACCGATGGACGTTCGCCATGAGCCTTATGAAGGAATGGTTGGGCAAGGACGAGCTGACCGAAGACGACGTAACGCAGCTGCGCCAGCGCGGAGATGCCGCGCGCCAGGCATGGCTCGGCATGATAAAAGCAGACGCCGAGAAGGAATACCGGCTGGGCGACGTAGACCGCCAGACGCTCGACAAGTTCCTCGCACAGCTCGGATAAGTTTTTAGCAGACAAGCAGACAGGGACAAGCAGACAAGGCATCAGCCTTCAACTTCTTAGCGACCGAAGGGAGCGATAACTCCTTTAACTTCTATAACTTCTAAAAAATACTATACGAATGAGCAAACTCAAATCAGCACTTTTTGTATTACTGCTCGCCCTCGCGCTGCCGCTCGCGGCAAAGGAATACAAGTATCAGACCGTTCCCGGCGACCTGATGAATGCCCGCATCTACACGCTGGACAACGGACTGACCGTCTACCTCTCGGTAAACCACGAGAAACCGCGCATACAGACCATCATCGCCGTGCGCACGGGAAGCCGCAACGACCCGCCCGAAACGACAGGTCTGGCACACTATCTTGAGCACCTTATGTTCAAGGGTACACGGCAGTTCGGCACCACGGACGCAGCCGCCGAAGCCCCGCTTCTCGACTCAATACAAAACCGTTTCGAGGTGTACCGCACAATAAAGGACTCGCTACAGCGCCGCGCTTACTACCACGGCATAGACAGCCTGTCGCAAATCGCGGCGCGGTACTTCATCCCCAACGAGTACGACAAGCTGATGGCGTCAATCGGAGCGCAGGGTACGAACGCCTCGACAACCTACGACAACACCCTCTACACCGAGGACATACCGGCCAACGAGGTGGAGAACTGGGCGCGCATACAGGCCGACCGCTTCCAGAACATGGTAATCAGAGGCTTCCACACGGAGCTTGAGGCCGTGTACGAAGAGTACAACATGGGACTTGCCGACGACAGCAACAAGCTATTCAACGCGCTCATGGCAAAGCTGTTTCCCGGTCATCCGTATGGCACGCAGACTGTTATCGGAACACAGGAGCACCTGAAGAACCCGTCAATAGTAAACATAAAGAACTACTTTAAGCGGTATTACGTGCCAAACAACGTGGCCGTCTGCATGGCAGGCGACTTCGACCCTGACGCCGTAATGGCCGTAATCGACAAGTATTTCGGCGCATGGCAGCCCAACCCCGACCTCTCCCAGCCGCAATACGCGCCAGTTCCCGACCGCACGGCACCGGCCGACACCACCGTAGTAGGCCAGGAGGCGGAGAACATATACGTAGGTTGGAAGTTTGACAAGGCGGCCTCCCTCCAGACCGACACGCTCGAAGTAATAGCCGACATGCTGTCAAACGGCAAGGCCGGACTGTTCGACCTTGACCTCGACCAGCAGATGAAGTGGCTCGGCGGAGGTGCGTTCACCATGTCGTTGGCCGAATATTCGGGCTTCATCATGGCCGGTTTTCCCAAGCAGGGACAGACTCTTGACGAGGTGAAGACGCTCATGCTCGGCGAAATAGACAAGCTTAAACGCGGCGACTTCAGCGAAGAGCTGCTCAAAGCGGTGGTGAACAACAAGAAACTTCAATATTACACGGCCATCGAAAGCAACCGCAGCAGGGCGTACAACATGGCCTTCGCTTTCATCAACGGCAGCAAGTGGGCCGACGTTGTAGGCCAGTTAGACCGCATGTCGGGCATGACGAAGCAGCAAATCGTGGACTTTGCGCGCCGACACTTTATCGACAACTACGTCGCTGTGTACAAACGCATAGGCAACGACACCACACTGAAGAAGATAGACAAGCCCGAAATAACGGCAATTCCGTCCAACCGGGAACTCCAGAGCGCGTTCGTAACGGAGATAGTGAACTCGAAAGTAGAGCCAATACAGCCCAAGTTCCTTGACTTCGACAAAGACTTGACGAAGGCGACGACGAAGAACGGCCTGCCCGTACTCTACGTGAAGAACACCGAAAACGGCCGTTTCATGTTGAGTTATTACTATAAATTCGGCGAAGAAAGCAACAAATGGCTGCCTTACGCGGCACAATATTTCGACTATCTCGGCACTGACAAGATGACCGCCGAGCAGGTAAAGCAGAAGTTCTACGGCCTGGCCTGCAACTATGGGATAATCGTTGACAAGAAGGCCATCCGTATTTACCTGAGCGGACTGGCCGAGAACATGCCCGAGGCTATGGCTCTGCTCGACGACGTAATAGCCAACGCGAAAGTTGACACGGCAGCTTACACGAAGTATGTAGGCATAGAGGAGAAGTCGCGCGCCGACAACAAGCTCGACCAGCAGACCAACTTCAGCCGCCTGCAAGCGTACGGAATGTTCGGCACTTACAACACGTGGCTCAACATTCCGTCGTCGGAAGAGCTGAAAGAGATGAATCCGCAGGAGCTTGTTGACATGGTAAAGGCCCTAAAAGGCTACAAGCACGAGATACTATACTACGGTCCGATGGAGCTGGACGAGCTTACCGCCGCCGTAGACAAGAGCCTGAAGCCGGGCAAGACACTTGCCGACGTGCCCGCCGGCAAGCCATACAATATGCAGCAGACAACGCAGAACGAGGTGTACATCGCCCCGTATGACGCAAAGAACATATACATGATACAGTTCCACAACGAGAACCGCCAGTGGAACCCGGAGCAGCAGCCGGTAATCTCGCTCTTCAACGAGTATTACGGAGGCGGCATGAACACCGTGGTGTTCCAGGAGTTACGCGAAGCGCGCGGCCTCGCTTACAGCGCGTTTGCCATGTACGGCACGCCGGGCTACAAGGGAGAGCCGGAGTACGCATACACTTACATCATCTCGCAGAACGACAAGATGACCGACTGCATCCGCACTTTCAACAGCATAATAGACACAATACCGCAGTCGGACAAGGCTCTCGAACTGGCAAAACAGGCCCTGATGAAGCGCATCGCCACACGGCGTGTAACCAAGGAAAGCCTGATTTACACATACCTCGGAGCCCGCGACCGCGGCATCGACTACGACTTGAACAAGAAAGTGTACGAAGCCGTGCCCTCGCTGACGATGGACGACGTTGTGAAATTCGAGCAGGAAACAATGGCGAAGAAGCCTTATCGCTACATAATCCTCGGCGACGAGAAGCAGCTCGACATGGAGGCGTTGGAGAAAATCGGCCCAATCAAACGGCTTACGACCGAGGAAATCTTCGGGTATTGACGCCTTATTCACATTGAAAGATTAGCTTTTAATTTTTCATTGTTAATTATTCATTTTCCAAAAGGTGGCCTTTTGCAATGCGAAAGGCCACCTTTTGCGTTGTAAAAGACCACCTTTTAGAAGGCGAAAGACGGCATATTGGAAAGGCGTTGACAGTCAACGGGTTACAGAAACATCTTCTATTACGTTAAAATTAGACAAGAAAAGGCCATTATATTTCCTCCTTTAACCCAAAAAGAGTATATTTGCAAGTACGAACAAGATGGCAGAACCATGTCTGAACAAGAATTGAACAAATACCGTTTCAGCCCCGACAGCGAGCCTACCGACGAGATGCTGGCGCAAATAATGAGGGAAGTAGCCGAGGAAGCAAGGACAAGCAATAAAGCTGCCGCTGACGCACACTTCGCCCAAATGCGCCGAGACATAGCCGAGCAGCAGGCCGTATGGGCTGAAAGAATAAGCAGCATAGTCAATGAAAGGAAGTGAACGACGGCCTGAAATGATTGTGATAGCTCCGAGTTGGCGCAAGTTTTGCTGCCTTGAAACCTGTTTTCTCGATAAAATTGCATAACTTTGCG
>ULKH01007970.1_pt1 | contig 43994 bp, 29 predicted proteins | sample 1951111 | NCBI WGS metagenome assembly ULKH01 (sample SAMEA4835496, study PRJEB28245) | human gut metagenome | biome: gut microbiome; material: fecal sample | place: Denmark | collected 2008
GCTCATCGCGTCCATCCCGGATTCCGCTATGGTTTTCTTCGGGCATTTAACGAGTAAAGAGGGATCTAAAAGAATGACATCACTGACTAATTGAGGCGAGCTGACCGCGAACTTCTGGTGGGTCTTGGGATTCGTCACTACCGCGGAAATACTAGCTTCACTACCACTACCGGCCGTCGTTGGAATACTAACGAAGAAAGGTAATGAATGGTGAACAGTTAAGATTCCTCTAAAGGAATGGAGGCTCTTTCTTAAACTTTTAAGAAGAACACCGATCAGTTTACCGGTATCGATGACGGATCCCCCACCGAGGACGATGATGCAGTCGCAGTTATTCTTCTTCGCTAAAGTTCGACCGACATAGATTTCATCAAACGTCGGATTAGATTTGGTATCGGTAAAGATAAAGGGTGATAAACCATTATCTTTTAAAGCTTTGATATAAGGTTCACAGAGTCCCTTCTTATAAATATTTGGTCCTGTCACAAAGAAAGGACGATAAATATTATTAGCCTTAAGGACACTGATTAAAGAAGAAGGGAAATCCCCACTTTCAATGACTAAAGGACGGCGATATTTAACGAATTTTTGACCGATATATAAAGCGCATTGAGCGATGCGGAAAAAAGGGGTAACTGCTTTCATACCCCTTTATTCTACAATAACGGGGCGAAAAGATTTAATAAATACCAGAAAAAGCCATATTTATTTCGCATTTTCTTCCATTTTTCCATGGTGATTTCTTCGGATACCTCGATGGTATTAAGGAAATCTTGTTTCATGCTTTGAATGGAAGAGTTACCGATGAGTAAAGTACCGTTTTCCATGTGGAGGAAGAGGCTCCGGTAATCTAAGTTCATGGTGCCGATGGTCGCGACATTGTCATCAGCGACAAACATCTTTTGATGAATGAAACCAGGAGTGTATTCATAGATTTTGACTCCCGCTTTTAAGAGTTGCCCGTAATTCTTTCTCGTCAACATAAAGACGGCTTTTTTGTCCGGGATATGAGGGGTGATAATTCGAACATCGACGCCGGACAGAGCCGCCATCTTTAAGGCGTTCTTAATCTTTTCGTCCGGAATTAAATAAGGGGTCGAAATATAGACATAATTCTTCGCGTTCCCAAGTAAAGACGTGTAGACCCCTAAACCGCAAGAATAATCGCTATAGGGCACATCAGCGTACGCTTGGACGTACCCATCGCTTCTTGGGAAACCGTTATCTTCATCGATAAAGGTTTCGGGTTTGTAGTAGTTATAGCTGATGGTTGCTTTCGAGTCATAATAGCAGATCCAGGCGCTGAGGAAGAGGAGAGTAAAACCATAGACAGCTTTCCCCTTAATCATGATGCAGTTATCTTTCCAGTGACCGAACCGGACTTCTTGGTTGATATATTCGTCCGCTAAATTGATACCGCCCGTGAAGCAGGTATGGCCATCGATGACAAAGATTTTTCTATGGTCCCGGTTATTGACCCGGATATCGACCATCGGTCGAATCTTATTAAAGATTCTCGCTTTGATACCGTAACTTCTTAATACTTGGTCATAGTGAACAGGGGTCGCCCCTAAGTTCCCGACGTCATCATAGACGACACGGACGTCCACTCCTTCTTTCACCTTTTCTTTTAAGACTTCTAGGATGGAGTTCCACATCTTTCCAGGTTTAATGATGAAGTATTCGATGAAGATGTAGTGATGAGCTTTCTTAACTTCTCTTAACATCACGTCTAAGACTTCATCCCCTAATGGAAAATATTCAACCGAGGTATTTTCATAAGCGTGACATTCGCTCGCTCGTTCCGCATATTTCATGATTCGGTAAGAAGAAGGGTAATCCCGTTTAATCTTCTCTTCCACATAACTATCGCTCTGATCAGCTTTAATAATCGAATAGTATTTACTTAAAAACTTCGATTGCCTTTTCGTCCGCATCTTATGGGCGAAAAGAATATAGATGACCGCCCCTATTAAAGGAAGACAACCGACAAAGAATAACCACGCGGCATTGTAGTCCAAACTACTAGCGTTGTTATTCATGATGAAAACTAAAACCGTAAAGTTAACAAGCCAGAATAAAAATAAGACCAATAAAGCATAGGTCGTGTTTAAAGCGCCGAGCCCCAGTAACGCGATTAAAGTGATTAAGAACCCTAAGTCAAGTAAGATGACGAGGATTGTTAAAAACTTCTGCCAAAATCCGTTACGGAAGATTTTCATAGTTTCTTAACGTCCAAAGTTGGCCAGATGGGACTCATGAATTTCTTTTCGTCACTGGGTTGGAAACCATCGTGATCGATATTATTGACGAACTTTCTCAGTTCCACTTTCCCTTCTTGGTTCTCTTTTATCTTTTCAAGAATTTGATATACCTTTTGATAATCTTGTTCAGCTTTTTTCATTAAATCATCGAAGCTTTCCGTTCGTTCTTTTCCCGTTACCGGGTCTAACCAAACACTGTGATTTTCGTTTAAGAAATCGAGGTTTTGCAAAGATTTCTTAAGTTTTCTTGGATAATTCATCCGGTGAGCAACACTATTTTTTCCCATCAAAAGGGTTAGCAAATAACTCCCGTAATGAGGGATATTGGTAAGTCTTAAAACTTTTTGATAGTCCTTTAACGAAAGATAGAAAGCATCGTCGGTGAACATCTCTTCTTTAAGGGTGAGCTTATTGACGAAGTCCCACATCTTACTGATTTCTTTCGTCCACTTATCATCCATCTTGATATACATATCAGCGTGTTCCGTAAACGTCCCATTTTGTTTCCCGATTAAAACATCGAGAATCGTTTCAAAATAAGAATGGGACGCTCCAAGTTTCTTCTTCATCGCTTCGTCTTTCGCAAAACCCGCTCTGGAGAAGATATAAGGATGGCAATTCCTATCTAGGGTATAGTGGAGGAATAAACCTTCAATATAGCTATAAAGGAGCTCCGGTTCACTGCTCTTACTCGCGTAATCTAAACAAAGGAAGTAAGCATCGGTGATATCCATGTGATGGAGTTTAACTCCAAAAGCATTGACGTTTTTTCTTCCTGTATGCCTCGCCCAAGGACGTTGCCCATAAAAGAAGAAGGGATCCGGTCCTTGCGCTCCAACGTAAAGCGCAGGTAAAAACGGATTGGTTTTATCGATGACCGCTTCTTTCGCGTATGTATAGTGAGTGATGATGGCCGGCATAAATTATTTACCTTCTAAAGCTTTAGTTTCTTTATTCACCTTACGTTTACTCCGAACAAAGAAGAAAATCAATAAGGAAAGTCCAATGAAGACCGTGCAATAAACTGGAAGTGACCACCAAGATTGAGCGAAGAGAAGTAAACCTAAGAGGACGGATGTTAAGGTTTGAGCACTCATGCTAGCCGCATAATAGTACCCCGTGAACTTCCCAACCTTATCTTTGGTGCTAAGTTCCACGACCATCGGGTAAGAACAAGTATTAACTAAAGCGATACCGAAACCTTTGATGATCCAGATAGGATAGAAGTCCCAAGGTAAACTGGCCACGCTTGATCCTTCCGGTATCCCGTTAGGTCTTACGAAACAGAGCCAGAAGACCGCGACAAAATAGAGAGCGAGCCCCAGGAAGATTGTCCATTTACGGGAAATCTTATCGGCAATGATACCACCGACCGCAAAACCGATGACGCTCGCGACCCCACCGATTAAGACAATAGTAGAAGCCATACTGGATTTGGTGTCCATGTAATAAACGAGATAGTTACCGAGATACGTGTTAAGCCCGTTATCGCACATAAACCAACATACTTCGGCTGCGAGGATAAGAATTAAGGTGATTAAGTTTTTCTTGCTCATCTTTTCTTTCGGGCCGACAGTTGAAGCATCGACTTCCGATTCTTTCTCCCCTTCTTCCATATCCCTAGCTAATTCTTTTTCAAGGGGAAGTTCTTTGATTTTAAAGAAGAGAATGAGGCAAGTAATAACCATTAAGATACTGGCGATTAAGAAAGGTAATTCAATGACCCAAATGTTTTGGTAAGCCCAACCACTATTAGGGTCCGAGAAATCACTGACGATGAGGAAGAGACCAAGAACGGTCGCGCATGCCCCACCTAAATAACCCATGATGTTGATGATGCCGTTGGCTTTCGCTCTTAAAGGTTTCGGGGTGATATCCGGCATTAAAGCCACTGCCGGATTCCGGTACATCATCATGAAGATGACGACGATACCCATGACAGAAACCATCCCAGCTAAGTTATTCCAATAGAAACAAAGAGGAATAAAAGGGAAGGCGATAGCGGACACCAGTGTCCCTACTAAGATATACGGCATCCGTTTCCCAATTGGAGTTTTTGTTTTATCGCTCAAATGACCAAATATCGGAAGCAATATCAAAGCAGCTAAATTATCTAAAGCCATAATAACGCCTACTAGGTACTGCACTTCGCTTTCCTGCTCTGCTTGGGGCATGTACTCCATGAATAATTCCGTTAAAAGAATCGGACAGTTGGCATCATAAACTTGCCAAAGAAGAAGGATCCCGAAGAAAGCAAGACCAATGATGAACGTCCGTTTTAAATTGAGCTTAAGCCCGTGATTGGTTTGGACGTTCGACGTCTTGTTTGTCATAAGTTGAAACCTTTCTTCTTATTTTAACTGCTCCAAAGGAAGAAAAAAACCAGGAATTTTAGTTAAATAAGGTTAAAGAAAAAATATACTTAAAACATGTTGAATTCGTAAACGAACTATCTTAGTTACAATGTAAATTTACAATCAATTTTCACATAGTTTTTCACATGATAAATACTAATGTGTTTGTAAAGAACGCTAATTTAAAGCAAAATTTCATGTTCCATTTTAAAGCCTGTAAAAAAGTGTAAATGCTACAAATAATGAGCCATTTATATTGTTTTATGGGTATTTTGGCCTTAAAATTGGAACTCTAAGGATGGGAAATGAGGAGTTTAAGATTGTAAAGAAAGTTCAAAAGTATCGATGGGAACTTATATTTATCATTTAAAGCCCCCACCCCTCGAATTCCACAAAATTTTGTCTTTTCTTACGAAAAAACCTAAATTTAACATAAGCTTAGATGCAAAAGGAGAAAAACATGAAAAGCAAATTAAGCAAAATCATCCTCGGAGCTTCGATCAGTTTTGGCGTTGTCTCCGTGGTTACCGTGGCTTCGGCTGCTTTCGTTGTCACCGGTGGCGATAACTCTGGTACTGTCACCCCTTCTATCAGTGTCGGTGACGTTACAGACAATCAGATCGATTTAAAAGTCAAGCTGAATGACGGGGACAAGACTATTAGCCTTGATGCGAAGCAAAATGATACGTCTGGCATTTGGCAATGGGACGGGACCCACGCTGAAGACTTAACCGTTGCCCTTGATATTACTGTTACAGGCGATCCTACTCTTTGGGCCGGTGTTACGGTCACCGCTTCCGGTGCTTTAATTGACGGTCACTATCTCGCTCTTGATGAAACTGTTATCCCTGCTGGTGAACACGGGCAAAGTGGAGCGGGTGCCACTGTTGAGTTGACCAACAAAACTGTTACCCTCAAATGGGGTTCTGCGTTCGGTGGTAAAAACCCGACCGAATATTTCGACACCACTTTAACTGATTCTATTGATCAAGTTAAAACGAGCCTTGCTTCAATGTCGAGTGCAGCTTCTGGCGGCAATGCGTTAACCCTTACCGTTACCTTAAACAAAGCTGCTGCTGCTTAATCTCTATTCCTTTTAATCAATGTTCTATGTAGTTTTGGGGATGGTTGTCATCATAGTCCTGATTTCCTCGGGGCTTCTTATCTATTACCTTAAGGTTGCGAAAGAAGAAACGAGAACTGGGGCTAACGATGTGACCATCCTCAAAACTCTTTATGATAAAAAGGATAAAGCGAAAGATAAGAAAGCAATCTTTAAAAAAGTTGTCGATATTCTCATGGATATCGCGATAGTCTTGCTTTCCATCTTTCTTTTGATGGGTTTAGTAGCTAGGTTTACTAACCTCACCAACACTCAGCTTATCGCGGTCGGTTCAGCTTCGATGAGCTATAAGAACGAAGAAAATATTTATCTCTTCGATAATCATATCGATAATCAATTACAAACCAATGACCTAATCGGTATTACGAAGGTCGACGATATTAAGGATGTCGAGCTCTACGATATCGTGGTCTACTACCCGGGAAGTGGGAGGAACCTCATCCACCGGGTGATTGAAAAACATCCTACGTATCTCGTGACCCGGGGGGACGCTAATAGTGGGAACGATGAAGTTCCGGTAACAAACGATAACATTGTCGGAGTCTATAACTCCTTCCGCCTCCCTTACGCGGGAGCCTTGGTCACCTTCACCCAGAGTTACTACGGCTTATTGACTTTCGGGGGTCTTACGTATCTCGCTATCTTCTATTCCGTTATTAACTTGAAGTTAAAAAGGGAAACAGAAGAAAGAAAATCCCTTCTTATCCAATATGTGAAAGATAAAGATTTCTTTATCGTCACCTGTAAAGAAGGAAGCCTGAAAAAAGATGGGGAAAACGTCACCATCCACTTAAACGAAGAACTTAACCAAGTCCCAACGACTATCACATATAAGAATGGGGATGAAATCACCCTCCCCCAAGGAGAACTACATCATGAAGTTAAGACTGAATAGTCATCACAAACTAGCGATCGCCTTATCGATCTTGTTCAGCGTGTTACTCTTGCTCATCAGTTTAATGAGCGACGCTAGTTACATCATCTTTTCCAAGAATTCCCCGGTCGTCGGGTTTAATCAAATCTTAGGTTTTAAAGAGATTGAGGGAAATGTCGGCATCTGGATCATGATGTTGTTCATCATCATCTATATTCCGGTCGTCACCACTATCATCACCTATGAAGGAGCGTACTTTAAAACCAAAGAAGGAAAATACTTCACCTCCAAGAGTTGGATCTATTACTTAACCACTTTTGCCGCTGGTCTTTTCCTCTCCTTCGGTCTCGCGTCGCTCTTTAATATTCCGGGCGGACTTGATGGCTACGTCACGACCTTAACCTATCTCTATCAATCCTTAATTCTTTCGCTCATCATCTTCCTCGTTGTCGCTGTCCTTATCGCGGGTATCATCCTCGCCTATCGGGGCATTAAGACAAGTTCGATTAAAGAGAACCATGATTTAGCTTTAGAAGAACTCTTAGACGAGCAAAAGAGAATCCAAGAAGAAAAAGAAAGCGATGAACAGAACTTAAATAAGAGCTTCAACAACGTCACCCCGAACCAAGCCGTCAGCACCATCCAAGGTGGGCAGATCGTCGCGAGCGCAACGCGTGAAGCTCCGAAGGCCTTAGACGATAAGAAAGAGGTGTTTAAGAACTTGACCGCTATCGATGACGAATATTTAAGCGTCAACACGATCTTTAACCCGGTCACCCAAGACGATAAGTTAACCCTTAAAACCTTCACCGAAGATTTACAGAACTACTTAGCCACTTCTTGGAAACTCTATTATTCCTTTAAAGAATTAGCTTTATTTGTTTCAGCGTTGAACGCGACAAAACTCATCATCCTTGAAGGTATCAGCGGGACCGGTAAGAGCTCCCTCCCCCGTTACTTTATGAAGTTCTTAGGTGGGGAAGCGTACTTTGAAGCGATTCAAGTCACTTATCGAGAAAAAAGTGACCTCCTCGGGTACTATAACGAATTCACCTCCACTTACCACGAAACCGAATTCTTAAAAGCGATGTACCGGACCACTTACCAAGATAACTTAGTACACCTCGTTGTCTTAGACGAAATGAACATCAGCCGGATCGAATACTATTTCGCGGATTTCTTAAGCGTCATGGAATATCCGGTGGAAGACCAAAAGATCAATATCTTGCAGCTTCCGAGAACTTACGATGCCCCTCGTCATTTATCCAGCGGTAACTTACCGATCAGCCCCTCTTTATTCTTCGTCGGGACCTGTAACAAAGATGACTCCACTTTCACCGTCACCGATAAAGTTATCGACCGGGCGATCATCCTTGATTTCGATACCCAGCAAGCTCCGTTAACGTTTAGTAAGGCTGCGAAACCCTTATACACCGATTACATTACTTTAAGTAAGCTCTTTAGTAAAGCTATGCAAAAGAAGGATAACCAATTAAGTACAGCGGAACTTTCAACTTTCCAAAACTTATTAGGCTTTATGTACGATGAACTCGGGATTGCGATTGGGAACCGGCTCATCCATCAACTCCACCTTTTAGCCCCCATCTATAACGAAATCACCGGTAAAAAGGAAGACGCTTTAGATTACGTCTTTATGACGAAAGTCTTGCGCAAGCTCGAAGGCCGCTTTGAAGCGAGCTTAAGACCAAGCTTAGAAAAATTAGAAAAGAAGATTACCGAACTTTACGGTGAAACTTCCTTCACGGAAAGTAGAAAGAAAATTAAACAACTCTTAAAGAGGTTATAACAATGGCGAAGACCTTGAAGAAAAACGTCATGAAAGAAGGGATGCCCTTTTTCGGCTACCCCTTTTTAGAAGCGTACCTTCAAGAAATCCTTTCGGTCTTAGAACATATGGCCAATATCTTCCGTAAACAAAAGGGCCAATTAACCACCGAAGAAGATATCGTGAGAGTTGAAAACCTTAAGCACTTCGATTCCAGGCTTATGCTGAAGACCTACCGGAACCCGAAGTTATTCACCAATGATAATGGGACGATTAGACCAGAAAAGGCCTACACCATTCAAAATACCTTTAACCTCGATATCTATGAGAATAGATTCGTCCTCTTAGTCTTAAATGAATTCACTTCTCTCCTTAAAAGCTTAGAAGCGGTCAGCAATGAACGTTTACTAAGTAAACTAGGGATCGAAAGTAACCTGAACTTCAATAAGTACGGAAATGTTAATCAAGCTTTAGCCCTTATGCATGACTCCTTATCCCTCACCTTCCAAGAAGATAATGAGAGGGTCGCGATGTTTTTAAGAAGGATTAACTCCTTTATGTCCCTTTTAAAGGGGCACCCCTTCTATAAAGAAGTGAAGGCCTTAAATCGAAACGAGATTCAACCCACTAACCTCTTGCTCAATGACCCGGATTATAACTATGTCTATCGTTTCTACTTAGATAGCTTAAAGGTCGATTATGCGACGACCAATAAGCTCTACCTTAAAGTCTTAAGCGATATGGAAAAAGAATTTAAGGTCATCAAGAAACCGGTCAAGAGCGAAAGAGATAAATATCTCTACGTTGACCGAGCGGACTATATGTATAACAACTTCCGCTTCAACGTCCACATTGAAAATGGGGTCTTCGAAGTTAAACAAACCAGTAGCGACGGTATCGGTATTCTCTATAACTTAAAACTGAAGTACGAATACTTCTTGCCTTACCTTGAAATAGATGATGGGGTAAAACCCTTCGAGGTCCCGCTTCTGTTCGTGGAAGACTATGGTGGCATCTTTAAAGCCTTCACCTTCACGCTGGCTATCAAGAACGAAATCTGCCCCGTCTGCGGCACCCCGCTTCAACTCGATACCCACCACTGCAAGGTATGCGGCATCGATTACAACATCATCACGTCCATGGGACAAAACTATATTTGGATTAGCAACTTACCCGCTATCGATATCGGAGGAATTAGAAAATGAAAAACATGAAAAAACTCTTAGGTCTATCTTTGTTAACCTTAGCAGGAACTGCATCTCTTACCTCCTGCGGTTCCATCTTTAAAGGCAATGAAGGGATGATGATCAGTAACATCACCCATACCTTAGATAAAGACGGAAACACTGTCATCACCATCAATTTCACCGATGAAGATTTAGAACCCGTCACTTTCACCATTCCCAAAGGTGAACAAGGGGAAACCGGTATGAGCGGGGTCGGCATTGAAGACGTCACCTGGGCCCCCTTAGAAGATGGGACCGGCTTAGAAGTGACCTTTAGTTTTACCGATGAAGAAATTCCCGATAAGGTGATTGAGATTCCGTACGCCACTGGGATTGAGAACATTGAAGCGACGACGGATCCTGATACAGGGGTTACAACTGTTAATATCACCACCACCGATGGCAAAATAACAAGTTTCAACTTAGCTCCCACAGTCGGGATTGACCAAGTCCAAACCTCAGTTGATGAAGATACCAACATGGTCACCATCACTATCACCTATACCGGCGGCAAAGAACCGACCATTATCACCATTCCCTACCAAAACGGGGAAGACGGCACTAATGGGCGGGGTATCCAAAGTATCGTCGGCTATACCTTAGGGAATAACTACTTTATTGAAATCACCTATGACGATGGGTCAGAACCCCAATATTTAACGATTCCGCTGCCGGACCGGGGAACCATTTGGTTAAGAGGCAGTGGTCGCCCAAGCGAAGATTTAGCGGGTTCCGTGAATGAAGGGGATTTCTATTTCGACATTCAGAATTTAAGAATTTACTGTTATCAAGGGGGAACATGGGAATTAATCGCGCAGTTAGAAAACGATGAAACAACATATGTTGTCACCTTTGACCCGAATGGTGGATCTTTCACTACTGCTACTTCAACGGTCCGGGAAGTTAAGAAAGGTTCTTATATCAATGACTTACCAGAAGTCTATAAAGAAGGCCATAATTTTATTGGTTGGTGGACCAGTCCTAATGGACCCTCTTCCCCCAACTCTGGGCACTTCACTGATATCACTCCAGTATTCGGAAATCTAACTTTATATGCCTGTTTTGAGGAGATAACGCAATAATTAATGAAAAAGAAAGCCCTTATTTTGACGTTCTTAACTGTGGCGGCTTCGGCGATCACCGGAGTGGGTTTTTCGTCATTCATAATCGCTTTCCAAGGGATGCCTGATCCCGTTGATGTTCCCCTTCAAAACCAAATTGAAGTAGGAGCTGTCACCACCTCTTCCCTTAACTTCTTAACCTTTGGGAGTTCCAAGCTTGAGGGGCTCTCCATCTATGATGCCGTATTTGGGAAAACTTATGACCAAAGTAATGGGACCTTCACGAACGAATTCACTTATGCGAGCGGAACGACTGCGAAACTTAAGAACATCAATTTTAGTGCCGGAAATTATAATAACTGGAAACCGGCCAATTTCGATGCGTTACAAGTTGATTGGACCATCACCTTTAAAGACGCTATCACCGGGGTTAACTTAACCGCTGCGTATTCTTTCACGAAAACCTTTAGTAACGGAAATAGTTATACTTCCAATTCAGCTACCCCTGCAGCCACTCTTAATAACCAAGTTATCACCATTTCTTACATGGTGCCCTTCGTCAATAGCGCTAACCAAAAGATTGCGGAACCCTTCGTTCCTGCAGCCCCAGGGCCAGGTTACGTCGACTTTAATGTTTCTCTTAACTTCAGGGGAACGAAAGCCAATATCATTCAAACTGAGCAACCATCGGTCGCGGTTAAGTTGACCGCTATAAAGAGATAAGGAGGAAATAGAAGATGAATAAAAAAGCTAAACTCTTAGTATTATCGCTCGCCATTGTCGGTTCTATTTCCATCGGAGCGGCCGCTTTCGTACAATTTATCCCTGAAGTCTTTTCTTCCAATACCGATAGTGGTTCAGCTGAAAACGAGACCTATCGTGTCCATTTTGCAGACGAAAATAATAGCAGTATTAAATACATCGACTGCAAAAAAGGTGACACTCTCGATATTTTAGATGCCCCCAAACATTCCAGCGGTAAAGTCTGGAAAGCCACTACTAATGACCAAGACGGGAACCCGGTTTTCTTAAATACTCATCCGGAAATCAATCAACCCTATGTCTTTAAAGAGGTTGATCCCCCATCAGATAAAATTGACACTAGCGGTGATAAAACGATCGAAGAAACCGACTATAACGGAAACGACGTTAGGAAAGTTAAACTTATTTCTTGGGATAAGTATATTTATAAAAATAACTGGTATACAAGGGTTGTACGAGAAAACGCAGATGATCGTTATAACGGAAAAATGGAGTGGAATGGAAGTTCAAAACCCTTAGTCAACCAAAAAATCAAAAATACCAATAATGGTACTGTTGGCGATACAACAATTGGCCTTGAATCACTTTCACAAGAAAACATCGTGCCCTATGACCCCTATAACAATAGTGAAGGCAAGAGCCAAGCAAAAACTATTTCAGCGACGCCCTACAAATCCAAAGTCTATGGTAGCAACGTTATAGGCGACACAGGCACATCAGGTCAGGTAACACCAAACTATTGCCCTATTCGTTTTCAACTGCAAAATGATGTTGTTTTAAGTGGGACGATGCTCGAATTAGCCGCCAGGGTCGGTGTCAGTGGCGGTGACTATAATTTCCCTCAAGCTTATTTACAAAATATCATCAATGGTGCTTACGTCGAACTCGATTTAAATGGTTACAACCTAATTGTTGCGAATGGAGGGAAATTGGATGTTTTCGGTTCTATCACCGATTCAGCTAAATATGATAACTCCGGTCGAGAACCCGGCACCATCGTCCTTGAAAGCGGAGCGGAAATGTGGGCAACGATGACGGTTGAAGATGCGGCTAGAGAAGATAGTTACCCAACTCAATATTTTTACGCTGGTCAGCCTTTTAGCTTCTTCAAATCTCCTTATTTAGATTGCAATATAATTTTTAAACAAGGTTCTAAATTTAATGCGAAATTAGGGATCCGTCTAGGTAGTGATAGTTTGTTATCACATGCCGGTCTTTGGTATGACATCCTTATGATTGGCGATAAAAATTCTGGTGCTTTCTTCGAGTTTACTTCTGAAGATGGTGGCGAAATTCAAAGACTTGTTAGCTATAACGATGATATGTATATCGGTGGTTCCGATTCTTCTAAAAGAATGTTACAAGATATGCAAATTAACTATAACTTATTGTCAGGTAACATTAAATTAAATGGTTTCAGCATGTATTTTAAATATACAGATGCTAGCCGTATTTCCGGTAATATGACCACTAATCGCAGCCCATTTTATGTTCCGCCCTACTATCGTTTTCATCTTTATCCCGGAACCAAAGCAGAAATCAGCAACCTTTATATTTTCGCTCCTAGTTCATATTTAATAATTGATAAGGGCGCAACAGTCACCCTAAGTGCAGGTAATAAAACTCAAACTGATGATTTTAATGGGAATTCAGATAAGTATTGGTATCAGCCTGTTGGTGGACTTTATTTCCTTGACTATTATCAACCGTTCTCTGAAGCTGCCAAATATATAGACACTAGCAAGCACGACGCAGACGATAGCTATGGCACAAAAATTTTAAAAGACGATAGAAATAGTCAAACTAACGCTTTTAATTTCTATAATGGTTATCCAGCTTACTGCCAACTTGATGGCACTATTCAAACTATTAATGCGGATACGCCGGAAATGCATAAATATACCCTCGCTGGTAATTTCAAGGTATCCAATTTTGATGCAGAAACCAACAGCTTTAAAAGCTTAATTCGACAATTAAATGTTCAGGCTTTTGCTTCTGTCCACCAAATTGGTCCATCACGTTTTACCTCTGGCACTCGTAGAGGTTTCATTAAAATTAACATAATCGGCTATTACAATAGTCCGCTCATCGTCAATGACTATGTCGTGACTCCCATGAACGGAGAAACTAGTTTTAATTTCAGTAAAACGAGAACTTATGATCGTTTAAATAAATTAGTTAATGACATTAATGGCACAAAATACGCTTTTATCTTCGATGATGTTTATAGTAATACCGAAACAAACCATCTATATAGCACAAACTATTATCTCGCTACAAATCAAACAGATAGTGACCCGTTAACGGGCAAATTTTTACAAGCCGTTTATAGCGAAACAAATGATACGATTAATGTTAGTAATCAACAATATATGCTTTACCAAGGTGTGTATTTAAAAAGTAATATAGGTGAAAATAGTAAAGAAACTAGCACTTCAATGACTAAAGTATGGGGATATGGTGCAGGAAGAAAAGCTAAAATAGGATTCTTTACGGGTGTGAGCTTCTCTGACTATATAAGCGTTAATGAGATGACCTTTAAACTAGATGATGCAGTGTTAAATCAACCAATCAAAGATGCCAAAATGGAAAACGGGAAAGTCACATATACACGGGTACCTAATATATCATGGATATTAAAGGGTAGCTTACCGAAACCCTGTAATTATTTTAAATGAGGTTATCACTATGGATACTATTAACACCGAACAAGAACCAATGATCATCATCGATAATCTCACGAAGAATTATCCAAATAAACAAGTGATTAACGATTTATCGCTCACTGTCTATAAAGGTGAACTCTTTGGTTTCATCGGCCGTAATGGAGCGGGTAAATCAACCACTATCGAATGTATGATTGGGGTGAGGCCCTTTGAAAAAGGGACCATCACCATCGATGGTTTCGATATTAAAAAAGACCCAATCAAGGTTAAACAAATCCTAGGTTATACCTCCAGTGAACCCATCACTTATGACGAGATGAATGGTTACCGGTACTTAGAATTTATCGCCTCCATCTATAAAATGAAAACCAACGTCTTCTTAAGTAACTTTGAATATCTTTCCAAACGCTTAGAACTCAGTAATGAAGACTTAAACAGGCCGATTAAGGAATATAGCCATGGTATGCAGCAAAAAATCTGCTTAATAGCGTCCCTCTTGAATAACCCAAAGCTCTGGGTCTTAGATGAGCCGACAGTCGGGTTGGATCCTTTTACCGCTAATGAGTTGACGAAAATGATGAGAGAGTACGTCGACCACGGCAATACCTGCTTTGTCGCGAGCCATAACATCGATTTAGTATCCAAGTTATGCGATCGGGTCGCCATCATCAACAAAGGTAAAATAATCAAAATCTTTGACTTAAAGAATAACCAAAGGGATAGGTATGAATTGGCCCCCTACTTCTTCACCCACTGCGAGGCTAAAAACGAATGGTAACGAGTTTATTGTTAACTCAAATCAGGAATCACGCTTTCTTTAATAAGACACCCCTTAAAAAAGCGTTGATGATTATTTCGGTTGTAATTTCAGCCACTATTATCGTTGCCTTAGAGTGCTATATTTATATATCTCTCTACGATAAAGCCAATATCTTCACCGGTTTTAATTATCCGTTTGTGATTTTGATTGACGCGATACTCTTTCTTTTAAATGTGGTATTTTTAGTGCCCGCTATTGAAAAGACGTATTTTAAGAATGAACAAGAAAGATTAATTTTCTTATCTAGACCTATTAAAGATACCGATGTCTTAGTTGCTAAAGCGATGTATATTTATCTCCAAAGTTTCGCTTTTACCTTACTGACTATCTTCCCCATCACTTTAATCTACGGCCTTAAATATGGAGCGGGGTTCCTCTTCTACTTAACCCTCTTCTTCACGCCTTTTGTCTTATCCTTTGTAGCGTTAATGTTTAGTTTCCTTTTAGCTATCCCTTGCCACGAAATCACCAAGTTCTTTAAAGGACGAAAGATCATCCTTTTAGTCATCGCTTTAATCGGGGGCTACCTTCTCGCTTATGCGTATTCCCTCTTGCTTAATCTCTTTGTTTCTTTAGTTCAAAACGCATCCTTAGATAATCTCTTTAACACTAATAACATCAATATCATCACGAACTTATCAACTTATCTTTGGCCGGTTTATAACATCCTCCAAATAGCCACTTACCATTCGTTCGCGATGCAGACGTTATTACTCTTACTTGTTATCTGTGGTTCTTTCTTAGTCGGCCTCTTCCCCTTTATGTTCTATTACGCTCACACCCTAAAGCACACCTTACCGGAAAAGAAACAAAGAAGAACCTTCCTCGCTAATCAGCTTTATATCACTTCCGTCAATAAAGCCTTAATAAGAAAAGAATTCACGTTAATCACATCCAAGAACGAGGATAGTGTCTTCTCTTATTCCACCTTAATCGCCTTGCAACCTTTCTTAATTTATCTCGTGGTATCCGCTTTAAATGTCATCTTCCATAGTGGGAACCTTAATTACATTAGGTCTTTGTTCCCTGCTATATATTCCACTATTGATGCTTCAATGATTTTCTTATTCTTAGCGGTCATCAATGGTGCGGTCTTATCGTTAAACAATGAGCGGAACACTATTAAATTAATTAAAACCATCCCGGTTAAATTCGATAAGCAACTCTTGATTAAGTTCATGGTCCCCTTCACTTTATCAAGCATCTCCTTCCTTTTAACCGATATTGTTTTAGTCAGCACTCTTCAAATCAGCTGGGTCGCTTTTATCTTCTTACTCTTTAATGGCACTTTAATGATAGCGTTACTTAATTTCATGTCCCTCTATTCTTCACTTAAAAAACAAAAAAACGGGGATTTACTGACGATAATCGTGGATTTTGTGGCACCTTTAGGTTTTGTTTTAGTCGCCGCTCTCTCAACTGTCTTTATCAAATTCCCTAATTCTTTAGCGAGCGACGCTTTCTTCTATGGTTTGATTCTTGTGCTTGAGATTCTTCTCCTCATTCCTTTTATCATCATGATGAAGAAGAAGTTCTCACTCTTACTATTAAGCTATGACGGAGGTGAAGATTATGCGTAAAAAGAGTCTCTTATTTCTTTTAATCATTCCCTTTGTCGTTGCGATTCTCGCGTTTGTTACATCAACCTTTGTCATTCGTAATGTTGAACAAGATATCACCGGCATTAACTGGAGTTATAGCAATAACACCGGTTTCTCACTTCGAGACGAAAAAGTCGCTTTAAACGCGGAGCCGATCTATAACAAAGATTATCCTTTAGCCCCCGGTAATGAACTGATATGGAAAGTATCCGATTTACCCGATTACGGGCAAGTAGCCACGATTGAGGAAACAGGCGATAACTATTACTTAAAGCTATTAAAGGATGGGCAATGCACCGTCACCTGTAGCAACGAAAAAGGCAATATCGCCAGGTCCTTTAGAGCGATTATCGCCGGGGATGACGGGGCCATCATCCTTAACATCGATAACGGCTTAAGTGGATCAAACTTAACTGACACCTTCTATGCCGGGTATTATGATTTAAGTTACTCGAATGTTGCGTTAGATAGTTACACCAAAGTTAAGAGCCATTTAAACTTCTCTTTAAGCTTTGTCGGAACTGGTTTTACGAGTGAAAACGATTTAATTGTCACCCATTCCGATAATGTCTCGGTATCACTTCAAGACCATGTCATTAACTTTGAAGGGTTTGGAGAAGGTTATGTCTCGTTTAAGAGTCCCTACGCGGGGAGCCAAGCCCAAGCCGGAGAACTCCACTTTGAAATCATCGATGGGGTCAATGTCTATAACTATAATGACTTACTTTTAGCGACGAACCTCAGTTCGAATGGTGAGAATGTTGTTCAAAGAGTGAACCTTGAAAGTTATGTTAATACGTATAAGCCTGACGGAACGAAAATCAGTGAAAATACTGAATTATTTGGGAATGTTACCGGGAAAGATGGTGACGGTAACCCCACTTATAACTTTGCAAATGAAGTCTATCGGTTTAAATCGACCTATGACACTACCTTCCTCGATAAATGGAACAATTACGTCAAAGATAATCCGGGTCTTAGCCCGGTCAGTACCGACGTTATCGCAGGGATCCATTTAAAGAAGAATTATTACGGAAATGGATATACCTTAAACATGCAGAACTTAGCTTATCCTTACGTCACTTTGCCGACCGGGGACGGCTATACCGCTAATCTTAATAATAATAATTTGTTTAGGGGACCATTAATTTATATTGCCTTAGGTAGCCCCTACACACCTGTTACCATCGGGCAAGAAGAGAACCCGAATGGGTACCCCCTCTTCGCGTTGTATGGGCAAGATAATATCGGGCTCTATGTCGACGGGGATAATATTGAAGTCGTGGACGCTCATATCAAGAACTGTAATGACTACCAAAATAACTTCCAGAACCTCCAATATACTGGAACTGTCGTGGAAGTTAACGGGGATAATGTCAATTTAACTTCTTCCCGTTTTGAATATGGGAGAACCGTCGTTAGAAGCTACAGCAATAAAGATTTAACGATTGAAGATAGTTACCTCGCTAACGGGATGGAATATCTTTTGAAATTGGGCACGAATGCCGCTGATGCTAACCATATCGATGGTAACAAAAAGATTAACTATACCTTAAAAGATGGAAAGACGATCAGTGATAGCTTAAGCAACGCGATGACACCCTTTGTTAAGAACGAAGATAACTTATTGAATGGCTACGCCGATGGACTTTTAACGTACGGCATCTTAAAAGATACGCAGATTATGGACTGGCTAGAGGGCTATACTGGGGCACTCCCTGCTTCCCCTTATAATGTCGAAGACTATTACATGATTGGAGAAGTCTTAAAGAATGCTTTAACGAACATTAACGGCTTTACTGATGGTGATGGTAATTTAATCTATGGGAATACCGCAACAGTGGATCATACGTATTTCTACCGGAGTGGGTTATCCGCCATTTGCATGGATACCTTACCGCAGGGACCATATCTCGAAAACAATATCAGCACCTTATTCGCCTTGATCCTCGGGATGTATATGAAAATCCAAGTTAACAATATGGCGTATACTGCCTCCCCCTCCCATTTAACCATTAAAGGCGATACCCGTTTCTACGACTGGAAGGATGTCGAGTTCTTAAATACGACCGCGACGATGTATCAAAATCTTTCCTACTTCATCACCGAGCACGTGGGTATTGGAATCGTCACCATCACTGATGACGACTATTTCCCAATTAGAAGACTACTTCAAACTCAGGCTAATGATTTCTTTATCGAAGAAAATAAGAAACTCTATACTAACCTCCCCATCTTCTATATGGGTGGTGGGTATAATGGTTCCACTGTCACTTTCGACACCGATAACGTTCAATATATCGATGAAAAAATGATTGACCTCGATATGTACGGGTACGCGTTAGACTTTAAGCAAGATCCTTGGGTAGATAACTTTATGGGTAGCCCGCAAGCTATTTTCAGCGCTATGCAAGTCGGGATGAGAAGAGCGATTAACCACGTCCTCGGTTTTAACCACTACCGCTTCACCTCTATCGCCCCAGAAACCCTCGCCTGGTATAACCAATCCCCGGATATTTCCGACTTAAAAAAGTAGAATATCCTTCTAAAACTTAAGTATTTATTTCGATATCTTTATATTTCTAAGTCTAAATCTTCCTGGGCCAAGAGGTTGATTTTATCTTTTAAACTGGTTTCTAAATCGTTACAGAAAGCGAGATAACAATCGACGATATCTTCCGATAAGGTGATGCTCGGGATATAGGAACTTAAGACTAAACGTTCCCCCATCTTACTGATATGTTCTTTACTGATTTTAAAAATCTTCGTATCTAAAACTTCGTCGATCTTATCTAAAGAGATTCCCTCTTTCACTTTCGGTAAGATAAAGGACATTAGTACCGCGTTAGTTTCAAATAGGTAAATTATTGAGGATACTGGAACTTCAAGTCCATCGAAACCGATATTTTTAAAGTAGATTGAAAGCATGCCAGTTTTATCGCTTTCGGTGATGCTAAAATCTTTAAAGGAGAGTTCTTCTTTGATACATTTCACGAGTTTATCGGCGACAGCTTTGACTTTCATTCTTCGATTATACGCTTCTTCCCCTCTTGCACCAAGGCATAAGTCTTTCTAAAATAAAACCATGAACGACGCTACAATCATTGCTTCCAGATACGTGATATCGATTTTAACCATGTTCCTTTTAGGGTGCATGTTGGGCTATGGTTTAGAAGTATTGTTTAGAAGATATGTATCCGCTAAAAAGTGGGTCAACCCAGGCTTTATGAAAGGCCCCTGGCTTCCCCTTTACGGCTTCGGTATCGTCTTAATGTTTCTTTTTAGCGGTGTCCTCTATGAAAACGCGGGAAACATGATTCTATTTAATCCGACAGGTGAGATGTTCGGGAATAAAGTCATGAGTGGCCCTACCATCTATGATTTAATCCCTTTAAGCATCATCTGGGTATCTCTCATTCTCCTAGAATTTATCGCCGGACTTATCTTCGTTAAGGGTTTTAAAGTCAGGCTCTGGGATTACAGTAACTTAAGGGGCAATATCTTAGGGATTATCTGTCCCCAGTTCTCTTTAATTTGGCTCTTCGTCGATGTGGTGTATTATTACGCCTTAGGGCCCTGGGTCTTCCAGATGTTTGAAATCATCTTCCGCTTCATGTTTGAAGCCGGGAGCAATGGCACGATGGCTAATATCATCGCTATCTTTATCTTAGGGATTGCGTACGGCATCATGCTGATTGATTTAATCACATCCGTTAATCTATTTAACAAAATCCGGGATATCGTGAAGAACTCCCCAACTATCCAAAGGTACGAGCAGATTAAAGAAGAAGCCAAGAAAAAAGCGATGGAGAATAAGCTTAAGCTCTTAGAAAAGCTGCCAGAATCCCTTAAAAAGAAAGATGAGGAACGGAAGGAAAAGCAAGCGGCTCTTAAAGAAACGAAGTTTTATAAAACAGTCATGAAAATCATCTTTATTGACCCCGATAAACGGGGAACAAAGAATAATTACGATGAAGAAGGTCGTCCCCTTAAGGACGACTAAAATAAGGGCCAGTATATCGCGTTCGTGGCCATGATAGCTTTCGCTTCAAAGCACCCCTGGTTTAAAAGATTCCCCCTCTTTATCAAAAGAGATACCGTAAGTGTCAATTTTGTAAGTCGGCTGGAAGTCACTGACCACCCCGGTGACCCCGTCATCTAAATAGAACTTGGAACAAAAATTCTGTTCTTTTAAATACGCTTTAAAATGTTCGATGACCGCTGTTCTTCTTAAGACATCGTTATCAATATATAAATCCCCCACTTCAACGACAAAATCATTGATGGTTTTAACTGGCATTTCCGGGTCAAGCACTAGTTCTTGGTAATAATGTCTACCGTTGATATTAGCTTCATCCCCAGCCTTATACCCAACCTGATCATGATAGAGTATTGCGTCGCTCAATTTCCCATTACTGACATTATGTTTAAGCCATAAACTGCTAAGTTTTTTATCTCTGGTCGCTTCTTCCACTTCCGTTAAGCTGTCATAGGTTTTGGAAGGATTGATATCGTCCCCTTCCAGGAATAAGTAGGTCCCATTGTGCTCATTCGAATAAACGGAGTTTCCAAATCTTTTGACCAACGCGTTGTAATCGACCTTATAAGGGACATCATTTAAAGAGCTAAAGTTTTTTGTTCTTTAACTGTTTCGCGGTGGTATCTTCTTTGGTCTTGAAGAAACCGCAGCTGACTTTAAAGATAGAAGGAATGATTAAAGCAGTAACGTCACCAATGAGTATAGCGGCTACCACCAGCCTCACTAAAGTTTCCACTTGTAGCGAAATTAGATATGTATAGCCTTTTACTCGTAGAAACAACAAATGATATGCCTTTTCACCACCCGAAACAAAGTATGGCAAGCCTTTTTAAGTAATTGGAAACATATCCGCTATTTTTGTAGCACTGACAAAAACGAATTATTATATTGGTCTTGACTATATTGATCATCTGGGAAAATGCACATATATGCATATTTCAAATGTTTTGGCCTATACTCACAAACCACCTTTGCACAAATTTTTGCAGCTTCTTCAACAGGATAGCCAAAAACACCTGTTGAAATTGATGGAAAAGCAATTGAATGCAATTCTAATTCATCCGCAAGTTTTAAACAGTTTAAGTAGCAGTTTTCAAGTGTTTTAGCAGGGTTTGGATCTGAATAATATCTTGGGCCAACAGTATGAATAATGTATTTATTATCCAACTTGTATGCTTTAGTTACTTTTGCTTCTCCAGGTCTACATCCATGTAATTTTCTGCATTCCTCAAGCAGTTCAGGACCAGCCGCTCTATGAATTGCACCATCAACACCGCCGCCGCCTAAAAGCGATTCGTTCGCGGCATTAACGATTGCATCGACCAAATTACCGATTTTAGTTATATCCATGTTAATAGCTTTTATAACCATATTTTATTTCTTTCCATATGCAATCTAGATAGACAGAATGAAAAAAGCTATTCCCCAAAACAATTAATGCAATTCCCCATCCGACTTGTCCAAAATAACAAAGTACACCGCCAAATATTGGGACAGACAATGTCGAAGCGACAAAACCTGCTTTTCCTCTTCTTCCGTATGGATTACTCATAGCATATTATCTCCATTAAATGTTTGGTTTAAAAACAACTCTTGAGCCAACTTCCGCTTTTTGAACTTCAAGTCCATCTGGAATATATTCTTTTAATTTTTCGACGTGAGAAATAATTGCAACAGTCTTATTGTCATCCTTCAATGTTTCTAGAGCTTTCATGGCCATATCAAGATAGTTCTCATCTAGGGATCCAAATCCTTCGTCAATAAAGATGGACTCAACTTGTATAAGCGCATGATTGGTTTCAATAATGTCGCTTAGTCCTAACGCCATTGACAATGCTGAAACAAACTTTTCTCCACCACTTAATGAAGAAGCTGGTCTTTCTTTGCCTGTTTCAATGTCGTAAACATCTAAATCAAGGCCTTGTTGAGCATTTCCTTTACCAAGCACGTCTCTCCTGACTAATTTATATCTTCCATTAGTGATTTTTGATAGACGGTGGTTTGCCTGGATAATAATCTTATCGAAATAATCAGCAAGAATGTACATTTTGAAACTAAGTTTCATTCTATTAGCACCGTTTGCTGTTCTCGCTAATTCATTTAAAGATGAATATTTAAGGATTGTGTTTTCGCATTTCTCGTAAGCTTCCTGAATAGATTTAACATCTTTAGTTAAATTATCGATTTTGTTGTTTAGAGAGTTTTCATCTTTGTTTAAAGAGTCATAAACAGATTTTTTGGAGTTAACTTCTTCAATCAAAGAAGCTTCATCAACATTGCCTTTTTCGATTAATTCTTTAGGCGTGCTATTAACAATTGCTTGAGCAGAAGTTTTCTCCTTCTCATACATTTCAAGGTCTTTCTTAATTTTTTCGATGTCAACAACTAATTTAGAATCTTCTCCAGACGTTCTCTTAATGTATTCTTCTCTTGTTTTGATATGGACATTAGAAGACAATTTCTCGTCAATATCGTTTTCGACCATTTTAATAGTCTCTTCTGTGCCACGAATTGCTTTTTCGGCGCTTTCGATGGCTTGCGAATATTTAGATTCATCTGTCGAAACTTGTTTTTCTTTGGCTTCATAATCTTTTATAAAAGATTCGATGTCCTTTAATTCTTTATCAAGCTTGGCAAGTTCTTCATCAAGTTTATTTGAATAGATATATTCTTCATCAGCATCAGCAAAACCATTTTTCTTTAGTGTTTCAATAAGAGCGTTTTCTTTTGTTTTGAAAGCTGCTTTCTTGGTGTCTAATAAATTCTTTTGTTGAGTTAATTTGCTGATAGCAAAATTGTATTCTTTTTCAGCATTTTTATACTCATCCTCACTAACTGGATTACTTGCGTGAGCAACATCAGGGTGATGAATCGATCCACAAACCGGACACGGTTTTCCTTCTTCTAAAAGTTGAGCAAGATTGTATGAAGAAGAGGCAAAAAATCTATCTTTTAAGTCAATAAATTCTTTTTCTTGCTTTTTATAAGCATCGAACTGCTTGTCATATTGTGACTCTAAATTCGCAACAGATGTCTTTTCTTCAACAAGATTTTTCTTATCTTTTGCAATATCACTCAAAGAGGAAATTATCTTGTTTAATTCAATGAGCCTGACTTTGTCATTTTCGTAAGTATCTTTCTTATCAAGAAGCCATTTTTTGATATCCTTAACTATATTAAGTTCCTTTTTAGCTTGCTCAATTTCGTCATTGCTTGTTTTGATTGCTTTATTTAAAAAATCAAGTTGATTAAGTAGCGGTTTTAAAGAGTTGATTTCAATTTGACCTTCCATCAACTTCTTCGATAATTCCATCATCTTTTCTTTTTTACTAAGCTCTTCTATTTTTTTTAAAGCATTTAAATAGTTTTGAATCTGTTTATTGTCTGTTTGAAGAGCAGTAAGTTTAGCAGCAACGGCATTGAACTCTTTTTGAGCACTTTCTGTCATCTTGTGCTTTTCTTTAACGTCTTCTTTTAGCTTTTTAATCAGTTTTTTAACATTATCGATGAATGTTGGAATGTTTGCAGGATCAGCAAGAGACTCAGCAAAGCCAATTATTTCTTCCCCACCTTCAACTTTGTTGATTAGAGTATTTACAGAAGAAATAACACTATTCTTTTCATCTTCTGCTTTTTTAGAAAGCTCTGTAATTTTACGTTGGAATTCATCATAGATTTCCTTTTGGAAAATATGCTCTAAAATTGCCGCTCTATCTTTAGAGGTTGCGGTTATTAATTCAGTAAATTCTCCTTGAGCCAAAAGAGCAACACTCTTAAATTGATCTCTATTAATAAATAGAATTTCATTAACGATTTTGTCGTCTACGTCTTTTGGCTTTGAAATAACGGAACCATCAGGCATATAAAGTTCCGCTTTAGGTGCTTCAGGAGTTAAACCGCCACCCTTTTTAGCTTTTCTCATATATGCCGGTTGTCTATAGATTCTATAAACTTGCCCGTTTGCCTCAAACTTTAAATCGACATACGTTATATCTTCGTCTTTAGCAAAGTCACTTCTGAGTGATTTTCCATCATCTCTATCTTTTCCGCTGCCTTTACCATATAGAGCAAATACAACAGCGTCAAACAGCGAGGTTTTACCAGTCCCTGTTGGCCCGTTAATTAAGAACATTCCTTTGTCATTTAATTCTGTGAAATCAATATGCTGCTCTTTTAAGAAAGGTCCAAATGCTTTGAATTTTAAATCTAAAATTTTCATAACTATTCAGCCTCCTTCTCAAGTTCATCAACCACAGCACTAACTGCATCGATCTGAGTTTGGTTTAAATCCTTTTCATTGATAAAGTGGAAGAACTTACTAAATTGTTCTTCAGTAGTTAATTCTTCAAAGCCTTCTTCTTTATTAAGCCCAGCTTTGGTGTCATCTACATCGTCTTTAATATTGACATAAGTCAACCCAACATAATGTGGATATTTAATTTTTAGTCTAGTTGCAGCATTAAGAACATGGGATTCATCCGTTAATTTAAAGAATACAATTCTCATGTCTTTATTTTCGCTATTCTGAGTCAATTCATCCACTGTCCCTTCAAGATAAACAAATTCATAAAGAGGTGTGATATCAATCTTCTCAATGCTGATGTCTGTTTTTGATTTGATATTAATAACTGTAAATGACTTTTTTTGCTGAATTTCGTCAACGCTATATCTCAATGGAGATCCAGCGTATCTTACTGTTTCTCTTCCAATATGTTGTGGACAATGCAAATGACCTAATGCCACATAATCGAATTTATCGAAAACTTTATAAGATATTTGTTCGATTGTTCCAACGCTTGTTCGCACTTCGCTATCACTTCTAATTGGTTCTTCATTCCCAGTAACAAAGTAATGAGCATTTAAGATGTTAATTTCGTCGTCATTAAGCTGGTTATTGTCCAAAACCTTAATAACAGCCTTCTCAAAATCTTTAATTGTTTCATCTCCGCTTAATACTCTGACTTCGCCAGGGAATATGTATGGAAGGGAATAAACATTAACAGCAAGACCTTCTTCTTTAATTGCATGCTTGTGCATCGATAAGTCTTTATTGATTCCGCTATCTATGAAGAGACCTTGCTTTTCTAAAATATCATTGAAGCACGCGAGACGTTCCTTGGAATCGTGGTTACCAGAAATCATGTAAACATTTAGTTTTTCATCTAATATGGCTTTCGATAAAAAGCTATTTAAAAGATTTACTGCATCTTCTGGTGGAATTGATCTATCGTAAACATCACCAGAGATTATGATGTGCTTTATATTTTGCTGTTTGCATAAATCTAAAGCTTGATCTAAGACAAATCTTTGACTATCTATCATAGATAGACCAACAACATTTTTTCCTAAATGCAAATCTGCTAAATGCAATATTTTCATAATTTACCTCCTATTATTAATAAAGATATTTGCCAACAACCGAGAAGAATATAATCATCCCTATAACTAATTCGATTAACAACAAAACAATAAATGTTATGCCGGCCGTTTTGCCAAGATATCCCCAGAATCCCCACGTTCTTCCTTTGTTAGTATGAAGATAAAAGATATAAATGGAGACAGGAATGATTCCAAGATTGAAACAAAGCCATGCAATTATGCCTTCTCCAATGGTTGAATCATCTCATTGTTGATTCCCTTTCTGCTCAATAAATGCGAATAGGGTTTTAAGTTGATTAATGATTGTTTGTAATTTCTTTGTCATGATTTTCTATTCGATTGATAGAAACACACTAACCATTTGTAAGATAAAGGGTAGAAAGGTAAGGAGATATGAAACTCAACAACGACTATGAGTTATGATTAGTGCGCTTTTTGACCAATCACAACTCTATTAAATCCATATTTTGTTTTTCTGTAAATATTTCTAGCTCTCTTAGCTTTCCAAAAACAACTATCTTGCTTTTAATGTAAATGATTAATCATTACATTAATCTACAACATCTTCTATATCATCATTCGTATATACTTTCTCGGTTGGTTGAGGCCTTGGAGGGGTATATGTGTTTCTTGGTTGAGAATCAGGATAATAGGATTTTGGTTTTGCTGTAATTGTGAGCTGCTGAACAAGGCTTTTGATATCACTAAATGAGCAATCTCTATAATTTGAATAATGATTGCGGCCGGCTGGCGATGTGTACTCCCACCTAATTCTTAGCGAATAAGACATTTGAGGGTGTTTCACCAATTTACTGCCCAGCTTAATTTCTCTTTTTCTAAAAGATTTAAGAGACATTTTATTTGCTTTAGCTAATGATTCATCGGTAGTTGTTTTAATCTGCGACAATTCCTTTTTATATTCAGCAAACACAGAGACGTTGTAATTAATTTTTTGAATGACTTGTCGATAGTAAGAAAGGTTTTCTTTAACGGATTCGCCTCTTCTCTTATAAAAATCAAAATTGTCATATGCCCTTTTTGAATTTAGATAAAACGTCTTCGTATCAGATGTTCTAGAAAGCGTCTGAAAATTATATTTCTTATTAACTTCTTTTATCTCTTTGATGTATGCACTTGCGAGCAAGACTCTGTTATTCTTTTTCTTATTCAAAACAGAAAAGAAGACAATAAGGAAAATTACAATCGCAGAAACTCCGAAGAAAATATAAAGGCCGATTCCACTATTAGAACTATTTGATGAACTTAAAATCATGACTGTTTACCTTGCGTTTTTAAAGCAACTCTTGAGTTATTATCAATCATGATTAATTCACCTTTGCTGATGTAATAAGCCACACAATCATCAATTGCTTTATCAACTTTGCTTCCCACCGCTTTAATATCAAAAACTCTTGCGACATAACGTTTTAATTCTTCTTTGAACATCGGTCCATCATTAGTCAACACTTCTTTGATTGCGACCAAAATCTCTTCTTTTGGAACATCATCCATAGCACGTGGCTTATCTCCACCAATGCGATAATATTGCAATTTAATTAATCTTCCTGAAGCATCACATTGATCTGCTCTCCAATAGAAGAATTTATCACCTGCAAAGTTTTTATTTTTCTTAGCACCAATCATACTCAAGCAACATTTCATATCATCTTGAATGCGATTTCCTGCTCTTGTAACACCCATCGCATTAGCAAATCTATTTCTTAAAACTTCTTCAGAAATAGGTGCTTCAATATCTAAAATTTCGCGAATAATCTGTTGCTTTGCGTAAATATCATCGTGTCCACTACCATAAATGTTGCGGACTTTGTTGTATGAGATGTAAGGTTTCGAGTAATTAACTTGCTCAATCTCTTTGGTTTCAAACTCAATTTCGAGTTGTGGATTCTCCTGAACGGTGTGCTTGTAATTCTCTGGATGCATTCTTATATCTTCAATCTTTTGACAAATTTCTTGAATGACTTGTTTTGGATTATCGAGATAATCAAATGACCACACTCTAATTAAATTCCATCCAAGCAAATCAAGAGCATTAGGTTGAACAATATTTCTGTCCTTCGAAGTCAAAGCAGATTCGTAAGAATATGAGTCACACAGGATACCTAAAATATATTCATCCTTGTTATCTGGATTAACAACACCAATATCAACTCTAAATGAGGATTTACCAACATCAACATTTACTTGGTAGCCTTTTTCTTCAAGACTCAAAGCAATGTGTTTCTCAAAACCAACTCTTGTCTCAATAGCGCTGCCGTTTGGAACAATAAGCGCATCTGCACCATACTTGGCATATTTCAAGAAGTTATACAGCTCTTGAGCGCCTCTTGATTCTGTTTTCATGTTTGCGAGTAATTCTGGCTCAAATGACGCAAATATCATCATTTCATATCTTGCTCTACTAACCGCAACATTCAATCTCTTTTCACCACCACTATTATTAATTGGGCCAAAGCGATAATGCATAACACCAGTTTTGTCTGGTCCGTAGCATACAGAGAAAAGAATAACGTCACGTTCATCGCCTTGGATGTTTTCTAAGTTTTTAACAATGATTGGCTCCTTGCTTTCAAGATTAATTTTTTCTAGATCTTTATGCTTAGCGAAGAAGTCTTGTAATAAATCATCAACCATGTCTTGTTGGACAGAAGAGAAGGTAACAATACCTATACTTCTCTTACGTAATTCTGGAGATTTAAGCCTTCTTTCAACTTCTTTAATAATTGCTTTGGCTTCTATTTCATTAGTCGCACGCTTGCCACCATAAACACCTTTGGTATTTACAAATGAGACCTTGGTAACCATATCATTTGGAGATGGGAATGTAACTAAGTTATTTCCATAGAATTTAGCATTTGAGAAACGAATTAATGATTCATGTTTACTTCTGTAGTGCCAATTCAAACATCTAGACGGCATGCCTATAACATCACAGTCGTCAAGAATGCTTTGTTGGTCATCTAAATCACTATCTAAATCATCTGTGCCTTTGCTTTGGAAGAATGCAGTTGGAGGCATTTGCTTTGAGTCACCAACAACAATTAAGCTCTTTCCTCTAGCGATAGCACCAATTGCTTCACTTGTAGGCATTTGGGAAGCTTCATCGAAAATAACGATATCAAATTTAGGCATATCCGGGCTCAAATATTGAGCGCAAGAAATAGGTGACATTAAGAAGACAGGGAATAGTCTAGTTAAAATATCTGGTACTTCACCAAACAATTGTCTAATCGCCTTACCTCTGCATTTATTTTTAACAGCTTTATTGAGAATACCTTGTTGACTGGATGCAGGAGAATTCTCATTGATTGAAGGCATTAAGGCAGACACTCTTGCAGCCGTCTCCTTAACTGTTAGCTCTTTAAATTTTTCAATTAATTCTTTGTAATAATCAATGTGATGTTTTAATTCTACAGAGTTGAAAGAACCACTTTCATCACCACTAATTGCTGCATTGATAATGTGCCCAAACACAGACTTTTTGTATATGAACTCAATGTTGGAAGTGATTAATTCATTGTTTTCAATTAAATCAATAACGAAACCTAGATTGTGGTTTTTAATTTCCTTGATAACGGATAACAAAGAGCACCAGTTAGGTAAATAGTCAATTTTCGCGACCCATCTATCTATTAATTCAAGCAATTGTTCGCATCCGAATCCATATCTTGTGCATAAAGAGAAATCAAAGCCAACTCTTTCCATTGCTTGTCCAACTTCAGAAAGTTGTTTCATTGATCCAAGAACCATATCTTTGCCCTTCAAAGAGAAAGACTGGGTCTTTGTAACAAGTGTTAATAATTCTTGCGAAGTAAAAGCTTTTGAATACTTTTCAATTAATTCTTTTGTTGTTAAGTATCTACTTTCAAATTTTTCAAAATCAAAATTCTTAATTTCGTAAGAAGCAGGATTTCCAAAAGCAACTTGATACATTGTCATCTGTTCGATTAAAACCGATTCAGATTCTTTTATATTTTTTAGAGCGTCGTAAAGTTTAGGCAAATCTTTTACTTTATATAATTTTGGATTCTTGCAAAGAGCCATTACCTTTTTAAGAAGTTTTTTCTGTCCAAATATTTTCTTTAAAAAGAATGTTCTATCCAAATTCTTATATTGGATATAATCGGATTCATAATCTAAGTCATAAATCTGTGATGAGAAATCATTTTTGATAATTGCTAACGATTTTTGATACTCTTTTCCTTTATTAATTACTTCTGTAACAAGATTATCTAATGTGTATAAATCCGTGCCAATCAATGAAGCGATACAATTAATCACTTTTTGATCTTCTTTCAAGAAGTCTCCAAGAGCAGTTAATGTTTTCTCGTTTAACTCAAGAGACAAGGAATTGTCGTTATTAAACGTTTTTAATTGTTCAATAAAAGAAACCAAGATTTTTCTATAAGTATCAGTCTTTTCTAAAACAGTTCTCTTTGTAACACTAGGAATATAATTAGAATCTCTAAAAAGAATAAATGGATTGTTGTAATAGCCACCATTAGAAAGAATTTCGCCATACAACTTATCACACAATCTAGCGGCTTCGCGGAATTCAGCAATATTTAAAGAGTCCATATATTCTGATGGAACATCAATAACAGGCACTTCTTCATCGATGTCTAAATAATTTACAAAAGCATCATAAAAGGACATGATGTATCCGTTTTCTTTGTGCAGTAAATTGATAACTCTATTTAATTCTTTTCTTTCTGTTTTAAGTTGATTTGCTAACGCTAAATAATCTTCTTTTGTTGAAACGGTTGAACCAAGCAAGATGCGTTCTTCGAATTGGGCCATCAAAGATGATTTATCCGCTTTTGCGGAGTGAGCTTCAAGGGCAAATCTCCCTAAGCACAATTGATTCAAACGTTTTTGAACGACTTCGAGGGCGGCCATTTTTTCAGCAACAAACAAGACTGTCTTCCCATGATAAATAGCGTTAACAATCATATTTGTAATTGTCTGAGATTTACCTGTGCCTGGAGGACCTTGCAAAATAAAGCTCTTTCCTTTTGCGCAGTCTTCAATTGCAATAATTTGACTCGAATCGGCTGGTAAAGGCATTGCCAAATCTTCTGGATTGCTTGCGTCATCATCATAATCATCACCAATTTGATCATCATCTTCGCAAACAAATCTTCCTTCAATAATTGATTTGATTACTTTGTTCTTTGATAATTCTGCTTTTCTAAATCTTACATCAGCCCACATAACAGCTTTTGAGAAGTTAAAGACGTTAATTGCGGCTGTCCTTATAATAGATGCTCTAGAGAGTTTGGAAATTCTTTCTGCAACTGTATTTAAAACAACATCAATGTCTATATCTTCACTTTCGAAGTCAATTTGGGTTAATAAATCATCGCAGTTTAAGCCAAATTCTTGATGGAAGAATTCAAAGATAGAAATATTAAGGAACGGAGGCTCTTCTCTTCCCTTAATTGAATAGTTATCTTTGCTATGTCTAACCAAATCAATAGGAACAAGAACTATTGGAGCATAACACGGATTAACTGACTTTGGATTTTCAAAATATTGAATAAAACCAATGGCTAAATACAAAATATTGGAACCTGTTTCCTCAAAAGATTTTCTTCTTTCTTTTTCAAAAAATCTTAGAGAGGTTGCTTGTGCTTGAGATCTTAATACAAGACCAATGTTTCGATTATTAAAATCGCTCTTTATTTGTGCATATTGCTCTTCTGTTGCGGTTGGCAATTCAAAAACGAAATGTTCTGTTAATTTAGCAGGTGCAACATGGTAGTTTCCATTATCTGATTCAAAAGCACGATATAGGGCGTTTAAATCATAGAAGTATAGCTGCAATCCACGACCTGCTGTTTTGTAGCTTACAAGCTGATTTCTACGTGATAAATCTAGTAATTTCTTTTCCCAAACGTCAAACTTGTCTAATTCCGCTTGAGAAAGTTCTAATTTATCACCTTTATATGAATAATCTTTTCTTGCTAATCTTATTTTATTCTGTTCGACGACATCGTAATCAACGACCGCTCTATCAATGTCATTGTAGTTGATAGGGAGTGGCAAGAATCCATATGCTCTCGCTCTTTGAATATCAATGATTTCAAAATAAGGGTCAGCAATTGATGATGCAACGTTTTGCCTCCCGAGTTCACACGCTTCTTCAAAAGATGAGGCATTGTCTGCTGTATATGCTGTGCATTCAATAAAAACAATTTCATTTTCTTCTTGTGAATTCATCTCAAGTGCATGAGGAGCGTCATTATAAATCATCGTTGGAAATGTATTTTTCTCTAAGAAGACGCCAGCAAATGCGTGCCCAGTTTTCTTAACTAAAAATGCATTCAGTCCCATTCTTTCGACACAAGCTAAAAATAGTATGGCCAAGTCCAAGCAAGTGCCTTGCTTATGAACCAAAACATCATGAGGAAGTCTAACTTTTTGACCAACGTTTTCGTATGAAGGCGGAACAGTAATATAAGCAATTGCTTCCTTATGCAACGTGTTAAACAAGGCCTTCAGCTGCATAACTACATTATTTTTATCGCCAACTTGATATTCCGGTAGAGACGAGCCACCTGATAGTGATTGCATTTCTTTCGCCACTAATGCAATTGTGTTCTGAACAGCAACATCATTTGGCGTAACAAATAATGCTGTAGAACCATTCATCGCATTTTCAAGCAATGTGTCAAAGGAGAAGTATTCAATTTCTGTGGTTAAAGAAACAAGTTCATCCTCGCCAGCGATTAATTTAATTGTTAGAGTGCCTGCAACTTTTTCTTGTAACTCCATTAATTGTTCAATATGAGTATTGATATCAAATTCTGTAATCGCAATTGGTTGATGAGGATTAATCAAAGGAACATTAATATCAGAAAATTCAATATAGGAAGGATCTGAGCCAATAACAAGTTTGGCGTCCTTTATTGCTTCATCGCTTAAACTTGTAATGATAATGTCGCTGATAATTTTGTACTTTGTTTGAGATAGAGCAAATGAGTAATACTTATTGCAATGAATTTCAATTTTAACTGTATCTGATGCGTTAACTACCTTGCTTTTAGTAACATCGAGTAGTTTGACATCAATCTCGGTTAATAATTCATGTTCATCAATTGCATTTACTCCATCGTTTTTAATGCGCATTGAGAGTATACCTTCAACAACAGCAGCTGTTACATCATTCGAACGCTTCTCGTCATCTACTGTTACAACATCGCCTTGGAATAATTCTGGTGCAAAGTATTTTGCATAGGAAGAATCTGCAACAGCCATAAGAAGCTCTTTTCGCTCACCAAAAAATCCTCTAGCATCTATGTTTTTGAAATGAATGGTCATGCCTAAAAAGATAAGGGCTAAATCCAAATCACAGACATGTAGTTCTTCTCTTTTTCTGAAGAAGTTCTCAACCATTCTTTCCTTATCTGTTGATGTAGGAAAACGGTCATTAAGTTGTTTTAACAAATCATAAATTTTCATAGATACAACTCCTTTGAACTACGCCAAACAAACAGCATGATGTAATGTGTTAATCAAATCATAAACTGGTGCTGTTTCACCATTGAATATCTTAAGATAATCCGTTGATGTAAACGGCTTGTAGCGAAATTAGATATGTATAGCCTTTTACTCGTAGAAACAACAAATGATATGCCTTTTTCACCACCCGAAACAAAGTATGGCAAGCCTTTTAAGTAATTGGAAACTTATCCACCGCTATTTTAGTATTTTTAAAGCCTTGTCTAAAGACAAAGAAAAGAGATTTAAAAGAAAACGTTAGTTGCACATAGGTTTTTATATAAGTAACTATCGAATGTTTTCTAACAAATTAAACTAATAATCTATTAGCTTAACCAATTGTCTTTTTTATAATCTTTTTTGCATTCTTTAAGCTTACGAGTTTAAGACTTTTAAAAATAGTAATTTTTAATAACAAAAAAGAAAATAAAAGGATATACTCAACATCTGGGCAAAAAATTATGTTTAGTAAAGCGAAAGAACGAAAGCAAAAAATAGCGGACCGCCTCCGCTTAACATCCAAAGATAAGGCGATCGATAAGGAAGATAGTAAGAAAACCCTGAAGATTTATTGGGAATGCTTAAAGCCATCCTATAAATACATCATCATCTATTTCTTCATCATCCTTTTCGATGTTTTCTTTGAACTGATGGTCCCCTACCTCTCGGGGCTTCTGATTAGAAATGGTCTGGAAGGATTCGGGGTATTGGACGCTAACGGGGCGCCGCAACCATTGGTTTTAGGGGGAGGATTCGACCAAGCTGCTATGCAGTACGTGTGGTTCTACGGGGGCTTAATGATTGGTTTCGGTGTTTTAGCTATTATCTGTCAAACCATCGGGATGAAGTTAATTGCGATTGTGTCGAGCGATTTCGTCGAAAGACTGAGAAACACGATTTTCTATAAAGCTGAACAATTTAGCTTCAGCAATATTGGGCATTTCCCGGTCAGTAAATTGACCACCATGCTTAGCAATGATTGTAATAATCTCCGTTTCTTTGTTTTGATGTTTATAAGAATGGGTACCAAACAATCTTTTGTGGTAGTTTTTTGTTTCGCTTTTATCTTTTCTTTAAACTGGATGATCGGGCTGATTACGCTTCCTCTCACGATTCTTGCTTTCCTTATAATAACGAAAATAATCCGCAAAACCCGACCAGAATTCATTATGACCCAAGGTTGTATTGACCGGGTTAACCGGGAAGTACAAGAAGATACGGAAGGCGTGAGAGAAGTTAAAGCGTTCTGTCGGGAACCATATATGGATAAAAAGTTCGCGGACGCTAATAGTGACTTGACATATATCACCTATTCTTCCGTCAGTAAGATGGGGATGAGCACTGCTATTACAACCTTTGCCATTAACGTCACCATCGGCTTAATTCAATTATTAGGTGGGTTCTCGATGATCAACACCGCTCTCGATAACCCGGTGTGGCAGATGATGAATAACGGGGTTGCCATGTTCGATGCTGGTGAACTTTCGATGTTAACTAGCTTCGCTGCTTTATTAACCATGGCCTTCTCTTTCTTAAGCACCCTCGTTCAGTTCTATGGTCGAGCGGAAGCTTCGAAAGAAAGAATTGATAGGGTTCTTGCGGAGAAAATCGATATTTCCTATGACCCGAAACCGAAGACGGAGGGTTTTGATCCTGATAAGTTAGATGACGGAACGGTCGAATTTAAAGATGTTATTTTCTCTTACGTTAATGATGTCGAGAAAGCCGCGGTCGGGCCCTTATCTTTTAAAATTGAAAATGGGAAAACCATCGGGATTGTCGGGGGCACCGGAAGCGGTAAAACATCCCTAGTTAATTTAATTCCAAGACTTTATGACGTCACCCAAGGGGAAGTTATGGTCGGCGGTCATAACGTTAAAGATTACGGGGTCACGGCCTTAAGAAACGATATCGGGGTGGTCCTTCAAAATAACGTCCTCTTTACTGGCACCATTAGAAGCAACATCCAATGGGGTAAAAAGAACGCGACTGATGAAGAAATCTGGGAAGCCTTAGAAATCGCTCAAGCGAAAGACTTCGTCCAAGGCTTTAAAGATGGCTTAGATACCCCGGTCACCCAAGGTGGACGGTCCGTCAGTGGCGGTCAAAAACAACGCCTCTGTATCGCTAGAGCCGTCATCAAGAAACCGAAGATTTTAATCCTCGACGATAGTACTTCCGCGTGCGATACCGATACATCGAGAAGAATTAAGAATCAACTTCGAGAAAAACTAAGTAACACCACTACTTTCATCATCGCTCAACGGATCGATAGTGTGAAAAACTGCGACGAAATCTTCGTCCTCGATAACGGGCATTTGATCGGCCGAGGAACACATGAAGAACTCTTAAAGACCTGCTCGGTCTATAAAGAAATCGATGAGATTCAAAGATCGGGGGTGGAATAAGATGAAAAAGAATAAACGTTATAATGGGTTTAGCGTTACCGGGGTAGGCCCGGTCGTCAATGACGTCACCGTTCAATTCTCCTGCGGAGAAGAAGGGTACGAAGAACTTAAGAATACTTATTCCGAACGGAAGAAAGGGTACGGAAAACCGAAACACTCTTGGCGGTCCCTTTTTAGAGTCATCAGATACTTTGGACCGGATAAGTGGCGCTTCATCGGTGTGACACTCGCCACCGTGATGATGATTTTCATCAATCTCTTCTCTGCTTTCTTAGCGGCCCCCCTTGTCGATAGCCTTCTTCAACCGGCTGTCTATAGCATCACGAATAACTGGGCCGTCGGAGGCAGTTGGCAAGGCTACTACAACCAAACAATAGCGCCTCAAATGGGCTTATATAGTTTCCTCTTTAACATGGTCGACTGGAATAGTGCGACCTGTTACGTTCAAGCCTTAGGCGTCTTAGGCTTAGTGATTACCATCATGATGGTCGTCTATGTGATTGGGTTAGGATTCAGTACCGCTCAAGTCTTCTGGATGACGCGGATTGGGACCTCATCCTTAATGAGACTCCGTAACGACATGTTTGATAAACTGCAGAAATTACCTTTAAGGTACTTTGACACCGTCCCCCACGGGGATATCATGAGCCGCTTCACGAATGACGTCGATAACTTAGCGCAGCTTTTCAATACTGGCATCATGGAAATCTTCACTTCCATCATCATGCTGGTTGGTATTTTGTGCTTTATCTTCATCATTAACTGGTTCTTAGCTTTGATAACAGTTTTCATGGAAATCCTCGCGGTCATCATCGTTATCATCAATGTTCATAGGTCAGTGTCGGCTTTCAGTGAAACCCAGATTTCGATGGGGGAATTTAACGGAGTAGCGGAAGAAGTTTTAAGCGGTCTTAAAGTTGTTAAATGTTTTGATAAAGAAGACGATATGTGCCGTTTGTTTAAATCGATCGACTACTGGCATACCGTTCACAATAAACGATCAGTCTTCCTCTCGTCCGCTAATATTCCGATCGTCAATAACATCAATAACATGACCACCGCTATCACGATTATCGTCGGAGCGGTGCTCTTAATCACCGGAACCCAATGGGGCTTTGTTATCTCCCTTGGGACTCTTCTTAGCTACGTTACCTTCCTTAGAATGTTAGCGAGACCCTTTAACTCGATCAGTAACTTATTGACCGCTATTCAAGCCTCCCTCGCCGGGGCGGAACGGATTTTCCAAATGCTTGATCAACCCGCGGAACCGAGCTTACAAAAAGCCAAATGGCACTCCTACAAAGAAAAAGATGGGAAGTTCTATTGGACGGATGGGAAGACCATTAAGCCGGTCCTCGGGGAAGTTAACATGAATCACGTTAACTTTAGCTATGTCCCCGGTCAGCCCGTGTTAAAAGATATTACTTTATACGCTCATCCGGGACAAAAGATCGCGTTAGTCGGTTCCACCGGAGCGGGTAAGACCACTATCACTAACCTTTTAACCAGGTTCTACGATATCGATTCCGGGGAAATCTTGATCGACGGGATTAACTTAAAAGAGATTGACCGGGTCTCAATGCGTCGGAGTATGACCTTAGTCCTTCAAGATACTCACCTCTTCAGCGGTACTATCTATGAAAACATTAGGTTTGGGCACTTAAAAGCCACGGACACCGAATGTGAAAAAGCCGCTCAAATTGCGTGTGCCGATAACTTCATCCGAAAGCTTAAGGATGGGTATAACACCTTTATCGACGCTAATAATGCTTCATTGTCGCAAGGGCAAAGACAGCTTTTAAGTATCGCTCGCTGCGCGGTCGGGAATCCTCCGATTTTGATCCTCGATGAAGCGACGAGCTCCATCGATACGAGAACCGAACGGCTTATCGCGAAAGGGATGGATAACATCATGAACGGGAAAACCACCTTCGTCATCGCTCACCGCTTAAGCACTATTCGGTACGCTGACTGCATCATGGTTATGGATCACGGGCAAATCATTGAACGGGGCACCCATGAACAACTCTTAGCCCTTAAGGGCCGGTATTACGAGCTCTGGACTGGGAAGACGGAGTTAGAATAAAACAAGAAAGAAACCTCTTACCATAAGGCTTTTTATATTTAAAGGAGTGTATTCCCAAAATTAAAATATTATTGAAGTTTTGGGAATTAGCTTAATAACCACTTTGCGAGGTCGAGAATCTTTATTCCTTCGATGTCGTAATCTAAGCTCCTCGTATTCGCGATCACCATCTTAGGATAAGCATCTTTAATCTGTCTTAAGGGGTTTAGTTCTCGTTCTAACGTGTCAGATGACGAAATGTTATCAGCTACTTGGATATAGAATTTTTCATTCCCTTTAACCGCTACAAAATCCACCTCTTTTTGGTAAAGCTTCCCGACATAGATTTCGTAGCCCCTTCTCATAAGCTCAATCGCGACCAGATTTTCAAAAAGTCTACCGCTATCGATATTTCGGTGGCCTAATCTAGCAATGCGCGGAGCGATATCAACGAGATAATATTTGTTGTTAGTTAAAAGATAAGTCTTACCTTTAATGTCATAACGTTTGACCTTATAAAACACGAAAGCGCGGCTCAGATAATCTAAATAGGTATCGATGGTTTTGTGATCAATCTTACTCCCCTTGCTCGTTAAATAATTGCTTAACGCATTGGGGCTCGTTAAGGAAGAAATATTATCCATTAAGAAAGAGACTAGCTTATTCATAATCGAAGTCTCTCTCACCGCGTTTCTTTTGATGATATCTTTTAAAATAACCGCATCAATAACGTTATTGACGTAGGAAAGCCTCTTATCTTCATCGCTATAAACATAGGAGCCTGGAAAGCCCCCATATTGAAGATATCTATCAAAGGCTTGGTAATCGTCATTTTCATTAAAATATTCTTTGAATTCTTTTAAGGAAAAAGGAAAAACTTCAATCTCGATATATCGGCCAGTAAACAAGGTAGCTAAGTCGCTGGACATAAGGAAAGCATTTGAACCCGTGAGATATATATCGTATATCCTTTTGTTGTGAATGCTATTTATAGCGAGTTCAAAATTCGGGCACATCTGCACTTCATCGATGAAGAGATAATTAGTTTTTGTCTTGTCATAACGCTTCATGATAAAGTCATGGAACAGCTGATAATCTTTTAAATATTCATTTTCTAAATCATTAAAATTAATCCGAACAATGTTGATGTTAGTTTCGATTCTTTCAAGCTCATCAATATACATCTTCATTAAGAATGATTTACCGGATCTTCGAACGCCGGTGATGATCTTAATGTCGGGACTGTTTTTAACCGCATAAAGATCGTTCATATACTTATCTCGTCGGATAATTCTCATATCTTTACCTAAGTAAATTATATCGTTCTATTCCCAAAAGTCAAAATTATATAAGATTATGGGAATATATCTATTACCTTAGATTTCCTGTATTTTCTAATACAAATTTTCTGATATCTAAAAATATAAGCGATTTTTGCATAGATTTCTTGAAAATGTAACCCATAATCTTATCTTCCTTCTAGCTAGGCAATATATTTGGAAATAAAGTAATTTCAGGCCCCACTATTTATGACTTACTTCCCCTTTCCATCATCTTTGCCGCCCTTATTCTCTTAGAATTTTTAGCCGGCGTCATATTCGTGAAAGGTTTTAAAGTTCGGCTTTGGGATTACACAAATCTCAGGGGAAACATCCTCGGGGTTATCTGTCCCCAATTCTCTTTGATTTGGCTCGCGGTCGATGTCATTTATTATTATGTATTAGGGCCGTTTATATTTTCGTTCTTTGAAACTATTTTCTACTTCATGTTTGAAACAGGATCTAACGGCCAAATGGCTAATATTATCGCGATATTCCTGCTCGGCATACTTTACGGGGTCTTCCTCATTGATTTTATTATGTCGCTCGGACTCTTCAGTAAGATAAGGATTGTCATTCAAGGTTCCACTGTTATTCACCGTTATGAAAGTATTCGGGACTTAACCAAGAAAAAGATTTTAGAAAACAAAATTAAAATCATGGCTAAAATACCTGAATCGTTTAAAGCTAAAAATGAAGAAAGAAAATAAAAAGAAGCCGCTTTTAAAAAAGTAAATTTTATAAAACCGTTTTAAAAATTATATATATTGACCCAGATAAACGGGGACAAAGGAAAACTACGATAAGGACGGTCGTCCAATAAAGGAAGAATAAAAAAAGAACGGTCGATTACCTAATAACTCTCAGGTTTTTCAACCGTTCTTTAATTTTTATTTTCTCTTAGCTAAGAGACCAATAATAATAGTCGTACGAAAGGCTTAAGTGATACTCGACGTAACCTTGAGGCGCTCCTTCTACGTCAAACGTGACGTTAGAATTAACGTAAAAGTCAAACATCGAACACGGCCCCATGACCGCTTCTTTCCCGTCGAGATAATATGCTTTTACCTTAGTTGTACTAGCGTTGAGGTAACTCTCGAGCCGTAGCTCAATCTGGTTATTTTTTTCATAAGTGTCGAGTTCGCTCCAGGATACATAAGTTTCATCGTATTCGTCATAGAATGTTTCGTTTTTTAGTTCATTAACAAAATCCGTGATTGTGGGAAGAACAACGCCAGGTTCGAAGAGCAACTCGCTCTTAAGGTAACGACTGCTTTCTTCGGGATCAGGGTCTTCAGTACTACCAGACGGCAAAAGAACTGTATCCATGAGAATATTCGCGGTCATAACTTTGTAATCATTTTTCGCGTCGAACGTAACCGTCATCGTGTTATAAGCTTTGTCCATGACGGCAGTGACTTTTTCTAAGAAGTTTTCCGTCATTTCCCCTTCCGTTAAAAGGTCAATAACATAATCAACATGGTCCCCTTCAATCCATATAGATTGTTTGCTCGTCGGATCAACATAATCAGGTGTGCCTAATTTACTGACGACAGAATCATAATTATCGTCGATACCAATCTTGGCAAGTTTTTCATAAGTAATCTTTCCATTATTAGGAACGACCGTCCAACAAATGAGGAAGATGAGAGCTAAAGCGCTGAAGGTGTAACCGACAATCATACCAGTGATGCGCCGCTTTTTAGCGTGCACTCTTTCTTCATCGGTGGGTTTCTTATCGTTTTTAACAATCTTAATGATTGCCATATATCGTCTCAAAGCGGATAAAGGTTCTTTTAAAGAACAGGGGTCGCTCAGCGATTTAACGTCATGATAGATACTGACTTGGCGGTTACAAATAACGCAGCCATAAATAAACGTCGTTAAAGCGAAAGCTAAAATGAAAAGGAATAAACTGCCGTTTGTACCCATATTAGTTGCTGTCCAGCGAATTTCCGTGATAAAGGAAGGTTGAAGGCCGGACCCGCTAAATAAAGAGGAAATAATGAATAAGTAGAAAAAGGCCCAAATAACAAAGATATCCGCGGCGGTTAAAAGTTGGGCAATTCCCTTCTTTTGCCGAAGTTTTCGAGCGCTAGTTTTTTCGTTAGTTAAAGTGAAACCACCCCGGACTTTAAATAAAGAAATGATGACTAAAATGGTGGACACCCCAAGCATTAAAGTAAAGAAACCGGCTTTTATCCCGAGCATCGCAATGTCAGGCAGGTTTGCACTGCCAAACGGGGCAATCGAATCAAACTTATTTACAAAAAAGGAAAAAATAACAGAAAAAGCTAGCGCGTAAAGAACGTAACTACAAATGATAAAGATGATCCGTTGAACGTCGCTCCGACGAATTTTAGCCGCCATCTTATATTCCTCACTCGTGATGACTGAAGGATTGTGTGTACCATTAGGTAAAGAGTTAAACGGAGGAATTTCGGAACTTGAAGAAACTTCCCCCACGAGAGTTGTAGCGGCTGTTTCTTTTTTCTTTTCCTTAATGATTTTTCTTCCTTCATAATGGTCAGGCCACTTATAAAGGAAGTGATTAACTAAAATAATCCCTACTAAAAGTAAGGTGATAATGAGACCAAAAGCCAAAATACAAGATGGAGCGCTTCCGGCAGACCCAAAGGGCGAAAGTTGACTATTAACGTAAGCGACGCTAGAGCAACCGATGATGAAATAGATAAAAGACAAAACTGTTTCAACATAAGTTAAAACGATGGTCGCTGGAAATTTACTAATATATAACCGGGCTTTCGCTTTCTTTTCTTTAATTAGAACTATATAGAGGTGATAAAGACCAACCCCTAAAAGAGCGAGCCCGAAAAGAATCGCAAAAACTATTTGTAATTTAACTTGAATATCGTCAGAAGAAGTTAAATATTCATAAGCATTGGGTGATTCACCGAACATCTCTATGCTCGCATAACTTCCGAGAAGAAAAATGAAAGTGAAAAGCCCGAGAAAGATACTCATTCCGTAATGGAGATGTTCCAATACACGACCGATAATGACGCCGGCTTTTGACTCTTTAAAAGACGCGGCTTTACGCACTTCAGCTGACTTTTCGCTCACAGAAGAGGAAGTTTCTTTTACCTCACTTGTTTCTTTCACTTCTCCCATCTTTGGAGTCATTACGACATCCTGAGAAGAAGTTTCGTCAAATTTCGTCCCGCATTCCGGACAAAATTTACCTTTAAAAACCACTCCACACTTTTGGCACTTGTGGGAAGCGTTCGGGTCAACAGGTTCAACCCATTTGGTACCGCATTCGGGGCAGAATTTACCCTCAAATTCCGTACCGCATTTAGTACATTTGTGCATTTTGCATGCTCCTTTTCTTTACTTTTTGGGATACTCCCCCTCCCCAGAAAAACAAGGAAAAAGAGGGAAAACGATGCAAAAAGTAAGGTTTTTTTAATGATACTTTTATTTCCGTTAAATTATATTTAACAAAAATATATTTTTAATTTTCCAAGAAAGTTTTATGCTCTCATTTCGTTAGAGGATTTATGTCTAGTAAAGTAAAAGAGGCAAAAGTGAGAATAAGTAAATACTTAAGTTACAGCGCAACTGACCAAGCGATTGACAAGGAAGACAGTAAGAAAACGTTTAAGATTTATCTTGAATGCCTTAAACCATCTTATAAATATATTCTCATTTATTTTGTCATCATTTTTTCGATGTTTTCTTTGAGCTCATGATTTTCTATTTGAGCGGGCTTTTAATCCGCAACGGCTTAGAAGGCTTTGGCATGCTCGATAGTCAAGCAGCCCCGCAGCCCCTCGTTTTAGGCGGTGGGTTAAATCAACCGACCATGTATTTCGTTTGGCTTTACGGCGGCATCATGATTGACTTTGCTCTTTTAACTATCGTATGTCAGACGATTGGGATGAAAGTGGACTCAAAATATGATAACTAAATGTTAATTTTCTATGAGTGTGCAAAGGACTTCTTCAAAAGCCTTACGCCGTGTAAAAATTCCTACGCCGTGTAAACTTAGCTCTAAAAAATGATAAATTTTCTTCGCTTATCTATAAGTTACTACACGGCGTAATTTTAAAAAATACCTATTTATCACATAAAAAAGTTTGAACACTCCTAGCGAACTAAACTCTATTTAATTCATAGAAATGTATCAAACTATTTTCGAGATAATGTCTTCCTAGAGCAAGTTTGATACTTTTGAACACCCTTAACAATTACAAGACACCCTTAAATAGCATCGAATTAATCGCCATTAATAAAAATATAGTCTTCTGCGGTCACTTCCTCTAGAGATTTTAAATTATGAAAGTATAGCTCATAGTTCTTATATCTTTCAGTGATGAAATTAAGATGTTTATTTGTTGAACCTAAAAGAAGTCTTTTGTTATCTAATTTAGATTCAATAAATGGGCCATCTATTAATAGATCAACAGAATTAACTAACTCACAATCTAATTCATCTTTATATTTTCCAGAAAACATGATAATCCCAAGTCCTAATTTATGAATTTCATCATTAAAGTGTTTGAGCCCTTTTTGTAACGTTGGCTCTCCACCACTTAAAGTAATGCCTTCCAAATTAAACTTTTCTTTAGCATCTTTAACGATATTAACTAACTCTTCAATTTCTAAAATATGATTTGGAACAAGAGCTTGAAGGCTTTTATTGCAGCATCCTTGACAATGAATATTACAACCTTGAAACCAAATACAACAACGATTAAAAGGA
>ULKH01012457.1_pt1 | contig 43980 bp, 32 predicted proteins | sample 1951111 | NCBI WGS metagenome assembly ULKH01 (sample SAMEA4835496, study PRJEB28245) | human gut metagenome | biome: gut microbiome; material: fecal sample | place: Denmark | collected 2008
GTCATTTTCCACATCATGGCCAAACGTAACCTGATTTTTTTACATTTTTCTTTGCCCTGTTTGCCTTTTTGCCTAACTTTGCATCGATTTTTCATATAAAAACATGCGTAACAAACTGATTTTCTGCGGACTTATGTCCGCTTCACTGATGGCCGTATCCTGCTCGACAGGATACAGGATAACAGGTTATGAGCGCTCGCGCATACTCATAGACAGCACGTATGACGGTACGCCGGCAAAGGAGGTGGCCGACTTCATCGCGCCATACAAGCGGCATGTAGACAGCATAATGAGCCCCGTAGTAGGTCGCACGTCGGAATACATGTATGCCGAAAGGCCGGAAAGCCCGCTGTCAAACTTGCTTGCGGACATCCTCGTGTGGTGCGGAAAGGATTATTCCGAAAAACCGGACTTCGCCGTGTACAACATCGGCGGCATTCGCTCGGCATTCGCCAAGGGCGACGTGACATACGGCGACGTGCTCGACGTGGCGCCTTTCGAGAACAAGATATGCTTCGTCACGCTTACAGGCGACAGGGTACTCGAACTGTTCGGACAGATAGCGGCGGCAGGAGGAGAGGGCGTAAGCCATGGAGTAGAGCTCGTGATAACCAAGGACGGCGGACTGAAATCGGCCAGACTGGACGGCAAGGGTATTGACCCTAAGGCCAAATACCGCGTGGCAACACTGGACTACGTGGCGCAGGGCAACGACAACATGACGGCATTCAAGGCGGCCATCGACGTCAAGTCGCCACAAAGCAAGGACAACAACGTGCGCTTCATCATAATGAAATACATGAAGGAAAAGATGTCGCAGGGCATCAGCGTAAGCTCACGCATAGAAGGACGAATAAAGACTGAAGAAAAATGAAACGCTTTATAATCATTGCGTTCATGGCCGTTGTGGCCATGACAACCTTGCAGGCAAGGGGCAAAAAGCTTGTAATACTGCACACCAACGACACCCACAGCTGCATATATCCGCTCAACGCGCACCTTGCAGACACCATGCTCGCAGGACGCGGTGGCTTCATCCGCCGTACGGAAATGCTCAGGCAAGAACGCCAACGCTATCCGCAACTGCTGTTGCTCGACAGCGGCGACTTCTCGCAAGGCTCGTCTTACTATACCTTATACAAAGGAGACGTTGAGGTTGAACTGATGAACCTCATGGGCTACGACGCCGCCACGATAGGCAACCACGAGTTTGACTTCGGCGTGGAGAACATGGCGCGCCTGTTCAGGAAAGCCAAGTTCCCTATCGTGTGCGCCAACTACGACTTTACGGGAACTCCTCTCGAGGGAATAGTCAAGCCATACACCGTCATCAGGCGCGACGGACTGAAGATAGGAGTGTTCGGCCTTTCGCCGCAACTCGACGGCCTCGTGCTCGCCACATCGTGCGCAGGAGTGAAATACAACGACCCCGTAAAGGCGGCCAACGACGTGGCACGCACGCTTAAGGAGAAAGAGAAGTGTGACGTGGTGATATGCCTTTCGCATCTCGGATGGGACATACTCGGCCTTGACGACACCGAGCTTATGCCGCAAGTGAGGAACGTTGACATCGTGCTCGGTGGCCATTCGCACACTTACTTCGAACAAATGAAATATATCAAGGACCTTGACGGCAGGGACATTCCCAACGACCAGAACGGCAAGCACGGCATTTTCATAGGCAGGATTATCGTAAACCTCGAAAGCAAGTAAAACATACCGCTTCATAAAAGGCGGCCTTTCGCAATGTAAAAGGCCGCAAAACACAAGGCCAAAGGCCGTCTTTCACGCTGCGAAAGACGGCCTTTGGCATAACCACCGGGCGCCGCCGGCACTATATACGGCCACGCCACAAAGCCTAAAAATCCATTTTTCATAACCTGACGACAAAATATTCAACCAATATCACCGTTATATTGAATAATGAGAAAACTGTTTTCCATAATCATACTATCAGCCGTGGCCATGCATGCCGCCGCCCAAGGCAACGCCGTACAGAACCGGCCATATACCGACCTGCGCCCGTTCCACTTCGGCGTAGTGGTAGGCACGCACTTCCAGGACATCGAGTTCGGCAACATCGGGCCGCAGACGGTGATGAACGAGGACGGCACGCAGGGCGAAACGCTCATAACATGCGACCAAGACAGATGGGACATGGGCTTCAATGTCGGCGTGCTCGGCGAGCTGAGGCTTAGCCAGCATTTCGCCTTCCGCATGGCTCCGACGCTATATTTCGGCAACCGCCACCTGACACTGTACAACCATACCGACCGTCTGGAGAACGGAGAGCCCATCGTACAGACGCAGGACATGAAGACCGTATACATAGGCGTGCCGCTCAACCTGCTGTTCGCCGCACCGCGGCTTGACAACGCGCGGCCCTACATAATGGCGGGAATAGACCCCATGGTGAACCTCTCGGGCGGCGACAACGACTATGTACGGCTGAAACGCTACGACATAATGCTTGAAGTAGGACTCGGCTGCGACATCTACCTGCCATTCTTCAAGCTGCGCCCCGAGCTGAAGTTCTGCTACAGCCTCATCAACAGCCTCGACACGAAACACGCCGACCGGCTGCGCGACGAGAACATGCGCATATACGCAAGATCCATAAACGAGGCCCACAGCAAGATGATAGTGCTGTCGTTTTACTTTGAATGACGCAGGGCGCAAAGCCATACCCCGGCAACATTTACCGACAGGCACGCCAAAGACGCACGGCATACGCAAAAACGAACACCTCCACACTTTGTTCTTTTTACGCGCAGGTTTAATAAAATAAGCGTTAAACAATCTAAAAACAAATACCTAAAAATAGGTATTAAAGATAATTGTATTACCTTTGCAGTGTACAAAAGTAGGTACAAAACATTATTAACTAAAATAAAACAAGAACATTATGGCTTACGTAATTGGTGACGACTGTATCGCATGCGGTACATGTATCGACGAATGTCCGGCAGGAGCAATCTCTGAGGGCGAGAAGTATTCAATCAACCCTGACATGTGCACAGAGTGCGGCACTTGCGCGGATGTATGTCCGTCAGAGGCTATTAGCTTAGGCTAATTTATTTATTTAGAATTACAACGGGGCGGCTCGAACATTCGAGCCGCCTTTATTTTTTGCCTGTTCCACGGCATGAAGCGGCATGCAATAAGCCCCGCGCCATGCCGACACATCGCCGTCCGACGCGTGTCACTCCAGTCCCAGCTCCTTTTTCAGGCCAGGCTCGGCGTCAAGCAGATAAATGCTTTCCGGAGTGACACAATGCTCGCCGGCCTCGATAAGCCATGTCGATATACGCTCGTCGGTCTCGTCGATAAAGGCAAGCTGGCTGCCGTTGTCCTCGCCGGCATGCTCGTCGTCCTCTATCCTAATCTCAAAATTATTGCGGTCAACATATTTCGTGAGGCGCGCCCACAGCGTGTCCAACTCACCGTCGTCGTCTTCAAGCCACAGGCGCAGCATTACCTTTTCCGGAGTAAGGCGCGCCACACGCTCCACTATGTCAAACGTCTCCATGGCGAGGCGGTGCATGCGAGTGTTCTCTTCCTCACAGATGATGAACTTCGTGTCGTCTTCATGGCCGTCGTCAAGAAAGTCGTCCATCATCCACAATGGCTGGTAAACGTCTTCGGCAACGGCCTGTTCGTCAGGATATGCGAACATCACGCAGCTGTCGGAGTTCATCCTCTTAAGGCGGGTGCGCAATGAGCCCGGCGTGCCGGCACTGCGGCTGCCGTCCTTAATGGCCTCGGGCCAGGGCAACAGGCGCACGTACAGAGGCACACCTCCTGCCATGTAAGCTACGGGCAAGTCTATTTTCGGCACGGACGAGGCTTTGTCGTGGCGATTCCAGAACATGTACTTAACGACGGCTCTAATCAGCTTGCGGTGGCATACGGCATGCTTGGGCGAGCTGTGCATAATCTCAATGTCAGGCAGTCCCATCCTCTGAAGTCCGCGTGTGTACAGCCAGACGTCAGTTCCACGGCTGTCGGCCTCGTCCCAGATGGTGTACGCAAAGTCGGGATGAGGCGGTACGGCCGAAGAGGCAATCCTCCGCACGAGGTGGCCGGAGAGCGCCTGACATGCCGACAGGTCGTAAACCACAAGCATATCGGGCACAGCCATATCGGCAATGCACATCTGCAGGTGGAACCAGCGTGAGGGGTCGTCAGTGCCGAAGCGCATGTCTACGGCATAACCGCTGTGCAGTTCCTGCACGAGTTCAATATCCGAATCGTTGAAGTAAGTGGAGACACGCAGACCGGAAGGGTCGAAATCTTCAACGCGGTCAATCTCCATGTCGAACTCCTCGCCGTAGAAACGCCCCTTGATGCGCGCCACCGTCGATACACTTTCATCCCATGCCCGCTCGCAGACAAGTCCTTCTATACCGTCGACGGCAGCGATGCGCGGCACGAATGGGTCGATGTCGAGACGGTAGGCGGTGTCACGCTGTATGCAGATAACCATCGAACGCCTCATAAAATAAGGCTTTTCCTTCGCCTTGGGATGGTCCAGGAAGTCAAGTATGGCCTTGCACTGCCCTATCGCTTCAGGCACGTCGCTCCAGAACTCCTGCGTCTCGGGATCGTCAGGGATAAGTGCCATTACATGCTCGAAGTACGGAATAGCCTCAGCTTCCATGCCAAGCCCCATACGTGTATATCCGTTGCGACACCACCAGTTGGGGTCATCCTTGCCCTCCTCTGCCGTCTCGGCAAGAATTTCAAGAGCCCTGCGGTCAAGGGCGTCGGGATCTTGTACGTCCTCAACATATCCGGAACGTATCATTCCTGCAAGGTTAGACAGCGTACGGGCAAGCAGCCCCACCACCTTGTACGTACGTTCTCCGTCGGGCAGAGCGTCAATCATCTTAATGACGTCGGCCTCAAGATCTTGGTCGCACATCTCCTGGATTTTAGCGAGTAGTTCTTCTTCTCTTGTCATAATTATCGTAAGGTTATTGTTTTTAACAGGTTAGAGTATATGCAAAGATAATGCAAGACGAGAGAAAAGCAAAATAAAAGCATGGGAAACGAGCTTTTGTTTTTTTCGAGTACACAGCCTGCCATATCCTGAGACTACGCAAACCGTTCAAAGAAGTGCTTATTCTCAACGCGAAACACGGTTTTACATGATGGAATAAAGCCTTTTATTTAATACAGAATGAGGAAAAAAAGAACCCGAAATCATGCTTAACGGATTTCGGGTAAACTTTCCTTCCTTATAAAATGACGCAAAACGACACCGCCGTTTACGCTCCGCCTACAGCACTGGGACCGTCAACCACGGTTCGAGAGGCGCAGCAGGCCGTACTCCGAATCTGTGCCGATACGGAATTTAGCACCCCACAGCCCCACGCCTGGACATACATAATAATGAGTGTCGCCGCGGCGGTAAGTGCCATGCGACACTTCATACACAGCATCAGTTATCCACGATATAGGCCATACCTGGCCGTGGTGCGTGTGCCCGCTCAACTGGAAGTCGACGCCCGCGCGCTCGGCCTGTTCAAGATGATACGGCTGGTGGTCCATAAGTATAGTATACCGTCCCCTGTCAACGCCTTTCATCAGCATGCCAAGGCTCTTGCGGCGGCGGTTGGTGCGGTCGTCACGCCCGATAATCACCAAGTCGCCCTCTGTCGCCACACTGTCACGCAACAACGTAATACCGGCACGGCGCATGAAGTCGGCCGACTTGTCAATGCCTGCGTAGTACTCATGGTTGCCCGGACAAGCATACACCGGTGCCTTTATCGAGCGCAGGATTCCGGCCATACGCTGCTCGTCGAGCGGGCGCAGGCTGCCGTCAATCAAGTCTCCTGCAATCAACACCAGGTCGGGACGTGCGGCATTTACCACGTCCACAATCCGCCCAAGCTCATTTGGACCGATATGATAGCCCAGGTGCAGGTCGCTCATCAGCATGACCGTAACATCTCCATCCAATGGCTTGGCCGTCTCCACGCCGATAGTACGGCACTTTCTGTCATGGAAATGCACGTTTCCGTAAACGAACACGGCGGCAATCAACAACACGAGAACCGTCGCTGTAGTACCGTTAGAATAAAGCCACTGGCGCGGCACGACATGCACCAGCCTGAGCACATCAAGCAAAAGGAACGCCATTACAGCGTAAAGCATTATGAAAAGCGACGGATACCCGACATTGTACACAACCTTGGCCATCCACAACGGCACATGTTCGGTAACGCGCGCGAAGCTCATCACCATCATGGCCAACGCCAATATACATACGCCCACCGCGCACCATCGGTACACCGTGGCCACGGGCAGCAACGCCCACACATGCCACGCCACGTAGACGAGACCGGCCAACGGAAGGATGAAAAATACTGCAAACCACATGATTACTACTCAATTGAACATTATACGACGATCAGGCGCGCAAACAGCAACGGCCTAACGCAGGAGCAAAGGTAACCATTTACCATGACAAGACAAAGGCACTCAGGCGTAAATCAGTAATAATGGTAAGCAAAAATGTAATCCGTCAACATCACCGGCATGGGCCCGTGACACACGGCAAATGATGACACTGCATACATAAAACGCGGCCACACCCTTCAAGGATATGGCCGCGGCCGCTGTCTTATCATCGGTTAGATAGTTTTCTTAAGGCAGATTATAGCCATTAAAGGGACGCGCGAAGCCTCGGCTCGACAGCATTCAATATAACATCCGTTGCCCCCGCCTTTTCCCTGACGTAGTTTGCAGCCTCAGTACCGGCAGCCATCACGGCTTGCGGCGAGGCATTGAAATTATCAAACACATGTTTAAAATCATCGTAAGAACATATTTCAAGCCCCCCGCCACATGCCTTCAGCTCTTGCGCCTCTTGGAAACGTGCATTGTTAGGGCCGAATATTACCGGAACGCCCCACACCGCGGCCTCAAGCAGATTGTGTATGCCTACTCCGAAACCGCCACCAACGTATGCCACCGTTGCATATCCGTAAATTGACGACAGCAGTCCGAAGCAGTCTACAACCAGGCAGCCTGCACCGGCAACCGTTTCAGGCGTGGCATGCGAATAACGCACTACGGGGCGCTCAAGGCGCCTCTCTATCTGGCGTAAATGGTCTTCCGACACCACGTGTGGCGCGATGATGAGCCGCCACTCAGGGTGAGCATTGAAGTAGCGGATGAAAATCTCCTCGTCAGGTGGCCAGCTGCTGCCTGCCACGAACACCTGAGCCCCGTGAGTGAAAGCGTCAATAAGCGGCAGCTTCATTGCCGCCTGCTTAATCTGCATTACACGGTCAAAGCGTGTGTCGCCCGTTACGTCCACATCGGTAATGCCCATAGAACCAAGCAGCCTGCGGCTTTCTTCATTTTGGACAAAGAAGCGCGTAAAGCAACGCAACACCCGTGCGTAAGGACGCGCATACCACCTGAAGAACACCTGGCCGGGACGGAAAATACTGCTGACGCTGTAAACGGGTACGCCAGAGCGTTTAAGCAACCGCAAATAGTTCCACCAGAACTCATACTTGATGAAGAACGCGACCGCCGGCCTTGCCGCCTCAACAAACCTACGGGCGTTGCTGTATGTATCCAACGGCAAGTAACATACGATGTCGGCTCCCTTGTAGTCTTTCCTGACCTCGTATCCTGACGGCGAAAAGAACGTCAAGAGGATTTTCATCTCAGGATGCTCTACACGAAGACGCTCCATAATCGGACGGCCTTGCTCGAACTCTCCCAACGAGGCCGCATGGAACCACGCATAGCGGCTGCCGCCGTCAATCTTGTCGGCAAGCACGCCAAAGGCCTCACGCCCTCCTTTCAGCATCTTCTTGGCCTTAGGGTTGAACAGCGAAGCTATTGCCACTCCAAGCGAGTATAAGCGTATGATAAGTTCGTACATAATGTTGAATCAAGAGTTAACGAGTAAAGAAATAAGAGTCAAGAATCAACAAAAACGGCATTAAAAGCTATCACCGACTGATTGTTTCCCCGATTCTTATAACTCTCATTTCTTAATTTCCCAACACCGCTATGGCCCTCCTAAGCCGGCGCAGGGTTTCCTCCTTGCCGAGAAAGGCTGATATATCGAACATGCCGGGACCCTTTCCTATGCCGACAAGGGCTAGGCGAAAGGCGTTCATGACGTCGCCCAGCTTATATCCTTTATCCTCAACCCAAGCCATGACGACACGCTCCTGATTGTCCAATGAGAAGTCGTCAAGACCTTCAAGGACATCTGCCAGTTCGGCCATAACCTGCGGCGAATCAGCCTTCCAACGCTTGCGCACCGTCTTTTCGTCATACTCAGTAGGAGGAATGAAGAAGAACGAGCACAACGGCCACAACTCCTTGACAAAGTCTACACGGTCTTTCATCATTGCCACAACTTGGGTAACACGCTCCAGAGGTTCGTCTACACCGTTGCCGGCAACTACAGGCGCGAACAGGCCCGCAATCTCCTCGTTGCTCTTGCGGAGGATATATTCGTGGTTGAACCAGATACATTTCTTGTAGTCGAAACGGGCACCGGCCTTGCTGCACTTGGTTATGTCAAACAGTTTGACAAGTTCGTCAAGCGTGAAAAGCTCCTGCTCTGTGCCGGGATTCCAGCCAAGCAGCGCAAGGAAATTGATTACCGCCTCGGGGAAATAGCCCTCTTCACGATATCCGCGGCTTACTTCGCCGGTCTTGGGGTCATGCCATTCAAGCGGGAATACGGGGAATCCGAGTCGGTCGCCGTCACGCTTGCTCAACTTACCCTTACCGTCCGGTTTAAGCAGCAGCGGCAAATGGGCAAAACGCGGCATGGTGTCTTCCCATCCGAAAGCACGGTAAAGAAGCACGTGCAGCGGCGCGCTGGGCAGCCACTCCTCGCCACGAATGACATGGGTTACCTCCATCAAGTGGTCGTCAACGATATTGGCAAGATGGTAAGTGGGAAGTTCGTCGGCACTCTTGTACAAAACCTTGTCGTCAAGGATGTCGCTCTTGATAACCACGTCGCCACGTATCATGTCGTGTACATGCACATCCTCGCCGGGTTCAACCTTGAACCTTACCACATACTGCGCCCCGTCGGCAACCAGGCGGTCAACCTCTTCCTTGGGCATAGTAAGCGAGTTACGCATTAACGAACGTGTATGCGCGTCATACTGAAAGTTCTTTATTTCCGTGCGCTTGGCCTCAAGCTCCTCTGGAGTGTCGAAGGCGATGTACGCCCGACCCTCGTCGAGCAGCTGGTCTACGTATTTCTTGTAAATGGCCCGGCGCTCACTCTGCCTGTAAGGGCCATGCGAACCGCCGAAACTGACGCCTTCGTCAAACTTTATTCCAAGCCAGCGGAACGACTCTATTATATATTCCTCGGCTCCTGGAACGAAGCGCGACGAGTCCGTATCTTCTATTCTGAAAATCAGTTCGCCGCCATTCTGCTTGGCGAACAGGTAGTTATACAATGCTGTGCGTACTCCGCCGATATGTAAGGCACCGGTCGGACTGGGCGCGAAACGCACCCTTACTTTTCTTTCTGACATGTATTTTAATGAAGATAAAGTTATTTTTGTGCAAAAATACAATATTTTTTGCAAAATGGCACAGATTTTTATTATTTTCGCAGGGCAAAGTTACATTACCCGGAAAATGATTAGATTTGACAACGCAAACACCCACCACCATGGCCGCTGGCTGGTTTATACGGCGCTGGTAGTGGTTACCGTGGCATTAATAGTGTCGTTCCTGCCACGCAACAGCGGCCCGCAATTCCGTTACGACGTGGGCAAGCCGTGGATGTACAGTTCGCTCATAGCAAAGTTCGATTTCCCGATATACAAAACCGAGGAGACCATAAAGGAAGAGCAGGACAGCATTACCGATGCCTTCGAGCCATACTACAACTACGACGCAAAAGTGGAACAGGAGCAGGTAAAACGCTTTATCGACAACTACAAGGACGGCATACCGGGGCTTCCTGCCGAATACGTAAGCACGATAGCCGACAGGCTGCACAGGCTGTACCTCGCGGGAGTGATGGACGCGCTCGAGTATTCAAAGATAAGCCGCGACACAACGAGCATGATACGCATAGTTAGCGGGAAAAAGGCCACGAGCGTTGAAATCATGTGTACGTACTCGACGATGACCGCATACGAGCAACTTTTCTCCGACCCTAAGCTCGCCGCCCAAAGGCAGATTCTGCAACGGTGCAACCTTAACGAGTATATCCAGCCGAACATAATCTACGACGAGGAGCGCAGCGAGGGCGAGCTGGGCGACATGCTGAGCGGAATACCGCTGGCAAGCGGCATGGTGCTGAGCGGACAGAAAATCATTGACAGGGGCGAAATAGTAGACGATTACACGTACAGGGTGCTCAATTCTTTCGAGCGCGAGACCAAACGGCGAAGCGCCAGCGCAAGTGCCGTGCCGTCTACGATAGCCGGACAGGTGCTGTTCGTAGGCACGCTTATACTTCTGTTCACCACCTACCTGCGCTTGTTCCGCAAGGATTATTTCGACAAGCCTCGCAGCATAGCCATGCTGTACGTGATGATTACCGTATTCCCCATCCTCGTATCGCTGATGATAACGCACAACGTGCTCAGCGTATACATATTGCCGTTTGCCATAGCGCCTATTTTCATACGCGTGTTTGTCGACTCGCGAACGGCCTTCACGGCTCACGTCACAATGGTGCTCATCTGTGCCGCCGCAGTAAAATACCAGTACGAATTCATCATCGTGCAGCTCGTGGCAGGGTTCATAGCCATCTACTCGCTACGCGAACTGTCGCAGCGTGCCGAGATATTCAAGACCGCACTGCTCGTCACTCTGGGCAGTAGCGGCATATACTTCGCCCTACAGTTGATGCAGGACAACAGCATTCTCACGATGGACCACAGCATGTACGCCTACTTTGCGGTCAACGGCGTGCTCCTGCTGTTCGCCTACCCGCTAATGCTCGTCATTGAAAAGACCTTCGGATTCATATCCAACGTGACTTTAATCGAGCTGTCAAACACAAATAAAAAGCTGTTGCGCAGCCTCAGCGAAGTCGCCCCAGGCACGTTCCAACACTCGGTAATGGTGGGCAACCTGGCGGCCGAGATAGCCAACAAGATTGGCGCAAAGAGCCAGCTCGTGCGTACCGGCGCGCTGTATCACGACATAGGCAAGATGAAAAACTCCGTCTATTTTACCGAGAACCAAATGGGAGGAATAAATCCACTTGACGCCCTGCCTCGCATAGATGCGGCCCAAGTGGTGATAAGCCACGTCACTGATGGACTGAAAATGGCCGAAAGATACAACCTGCCGGGCGTAATAAAGGATTTCATAAAGACACACCACGGCACAGGCAAGACAAAATATTTCTACATTTCATACAAGAACGAACATCCTGACGAACCGGTTGACGACACGTTGTTTACATACCCTGGCCCCGACCCGTTTACCCGCGAGCAAGCCGTCCTGATGATGGCCGACACGGTGGAGGCCGCCGCACGCTCGCTGAAGGAATATACAGAAGAGAGCATATCCAACCTCGTCAACAAACTTATCGACCAACAGGTAGAGGACGGATTCTTCCGTACATGCCCGATAACGTTCCACGATATAGCCGTAGCCAAACAGGTGCTTATTGAGCGTCTGAAAGCTATATACCATACGCGCACCAGCTATCCGGAACTGAACAAGAAGGGGAAAGAGGAACAGCAGGCACAGCCTGCTGCGCAATAAGCGAGCAGCAAAAAGCAGGACTGCGCCGACAAACGTCATGAAAAGCCGTAAACAATAACATGAAAGGCCGTGAATCGCATACTGATTCACGGCCTTTGACGTATCAAAAGACCGTCAACGGCATCATTACGCACCGCAAGCACTCGCTACGGAAGTTTCCGTTTATATCCATTACGCATGCCCAACAGATTATCCCAAACAATCTTCCATCCTTCACAGCAAGGCATAATATTCTGGCACACAAGCCTTTACACTGTGAAAGATGCGGATAATCGTCTTTCACCGATACTTCACCACGCAACATGGCGTACATTAACGGACCGACAGAGACTCGAGTTGGTGAAAGATACGGACGACACATATTCCACCACCATAAATCTTTGTACATTACCGATTATATCGAATAGTGAAAAATGGAAGATGTATTACGAAAAATACGGCAAAAATGATTTGTGCAAATACGCAAACGGCGCGCCATCCCATGATGGCGCGCCGTTTAAGACTTTATCATTGATAATGATTATTTCAACACCTCCAGTGCCTGGTTGGCAATAGAGTTCTGCGGGTCGATAGCCTTAACCTTCTCGTAGTATGTCTTGGCGGTAGCATTGTCCTCCTTGAGGATATAATAATAACCAAGGTACAGATAAGGCTCTATGAGCAGTTTGGGGTTGTTAGCCTGCTCGGTCTGTGCCAACTGCGCATACTCCTCGTAGTAAGGCTTTGCAAGACCTTGAGTTGACTCGGGGTCAAGCTGTGAGTTGATACGGGCACGCATCATGGTAGCATACAGCTTATTGCCGGGAGAGTCGGCAGCGATTTTGCCGTAAATCTCGTCAGCCTTCTTGAAAGCGTTAACCTTGTCAGTAGTAAGAGAATCCATACTTGCAGCCTGCTGCATGTAAAGCTTGGCAAGACCGTCGAGATCGGGTACTGACGGTTTCTCTATTTTGCTGAGATACTCGTCATAATATGCGAGTCCATTGGTAAAGTCATTCTTTGCAAGATAAGCGTCAGAGAGCTGCTTACGGACGTCATTAAGTTCAGCATTCATTTCAAGAGCCTTCTTAAACTGCTCTATAGCCTGGTCAAAAGCGCTGTCGCCCATAAGTGCGTAGCCATAATACTGATGGTCACGAGCCGAAATCTTCGCACTGTCAGACTTGTTGAAAAGCGCGTCAGCATACTTGATTGCGTTCTTATAATCCTTCAAATCCGTGTAATTATAGAAAGTGATACGGTTCATGGCAGCATCACGCGGATTCTTGTTTACACCGAACAAAGACACTTCCAGACTTTTCTTTGAGTCTGCCATAAGAAGCGCAGCTGTAGCATATTCAGTGAGATAGTTCTCCTTCAACTGGTTAAGGTCTACCTTTCCGTAATATTCTATAGCCTTGTCAAATTTGTTTGCGCCATAGAAGAAGTGGCCTGCCTCTGCGTCAACAGGATAATCAGGCTGCACCTGGCGTAGCTTTTCAAGTACGGCAACTGAACCTTCCGGATCAACCTTACGGTAAACGGCAGCATACTTGATATAACCTGTCGGGTTCTGGGGGTCAAGCAACATAGCCTGGTTATACTGGCTTGCGGCGCCTCCACCTTCATCGCTCAATGCAGCGATGTCACCAAGCAGGATATAAGCAAGTGCCTTGCCCTTGTCGTCCTTGCCCCTGTCGATAGCCATCATGGCATACTCACGGGCTGACGCCGTATCCTTAATCTCGAAATAAGCACGGCCAAGTCCTGCTAATGCCTCAGCATTCTTCTTGTTTTCCTTAACAAAATCCTTAACCTGCTCTTCTGCGGCTGCCGGATTTGACTTGTTGTCAGTTACAACTTTCTTGATGGCCTCAACCTGCGACTTAACGTCCTGGGCCATTGACGGAGCGAAGACACTTGTCATCAATACTCCTGCTAATACATATTTAATTGCTTTCATACTCTATAAATTTTCATTTATCATCTTCTCAAACAATCAATCTTGACAAGTTTATCACTCGTCACTTACGCTAACCGACCTTATGGTTATATCGCCACGCCTTGGCAACAAACCTGACTTAAATATGATAAGCTGTCCCTTGGGCGACTCTATAAAATGGGCGAAGCCCCATGGAAGACCGTTTATCGGATCGTTTAACAATGCATATATTGTTCTTACCAACGGATAATGTCCGTCAAGCAAGTATGCCTGGTAAGGCTTCCAGCTGTTATAATAAGTAGCTGTGTCCATTCTGCTTACCGACATAACAGTTATATTCTTCTTAAATGTGGTGTTAGTGGTGTCACGTTTGTCATTCAACCAGTTTGAACCGATAATGCCAATGGCGTTAGGAGCCTTCTCGACATAGTCGACAACCTCTTTACTGGTCTTTACGGCCACGATATTCGGGCTGTTTATAGGCTTCCCGTCAAGGATTGAATCAACACAAAAATGAACCGTACTCGATTTACTATTGTCGAAAACCACCTGAATTTCACCTCTCTTCGAACCTGGAACGATATCGCCCCAAGTCTTCGCCTGTCCGCTCAATACTCGCTTGATGTTCTTAATTGAAATACACGAATCGGTATTTTCCCTGTTGATAATAAGCGATAGCCCGTCATAAGCCAAAGGAATGGCCACAGGCAGATAATTACGGGCCTTGAGATTCTCGAGTTCCTTTTTCGTAAAATTCCTTGCGGTAATCGCCAGTTGGATACTATCCTTCATAAGGAGATTGACCGCATCAAGCTCATTCGTATATATCGGAGTCAACTTTGCGTCACGATATATACTTTCAAATACTTGGATTTGTTCATCAATGATAGGGCTAAAACTTTCGTCAGAAGCGAAAGTTATCGCTCCTGACGAATAAGTATCAGTCCTACCGTTCTTGGGTTTGTCGGTACATGCCGAAACAAATCCCAAGAACAGTGTGAATCCTACTAAACCGTAGAATAGTTCTTTTCTCATCTTGCTCGTTTTACTGTAATCTGAATGTTACAGGCAAAGTGAACCTTACGTTTACAGTCGTACCGTTCTGACGGCCAGGAGTCCAATTAGGCATGTTGCTTACAACGCGAACAGCCTCCTTATCCAGTGACGGGTCAACGCCACGTACAACCCTTACATCAGAAATGGAACCGGTCTTGCTTACAACGAACTGAACGATAACTCGCCCTTCAATACCGTTCTCGGCCGCGATGACCGGATACTTGATATTCGCGTTCAGCCACTGCATCAAAGCAGCTTGACCACCTGGGAATGAAGGATTCTCCTCAACCACGTCGAACACCTTGTTCTCTTCCTCCTTCGGAGGTTCTGGCTGGGCAATTTCCTCTTTCGCCTTAAGGACTTCACCACCTACTTCATCATTACCTACAACGTTGAAAGCACCGATTGTAGTCTTAGTCTTCTGAAGTTCATCCTGATTCTTCATTTCTTCCTCAGGCTTCACGTCTTCGTCCTTCTTGATGACAGGGGCGGTAAACTTAATAGAACTCTTCACCTTCTCTACCGGCTTCGGGGGCTCAATCTTAACAGGAGCCTTCTTCTCAACCTTGGCCTGCTTCTTTGTCTCAATCTTAGAAAGCTCAACCTCAGTCGTAATGGCAACCTTCTGATTAGCCTGAATTACGTTCTTGATCGCTATGGCAGAGAATATGACAACAGCAGCAATAAGCACGATGAGCAATGACCAAAGATTTCTCTTGGAAGTGCTCTTACGAAGCCTGTAGGCTCCGTAGGCTTGGTTTCTCCCTTCGAAAACAAGGTCAGCCCATTCATTAGATATTAAATCTATTTTTGACATTGTCTTTTCGTTTTAAATGTTAACCAACGACTTGTTACGCCTTAATTCAAACGAACACCTTTTTTGCTAAGGAGCTGTCTGTCTTCAGGGGTAATGTTGTCGATGACATACTTACCAATACTGCAAATCTGCATCTCATCCAGAGCGTCAACCAAATTCTTATAAGAAGCGTCGTCCGTTGCCTTGATGATAATAGTCAGCGTAGGAATCTTCTGGCCATTAACCTCACCATTCTTCAGCTTGTCAAGCTCCTTATTGTAAATAGAATCCGGATACTTAGCCGGGTCTTTCAGCTTTTTAGCGTCGAGTTCCAGCTTTGCCTTCATTATTGCCGCAACCGGAACGGTTCCGTCTTCTGTAACGTGATTGATAAGCACGCTACGGATTCCGTCCTTGCCCCATGTAGTCTCCTTCAAGCATGAAGGATCTTCATAGTTAGGAATTCCGGCCACATAATAAATCTTGTCGTTACCTGCTACAAAGACAGTGATTGTCTGTGAAGCCTTAGTCGCAGTCTTATCTTGTTCCTGAACATTTTTATCGTTACTCGGCATCGTCAAGAGCATTGCCTGGGGCTTGCTCAAAGACGTACACAGCATGAAGAACGTGATAAGAAGCATCATCATGTCCACCATCGGGGTGAAGTCCACGCGAAGGTCGACTTTCTTCTGTCTACTCAGTTTCTTTTTTGCCATGCCTTAGTCCTCCACTTTTTTATAAGAAGTGATAAGTTCGTAACGGTTCTGGTTCATGTCCTGAAGTTCAGACATAACTTTCTTGATGACCTTGTAAGGGGTCTTCTCGTCTGCCTTGATGGCAAGTTTCATGTCTGAATTTGCGTCAGTAACAGTCTTAACCCAGAGTTGGAACTCGCTCATACCGCCGTCAATGCTGTCAGTAGGAATACCCTTATCCTGCTGATATGCGTTCATTTGGTTAGATTCCTGGTTAAGGAAATTACCAATGTCGTTCATTGACACGCCAATATTCGTAGCACTGCGCACATTCTTCATCTGCGCCCCGGTCAGTGATACTCCGAACTGGTCTGCCATGCTGCTCAGAGCTGTCTCCATGTCGCCCGGCTTGTCCCAGCCCAAGAACACCTTACCCTTATTGTCAACAAGGATAGTCAGGACATTCTTGTCTGTAACCTTCACCTCCGACACTGAGCCTGGAGTAACGACCTTCACTGCCTCATTCTTCACGAACGTTGATGTCAACATGAAGAAAGTCAACAGCAAGACCATCACGTCGCTCATCGGGGTCATGTCGATCCAGATGGATTGCCTCTTAATTTTTACTTTACCCATAGTAATAAGATTTTAAAGGGTTAGTAAAATTAAGCTTCTTCAGTGTGGTTGGCTTCGTATGTCTGAGCAATAGTATAACCAACCTCATCAAGCGCGTATGTCAGCTTGTCAATCTTGTTTGTGAATGTGTTATATGCAATAACCGAGCACCAAGAAGTCAAAATACCGAACGCGGTGTTAATCAACGCCTCAGAAATACCAGTAGAAAGTGCGAGAGAGTCACCACCACCGCCGGCAGCCAGAGCCTGGAATGAACGGATCATACCGATAACGGTTCCGAGAAGTCCGGTAAGTGTACCAAGTGTAACGATTGTTGCGAGAATCGGGAGGTTCATCTGCAGGGTAGGCATTTCAAGTTGTGTTGCCTCCTCGTGAGCCTGCTGGATCTTAGCAACCTTCTGAGCCTTCTTCAAGCCGGGAGCGGTCTCCATCTCCTTGTATGCGCGGATTGAAGCGGAAACAACGTTTGCAACAGAACCTCTCTGCTTGTCGCAGATCTGCTGTGCTGCATTGAAGTCGCCTTTAGCAACGGCAGCCTTGATGTTAGCAACGAACTTAGCCAAAGAGCCTTTTCCGAATGCGGTGTTAAGTGCGAGCCAGCGCTCAATGCTCAATGCGATGACAGTAAGCAAAAGTGTGTGGATGACAGGAACGACGATACCACCTTTGTAAATTGTTCCGAGCAAGTTAGTCGGGTGACCTGCCGGGTCGTTACCTGCGAAGTTAGAAGGATTGCCGAGCAGGAGGTTGTATATGCAAATCGCGATGACAAGACATACAACGATAACCCAAAATGCTGCTCTGATACCTTGGAAGCCCTGATTCTTTTTCTGGGGGCTTGCTGCTTTTTGTGTAGTTGCCATAATTTTAATTTAATTTTGTTTGTTAGTTAATTATTAAGTTATAAAGTTTCGATTTAATGTTAATAGAGTGTGTCGTTTTTCCCTCAATAGAGCGCGTATCATAAAACAAGCACACAAAGATAACAATTTATAGGTAATAAAAGCACTAAAAGCAGAGTTTTTAACAATGTTTTTGACTTTTATCCATATATTTTCGCTGTCATCTTTAACACATCACGGCAATGTTCTATTTCAACTTGCCCACTGCCGACTTTATCCTCGCCATTGCCTCTCGGATATTATCGTCGCTCGTGGCATAGCTCATTCTAAAGCAATCAGGATCGCCGAAAGCATCTCCTGCTACAGTGGCAACATGACCGACTTCAAGCAAATACAGTGCAAAATCCGTTGAGCTATTGATTGTATGTGTTCCGTCGCTCTTGCCAAAGAAACTGCTGCACTTCGGGAACAGGTAGAATGCGCCTTCCGGAACATTCACCTCCAACCCCGGTATTTCCTTTGCGAGGCTAACAATAAGGTCGCGACGGCGTTCAAACGCCTTACGCATTTCCTCTACGCAATCCTGCGCGCCAACATAAGCCTCGACAGCAGCCTTCTGGCTGACCGAGCACGGGCCACTTGTATATTGTCCCTGCAGCTTGTTGCAACCTTTGACAATCCATTCGGGAGCGGCGATATACCCGATACGCCATCCGGTCATAGCATAAGCCTTTGACACTCCGTTTACGAGAATGGTACGTTCTTTCATTCCCGGCACATGCGCAATGCTGTTGTGCCTGCCGATATAATTAATATGTTCATAAATCTCGTCGGTAAGAACAAACACGTCGTCATGGCGCTTTATCACTTCGGCAAGTCCTTCAAGCTCTTCCCTTGAATAGACGCTGCCTGTAGGGTTGCTCGGCGAGCAAAGTATCAACATCCTGGTTTTTGGCGTAATGGCAGCCTCAAGCTGTTCCGGCGTAATCTTGAAATTCTGGTCAAAACCGGCCTCGATTATTACGGGATTACCTCCCGCCAGCTTCACCATTTGCGGGTAACTTACCCAATAAGGAGCGGGAATGATTACTTCCTCACCGTCATTCACCAGCGCCATAACCGCGTTGCACACGCTTTGCTTGGCACCGTTAGACACAAGCACCTCACTAACGCTGTAGTCCAGGTCGTTCTCCCTTTTCAGTTTTGCCACGATAGCCTCGCGAAGGTCCATGTATCCCGGAACAGGAGAATATCTCGAATAATTATCGTCAATGGCTTTCTTTGCTGCGGCCTTGATATGGTCCGGTGTATTGAAGTCCGGCTCTCCTACGCTCATGTTGATTACATCGATTCCCTGCGCTTTCATCTCAGCGCTTTTTTGCGACATAGCCAATGTGGCAGAGGGCGCCAAACGATTAAGACGGTCTGATAACTGTGCCATAATTATACGTGATTTATTTCTGCAAAATTAAATAATTTATTCGTTACGTGGAAATAAAAGAATTGATATTTTTATGTCATTTTCTAAAAAATGTTTCCAAAATGAGCCGTTTACACGCATTTTTACAAATGCAAGTCATGCCCCATGCGGTCTTTCTTTGTTTTCAGATATTTATAGTCGTACTCGTTAGGGGTTATCTCTATCGGCACATTCTCCACTATTTCAAGGCCGTAAGCCTCAAGCCCCACCCTCTTGGTCGGGTTGTTGGTCATCAGCCTCATCTTATGCACCCCGAGGTGGCGTAACATCTGGGCTCCGCAACCATAGTCGCGCTCGTCTGGCTTGAAGCCAAGATGAACATTCGCGTCCACAGTATCATAGCCCTCCTCCTGCAACTTATACGCTTCTATTTTATTCATAAGGCCTATTCCGCGTCCTTCCTGCTGCATATATATCAGCACGCCCTTGCCTTCCTTCTCTATCATCTGCATAGCCTTGTGCAGCTGCTGGCCGCAGTCGCAACGCTTGCTGCCGAAGATGTCGCCAGTGGCGCACGACGAATGCACACGCACCAGGATAGGCTCCTCGGGCTGCCATTCGCCCTTTATCAGGGCCATGTGTTCAAGCCCGCTGCTTGTCTGCCTGAACGGCACAAGCTTGAAATGCCCGTACTCCGTAGGCATGTCCACGGTCTGCCCCACGCTTATCAGCGACTCCCGCTGCAGGCGGTAGGCTATCATGTCCTTGATGGATATCACCTTGAGGTCATGTTCCTTTGCGAACTCAAGCAGCTGCGGAAGACGCGCCATGGTGCCGTCATCGTTCATTATCTCCATCAGCGCGCCGGCCGGGTACAGTCCCGTCAGCTTGCACAAGTCTATGGCAGCCTCGGTATGGCCGCTGCGACGCAGCACGCCGTTGTCTTGCGCGTAAAGCGGATTGACATGTCCGGGGCGGCCGAATGTCTGCGGCGTCGAGGCCGGGTCGGCAAGAGCCCTGATAGTCTCGGCCCTGTCATGTGCAGATACGCCCGTAGAGCAACCCTCAAGCTTGTCGATGGTCACCGTAAACGGTGTTCCGAGCATGGACGTATTTTCATCGACTTGGCGGGGCAGGTCAAGTTCGTCACACCGGCTTAACGTTATCGGGGCACACAGCACGCCACGAGCATACTTCAGCATGAAGTTCACCTTTTCCGCGGTTATCTTTTCTGCCGCGATGATAAGGTCGCCCTCGTTCTCGCGGTCTTCGTCGTCCACAACGATTACAAATTTGCCTTCCTTGAAGTCCTTAAGGGCTTCTTCGACTGTATTGATTTTCAGTTTTTCCATATTCAAGTTCACCTTATTTTATATTATACGGCAACATTCCGCTTGCCGTCAGTATTCATTTCGTTTATTCTGTCTATCAGTCCGTCGTTGGTCTGTTTAACGACGCGCAGGTCCCTGAACAGGCGCAGCCTGAACCGCCACATCCTGAAATAAAGGAACAAGCCAACAGGTACCACTACCGCAGCCGCGATATTTAGCCATTTATGCTCGAACGGACGCGTATGCGACTTTACCGCCATGTAAGGATACTCGTTGAGGAGCGCCAGCACCTGCTTGTCTTTCGTATTTGACAGGTCTTCAATCACTGCCTCCATACGAGCGTTTATATCCTCGATAACATGGTCCGGACTGTACTTGAAGAACACCTTTACCACGCTTGGGGCCATCAGCAGGTTGTGCTCATGCGCATAGGCGCTTATTTCCTCGTTTATGCGGGCCAGCTTCTCCGCATCGCCGGCATAGTCCGGGTCGTTTATGATCACCTCCTTCCTGTACACCGAACGCTTCATCCGCAATCCCAGCAGGTTCATGAACAGGTTGCGGTAAAAGTCTATGTTGAACACCACGGAGTCATTATTGGCCTTGTACGTGAAGAACACCGCAAGCGGGGTAAGCACCGCGAGGGATATCGTCTTGCCGAACCAGATAGTCCACTCTCCCGCCCTGGCCATTCGGTAGCCCGAATTGTCGAAGATGAAGAACACGATGAACACCAGCACGGATATTATCACAGGCACACCAAGACCGCCTTTTCTTATGATTGCGCCCAGCGGCGCTCCGATAAAGAAGAAGAGTATGCACTGCAAGGCGACAGAGTACTTGTTGATGGCCTCAATCTTGTGCGACCTTATCAGCCTGTCGCCGTCAGACGTGAGCATACCCTTGAAGTCAAGGTCGTTCATCTCCCTCCTCACCTTATTCAGCGCTCCGTTGACGGCCGTCAGTTTCTTGTCCGCGTTCAGGCGGCTGTACACCGAGTCGAAGCTGAACGTCTTGGTTCCTGCCATCTTCACTGCCCTTAGCGAGTCCGTCTTGCCTATCGACGGCACGGAATAATACTCGCGCTGGGCATCACGGTAAAAGGCACGCCCCACACTGTCGTACACATGGTTGAGCGAGTCAATGTCATGGACGATCTGCGCCACGCTCTTGCTCTTCGAACTGTTCGACAGCGCCCCCGCATCGGCTACGTTAAAGTCTGAGTCGAAGTCAAGCAGGATTTTCTTCAGCACAAAAGTCTCCCTGCGGTAAGGCACCCCCGTACCCCTGACCATCTGTTGCGACTTCATGTTCTCGAACCACTCGCCGCTGTACAACGTCAGGAGCAAGTGCTTCTTCTCTGCCGTAGACTGGAGCATGCCCGAGTCGGCAAGTATTATGGCGGCATCTTCATAGCTGTCGGTCATTTTGTAAATCATCACGCCATACAACTTGCCCGTCTGCATATCCTTTTTCTGCACATAAAGGTTGCATCCGGGAATGCCGTCGTAAAACACGCCTTCAGGAATCTCCAGTTCAGGACTCTTCTGCTTCATTGACAGGAGAAGGCGCGAGAACGACATATTGGCGTTGGGCCCGATAACGTTCTGGAAATAAAACGAGCCGAAGGATATGAAGATTACAATGACGATTAGCGACCTGAATGCCTGCAACAGCGAAATACCGGAAGCCTTGATGGCTGTAAGCTCGCTGCTCTCGCCAAGGTTTCCGAACGTTATGAGCGACGACAGCAATATGGCCAACGGCAAGGCTTGCGGCACGAGCATGAGGCTCATGTACCAGAAAAATTGCGCAAGCACGTCCATAGTCAATCCCTTGCCTATAAGCTCGTCAACGTATTTCCACAGGAACTGCATCATCAGGATAAACAAGCAGATGAAAAACGTTCCTATGAAAAGCAGGCCGAACTGCTTGGCTATGAACTTATCTAATTTCTTTATTCGAAGCATTATTCAGTCAGTAGGTTCCGGCGTAAAATATACCAGCTTGCAAAATTAGCACAAAAATATCAGAAAACAACATTTAAAAGGTGAAAAGGTGAAAAAGTGAGAAGGTGAAAAATTTTCACCTTTTTACCTTTTTAATTTTTCACCTTTCAAAGTCCTGTCGACCTGTGCAGCTTCTCCATGTTGGCGTCCCAGATATCCACAAGAGTGTCAGTGTCGCCGTCAGTGGCATAATCCGTTATTTCAAGAATGTAGTCACCGGTAATGTCGCTCTTACACATCCGCAACTCAAAGTAAGTGTCGCGGTACTCGTCTTCACTCCAGCGCAGACGTATATAGTCAAAGTTCTTCATCTCGAGCAGCGTGGCAGTCCTCGTCTCATGCCTGCTCCATACATTCCCCCATGTAAAAGTAAACGTGTTACCCTCAAACTTCACCTCGTCTGCCATCCATTTACCCAGACCCGCGGGCGTGCTTATCAGAGACCATATTATACTGGCCGACTTTGAGCGCAACTCTCGTTCAAGGCTGATTCTATTATCTTCCATAAATCATGGCTTGTGAGTATTTTGCCACAAAAATAATAATTTCATGCAAGAAAACGACAAAAAACTCGAGATTTTTTTGGTATTTAAAGAAAATGTCATTACCTTTGCACCCGCAAAACAACATCAAGGCGGGATAGCTCAGCTGGTTAGAGCGTCGGATTCATAATCCGGAGGTCGTGGGTTCGGGTCCCACCCCCGCTACGAACGAAGCCCTGCAGGCACACGCTTGCAGGGCTTCGTTCGTTTAACAACGGCGTTGCGCAGGCACGACAGCATGCGCAACGATTGCGGATACCAACAATGCTACAGGCCCGGCGCTTGCCTACGGCAGTTAGAGATTGAACTGACGGCGCAAATTTGCGTGTAAAAACATTTATGAATATCCGCACACACCCCTATTACAGTTAACCTTGCATAACCATACATATACACACTTTGTAGGGACATAACTTAACGTGAGTTCAGTATAAGAATAATACTTCTTTTGAATAAAGAACTTACATTGTTTTGCAGTTCAAGCGGTCGGCAGGATTATTATCACATCATCATTATACCGAACTCACGCTACAAGGCATTTGTCTTTAACTACTTAATGAGCGAAGCGAACGTTAACTACTTTAACCCTTTTAACTACCAATGAATATAAGCTTTGATGACATTCATAAAACATTTTTCCGTAAACATCTTTCATCTTTCAGCTTTGCGCTTAACAACCTAACTATCAATTATTTACGAGATGACAGATGCCCGATAGGCATCTGTCAGCCCTTTCCCGTCAGTTGCCGGCATGAAAGAACCTGAAAGATTCGCCCTCAATCTTTCATCTCCAAACATCCTGATAGCCAGCGTGTTATCCCCAGCGCTGACAGACTGACAGATGTTTAGCGAAAATCATCATCATTTGTTTACTTATAAAACACGGCCTTTAATGTCATGAAACACGGTCTTTTACCTTGCGATTCGTACTCTTTTGCAAGGTAATAAGATTATGAAGTATATAAACCCAATAACCCCATAACCTCATAACCATAAAACCCCATAACCTCATAACCCCATAACCCTATAACCGCATAACCGTAAAACCCCATAACCCTATAACCCCACAACCCCATAACCGCATAACCCCATAACCGTAAAACCCCACAACCCCATAACCGCATAACCCTATAACCCTATAACCGTAAAACCCCATAACCGCAAAACCCCATAACCCCACAACCTCATAACCTCATAACCTCAAAACCCCATAACCCTAAACCCAGCAAAGGCCGTCTTTAGCGCTCCTAAAGACGGCCTTTCTCAGAACTGGAAAGCAGCCGGCATAACAGCCAGAGGTTTCCACTTTACTACTTCATGATACTATAACTAAACTGTCATAACAAAGAACTTACATATTTATTTTACGACGAGCTTGCGCGTTGTCTGTCCGTCGGCAGTTACCACCCTGACAACAGCCACGCCACTGTCGATGCCGTCAAGCGTCACGGCCGTGCGGCCACCGCCAACGCTCTCATGTCCAAGCATTGCGCCGCCTACGGAATAAACGCTCACCTCAAGCAGCTCAGCGCCCGAAGACACCACTACCTGCCGTGGCGTTACGGAATACACGCTTACGCCGCCATCTCCCGTCTCAACATCAGTTATGCCGGTAGTGCCCTCGCCTGCACCCTTGGCGCGGATGAAGTAACGTCCGTGCGAAGCACCGTTTACGGTCAGCGTATAGCCCTCGGTCAGCGGAGTATCAGTATTCATCTCGGCGTCATAGAGCGACGGCTCCATCAGCGCCGCAACGCCCGTAAACGTCAGCGTAGTGGCATCATCGTCGGCTGCGAACACTCCGAGCGGTATCTGCTGAGCATCCTTTATTCGGTTAATGCTCGTCGCAATGTCGCCCGCCACGGTATAAACCATCGGCACTTCACTGTCCGACTCGTTCAGTAGCTGTACGTCCTCTGTTGTTACATATCCATTCTCAGCAGAAGCCTTATAAGAAAGTAACGTCGAACTCTTGCCGTTTTCAGCAACAGCGGAAATCACGAGACCGTTTGCCAACAAAGCATTTCCCGTTGCCGCTGGCTTCAATGCTGCCATATCAGCATTAAAATAGATGGTCCGTTCGCCTGTCGACGGTTGTCCTTTCAGCTGGGCATAGAACGCCGTGTATGGAGGAATCAGAGCGTCGCTTGTTCCGTCGGAAGTCCACCAGTTGCCGTCTTCGTCAGCCGCACCGGTCATCGGGTCGCCGTTTCCAATCCAATACATGCTCTCCAACACATTGCTGTTGGCAGCAAAAAACTCTTTGGCAGAAAGATGCGACACAAACGGATTACCTATTATTATATACTTACCATCCAATGACGGTTTTATTTGAACATCATAAACAGACGATTCGCCAACAAGTCCGTCTGTTGTAAGACGTCCATAGTTATCACGGCTTAGTTGATCAGAATAACCTGAATAAGTTTCATCAGATTTCGGGAAGCGGAATGTCACACTGTCTTTTGAATAACTGCTACCCATGTTGGCATGGATTGAGAAACCCTTACCCTGCCAATAAGGCACTGCGACATCATCGAATGTAGAACTCCATACTACCTGATCGCTTATAGCTGCCGTTCCTGCATTTGAGTTCTGAACAACTCTGGCATTACCGTCCCAACTGCGCTGTGTCATAAACGGCTTGAACCTGCTGTTATCTTGGAACGAAATGTCTTCGAAATATTCGGAAGTTTCATCACCGGAAGTCTTAGTGTACCAGTCGCCGGAGTAAACACCCGTCAGCGGTGTACTTACAAGTGTCCATTGCTTTGTTGGTATCCTAACTTCCGTCCATGCCTTTCTGTATGTCAACAATTCACTTTGTAACATTTCCGCATCCACATCAAAATGGACTTCATAACAACGGTTAGTTTCATATACATCAGCAACATAATAATAAACAGACGATGGCTGTCCTCCTTGATATTCCCTGCGCACAGCAAGGTCGTATTCAATATTATTTGTCGGGTTGCCACTTATGCCTATATCCACATGATTCACATCCAAGTCAAGTACAGCGACTTGCCCTGACCCAAGTTTGCTTCCAGGAGAATACAATACGGATTGTCCATTTTCAGGAATAACAATTCTCGTTGGACGGAGTGGAACAAATCCTTTTTCTGTTCCATGAACCTCATTAGTTTCGTAACCGTCGTTCTTGTTCAGCTCCGAAGGTTCTGCCCTGCGCCATTTGCTGTCATCATTCCAGTTATCCGTAGCCGTTCCCGTCCACACCTCATAGTCTGGAACTATCAGTAGCGGAACCAAGACGTTTCCGTCACATTCACTTGACGACACGGCATTAGTCCTGAACTTGAACATCAGCTGGTACTCATATCCTTCACGCAGCGTAACATTGTTATTAAGGCTCATCCTCACCCTGCTATTGGTGGCCGTTGCATTAGACGCTATGCTGAAATTAGCGACTGTCCCGACAACAAGCGCATCACCTGAACCTACATCCAAATCGGGGTCGTCAGTCCATTCTATGTAAACGTTACGGTCAAATTCACCACCAGACGGATTGTTGTTTGTAACCGTGATGTTAGAGGAAGCCGCGTCACCTATGAGTCTCGGGTCTCTAACCGGTACGAGCAAAGGCAAGTTGTCGTTGACGATTATGTCAAGCTGCGACTTGGCTATACGCAACTGCACGGCATAATCAGTACCTGCTCCGCTATAATCCACGTCGTTGCGGCCAACGTCCATGACCGGCGCACCGTCCTGTGCGTACAGTATCATTTGGGTTGGCTCCCAACAAACCTGCACATCTTCCGTAAGCTCACCTATCGGCACAAGTACCACATAAGTAGTCTCGTTCATGAGTCTTATTGCAAGACTACTCGAAGCCGACAATGTAAGACGCGGATTCTGTCCGCCTGCCGTATGGTCTTCATTGAGTTCGCGTATCAAGTCCAAGTCTTCCTGATACAAATGGTGATTTGCGTCACCTACTTGTTCCGTCATATCGTCAGTCACGGATGTTGCATCAGGATAGAAATAACGGAACATATCCAAAGCCTCTTTCAGTGTATGGGTACGACCTATACTTTGTATCTCCGCTGTCTCTTCTGCACGGAACGAAGCCAAGTCGCCAAAATACCAGTCAAACACGGCATTATCCACCACATTACCTTCACTGTCTCTCATCTGCACATCAATCAATGGTACTTGTCCCATACACACGGTAGCAGCGTTTGTCTGCACGTCACCGCTAACGTTTATAATCAGCGGGCCAGTAACCGTGAACTCGCCACGCATACCACACGGACTTTCAAGTTCGTATGCTGCGGCGGCATCCTCGCCCACGGTAACATTGTTGGTGAACAGAATGTAATAATTGCCACCCGACTGCAGTGTGGTGAGGTCACCACCCTGCTGGTTTGCAGCTATCGGGGCCGTGAAAGCCAAGAAACGGTTAGCCCCTTCGCGTATCATTTCCAGGCGTTCTTCGTTTGGCCCACCGTAGCTGTTATTATCCGGGTCGGTATAGAATGTGAATGTACCGTAATATTCATTGCCGGTTCCGCCATAGACACCGTCACCATGAATTACGGATGCCTCAAAAGCCTCTTGCGTGGTCTGGCCGCCAGCCAATGCTGCATCATATACGGCCTTGTCAAGGAAGCTGTAATATCCGTGTTGCTCTACGTCCGTATCAACTCCTTCCGTCAAGCCCAAACGGTCAAGCAGCAAGTCATAGTTTAAACTAATCTGCACCTCGGCCTTGGTATCTATCGAGCACAACGGCCGCAACGTCTTGGCTTCAACCTCAAGCGGACTTATGTAAATGCTGATGTCGTCAATACAAAAGTCGCCGCCCGACGTACTGGCACAGTTGTTCTGTATTTCCAGGACATAGTGTTCATGCGCGTTTTCTTCGCTGGTGAACGAGAAATAAAGTTGATACCAGTCACCTGTACTATAAGGTATCTGCCCGGACGACTGCCTATGGAGTATAGTTTCAACCTCATTGCCATTTTCATCCGTGTCAATTCCTTTCAACACGAAGATGACGCCAGCATCGTCTTGGTCATCATCATCTCCCAAGCTCTTGATATATGCCGTGACATAAAGTCTTGTTGCAGGACATAGAGGCGTATCAAACGGAAGTTCGCAGACTGTTCCAGGGCGTTCATTAGCATCTACATAGAGATGATAACCTGTTGGGTGCAATGGCTCTTCATCTGCATTAAAGGGTAGTATATTCGTAATACCATACTCGCCCCATTGTGGAAAATAGTTGCCGCTTTGCTTGAACTGGTTTTGGTCTGAATAAAATCCATACGTCGAATACGACCACTCCAAAGGATAAGGATAGAAACTGCTCCTGTGGTTATCTCCGGCTGCTGACGCATTGTCAAAGTCGAAATTCAGCTGGGTCAGCAGTTCATAATTACTTCCTAAATATGACTCCGTTCTTTCATAATATTCGTTTCTTGGGTTGTCGACCGCATCGTCGAGGTCAGCTGTCAGCACGCCTTGCACTCCGTCATCAAACACAAGCCTGAAACGGGCAATATTATAACCACTCTTTGTTACAGTTATTGTTACTGTCTTCCCGGCATAGTCTCCATAAACACTGTCGTCTGTACTTTGGTTAAATGATATAACACGGTCTTCTCCTGATATATTTCTATCGCTCCCTGTGATAAAATTACCTCCGCCAGATATTGAAATAGTGAGCTGACCGGGATTTGCCCCGTTCTCCCCAGGCACAAAATAGTTGTTTGCAGGCATATCCAACGCTACCTGTTCAAGGGTCCGACGGGTCGTAATACGCCTCAAAGGCAGGTGGATTACCTTGTCCTCAAAATAGGTGTCACCCGTGCAATTACGCAACAATTCCTTGATTTCGTCTGCGTCACGCACTTCGAATATACATCTTTGGGAAAGAGTCGGCTCTTCCCATTGAGGATTGTAACCACCCGCAGATGGCGTAGGGTCTTCAAAATCATTATAACTTGACACATCGCAGGCAAGGTATTCAACATCGCTTCCCGTCTTGGTAAAACGGACGCGGTATATGCCGTAAGTATGCTTGGAAGAACCCAACCCGTTAACACGCGCTCCGCCGACGAGACCGTTTTCAAAATCATAGGCGTTGCCATGATTGTCATAAAAAACAGGGGCAAGCACACTGTTATCAAATTTTCCGTCGGTAAGATAATTATACCAACGCTGGTAATTGAACATGGAAACGCACCTTTGGGCATCTGGCTGATAAACTCCTGGCAGGGTTATCTGTTTCGTCTGTCCGTCATTTACGTACACCGTAGCACGGTAAACATGGACGGCCTGAACCGGATAACTTGAGTATCCTTGGAGTGTTCCCTCCCATGAATCCATCCACCCTGGCTGAACATTTCCTTCAGAGGTTACATCCTCATTGAAACTGTCACTGTTTGTCGCAGCATCATTATCTCTTGGATGATCTATTTGCTGATATTGACGCTCATACCATTGTCCACGCTTATGGGTTATCTTAACATTACGGTATGTGTATGGATCGTGATCTTGTCCAAAGGTTGAAGTTGAAGAAACCAACAACAATAACAGTAATATATATTTACTTTTTTTCATAATCAGTTCTCCTTTCATTTTTTTACTTTTACCATATTAAGCCATTCATACGGGAGCACTGCCGACGAGCTGCGCGTCGAGTTTATTCCCTTATTTTCAATGGCCTCATCAATTACATCATCATAATTCCTATCAACACTAACTATTACGGTGTAAGTGCGGTTGTACGTATTTCCATCGTCCGTCCATGATGCATCCAAATAAAGTGTGTAGGTATTATTCATTATTGATTCAGAATCAGAGAACATCATGTCCACAGAGTTTCCTGTGGCGGCATAATCATCCATTCCAGGATTGTTGTCAGCCGCACGCCATGTGAAACTTGATGTACCATCTATATTAGCCAATCCAGCTGAAATGGTAAGCCAAGTTCCATAAGTTATGCTCACAACATAAGTCGTTTCATCAACAGCAACAACATACGGTAAATATTCACCTATACCGCGAATACCAGCTTCAGCATTAAGTTGCAAATCATAATTGTCAAAACGCAATGTCAACGGATAGACGTGGTTGCGGGGTATGTCGGTTAGTTTGGTTCGTGACGCATACGACATTACGCCGCCTGTATTATCATTATCGGTTTTACCAGTGTTAAGCGTCACAGTGAAACCACCTTCGCCGGCTTCGACATTGGGCGTAGGTGTTTCGTTGACATAGAACGAGTAGGTTGTGCCGGCGTTAGGGTCGTAGCCGGTAAGGGGAATTTCGCCGGTTGACGCATCGCGGTTGCCGTAAAGGGTGCGGTCGGTGTTGTAGATATAATTATCCCCGCCGGTTGCGCCAGTCTGATCTGCTTCCATTAACGGCACGTTTTGCGAATAGCCTGAGAAAGTGACGGTGGCATCCTGCCCTATTTCTGCATTAGGACTGACCTTAAGCTGTACTTTGCCTACAAGGCGGACGAGGCCTATCGAAATGTCATGCGTGTTGGAGGTGACGCTGAACGTCTGCTTCGCGCTCATAGGGATGTACACCGCCTCACCGCTTTCATAACTGACAAACTTGATTTTGCCTGCCGGATCGGCTATCGTAAAGCTGTTGAGGGCTGTGGTGTTTACCTTACTGCCTTCAAAACACTTGTGTATAAAATTATCAGCTGGTCGCGCATCCCCTTCCCCTTCAGCAAATCCTTGGTGTCCTTCAAAGTTTGCAAAGGCATAAACTGTGTATTCTCCCGGTGCAAGCTCAAACGATTCAGAACTCCAATTGGTCAGGTCGCCAGTACTTGCCGCGGTGCTATAGGCCTCAAGGGCTGCCGGATTACGCACGAAAGACTGCATCACGCTGCCAGCTTCATTTACGATGTAGACGCGAAGGCTGTGCATGAACTCGTGTTCGTCGCCGCCAGCGCGTGTGCCGTTAAGGTCGCCTATCTGTTGCGCCGAAACGTTTAGGCGCACTTCCACCGGCTCGTTGCCACCGGGGCAGTCGCCGTCCTCGTCGTTGTAGCACGACGAGAGGGCAAAGGCGCACACCAGCGGCAAAGCCAGCAGGGCGTATCTCAAAAAGTATGCGTATGTTTTCATAAAATGTCTTTTTTTCGGTTCATCACATCGGCAGGACTTCCGGGTCAAGTCCCTCCCAGTCTTTCACATAAACGTTGGCTCTCAGCTCTTCATCGCCGGGTATGTCGCCGCCGAGCGAGTAAACGCCAGTCACGTTCACCTTATATATATTGTTGCGCACGATGGCGTATTCCATCACGCCGTTGGTTGTATCGTCGTTGTTATTGCTGTGGCGCAGCCACCAGATGTAGTAGCACTGGCTGTTAAAGTATGTGCGCAAGCGTTCGCCGCTGCTTGCGTAAAGCAGTTTGCGCGTATTCTTTTCGCCTTGATTTATCTTTGGGCCGTTGTCAGGATCTTCAACAACTCCAAGCTCTGTGTTGAGATACTTAGTCCACGTAGTCACGGCATCAACAGTGAAATCTCCATTCTGGTTTGTCCTCAGATATTTGGCGTATCCTGTCGGGTCGCTCAGTTCATCAGCAAACGCTGTGACATCACCCCAACTTCCGCATTCTTTTATTCGCTCTTCAACATACTGTGCAAAGTTCGGCTGACTGTTAAGTGCGCCCATCATGCCGGTAAGCGTGGCGTACAACGTACCGTCATAACTGAAGAATGTTGGTTTCTTTTCCTTGTCATAACCGACAAGACCATCCGGAATAAACTCAGCCTTGAACACGATTCCAGTATTATATCTCCTTGCAGTTTCCGCGCTCGATGTTGTGTTTTCAAGGGTATAACCGACGCGCTTCCATCTTAGGCCATCGCCGCGTTCCTCCATATCTGTTCCCGGTTGGCAATACCTTGCCCAATCTTCCGGGTCATCGGAGCGTGATGGATAATATGTGCCAGGGACGTAAAGGCCTTCTGCGTTTACCTTCTGCCCTTTAACGGTGAAAGGAAATTGCTGCAAGTCAGCGTTGGCTGCCGTCTTGTCTTTCGTCCACGGGTCAAGCACATATTTTGTGGCAACATTATTTCCGTCGGTGGTTTCATCTCCAAGATATTCCACGCCTTCACCGATTACCAGGTCTACGGTAGCATCATCGGCAACACGCTTCAACAGGAAAGAACCAGCATTGAAACGGTTTACGATTGTTGCACCGGTTATTTCTATGGTTGCGCCATTGTATTGCGGATCTCCACAATCATAAGAAGCCAAAGCATTGTAATCCACACGCGCCGCCATACGTTCCACGTTGACTGTGACCTGTGCCGGATTTTCCGATGTGCAGTCACTCGTCAAGTGTAGCGGCTCAGCCGGTTCTGATGCTGATGCCATGAGAAAGTTGCTGTACTGTCCGTTGTTTTCATCCCAAGCCTTTTGCAATATCTTGTCACGCACACCGCCAAGGTTGGTAATCGAGCTCCACCATTCTTCATCGCCGGGATTGGCTACCACGATTATGTTATAGTCGCCATAATCAAGGTCGGCCGGCTGTGCTTCGGTGGTATATACCGCATCATAGCCGGCTGTGCCCGTCTGGCGTGTCAATTGTGAAAACCTAACAGCTGTAACCGGTGTGGAGGCTGCTCCGCCTACCTTCACGTCGCCATCAAACAGGAAAGCAACAGCCGAACTGACTGAGTTTTCGTCAGTACCGTCTGTTTCCTGTCCGGCTTCCGAACCGTCACCATTCTCGCCACCTGACGGATTGGAGCGTGTGCCCTGCACTCCGCCAAGTCCGAAGCTCAACTGTATATATGTCGTACCGGCACCCGCCTGTCCTCCATTGTCGGGCGGACATTCCATGTCGTCGCTCATGCTGCACGACGCTGTTACCAGCATCAATGCCAGACAGAGGGCGGAGCCTAACCATTTATATTTATCATGTTTCATAGATTCACTTTTTAAGGAATTATCTTTTTAGGAGGGAAGGAGTTTTCTTTCAGGAGGGAAGGAGTAAGGAGGTAAGGAGTAAGTAGAAATGACTTTTTCTTTGTAGTTAAAGGAGTTTTTCGCTTTGCTCAAGGAAACTCTCACTTCGCTACGCTCCGTTAGGAGTTAAAGCCAAATGCCTTGTTGGTTGCTCTCTAAGGCAAATCTCCTCGTCTGCTTGTCACTTGTCAACTTGTCTGCTAAACATATCTCCTTGTCTGCTCGTTTCTCGTCAACTTGTCGACTAAATATATATCCTCGTCTGCTTGTCGACTTTCTTAAGAGCCTCACTTTTTCACCTTCTCACCCTTTCACCTTTTCACTTTGATTACAGTTCTTGCCATTGTATGCGCTTGCTCCAGCCGAGCACGCTGATACTGATGTTGATGTACTCGAGCTTGTCGCCGCGCAGGAATACGGTTATCTGGTAGTCGTACCCGCGGTCGAGGAATTCCTGCTCAGAGTATGCATGGAGTTCGTCGCTGGTGCGCAAGCGAGAGAGAATGTCGGGCAGGTTGAGGTTAGCCACGATTATACCCGTCTCTTTGTTGCGGATGTACAGATGTCCGTCGTTTTCTGCGTTGTCATGATAAATAAGGCGCGAGGTCATAAAGTCGGCATGGCCAATCTTTCCTACACCTTCTATCACATCGCCGTCGCCGGGCGAGGTGGGCGGCGTGCGGTCATCAGAGTTCCATGTTGAGTAAGGGGTGTAGATCACGGGGTCGGTCTCGTCGAGCGCGTTGTCCCAGAGTATGCGCGAGTTGTGGTCTGTTATGTACATGTCATATTTTGCGATGTCCATCACGGTCGGATCGTCAAGCTCGCGCAGGGCCACGTTGATGTGCTTGGTGTCACGCACGAGTGGCACTGTGGCATACGCCGCACGGTTGCTGCTCATCGGATACACCTCTACCGGGTCGGTCATCATTCCGTGCCACAGCGTGTCCAGCGGCAGACCGTTGTTCTCGATGGAATAATAGGTCGCTCCATCCGGGCCGGTCACAGTGGCGCCTTTATCGAGGTTTATCTCGAGGCTCTGCATCGATGCGCCTGCGGCCATGTCGTTGCGCACGAACTTTGCGCGCGTCGTCTCCAACATGTCGGCATAAGGACGTTGCCCCGCCAGCGCGATAAACTGGTAGTGGCCCGGCGCAAGGTCGGTTATGTGCATTGCGTAACCCGGATCGCTGAGCGGTGATACTCCGCCCACATTGCTCTCCTCTTGTGTTTTCACAAGGTTGCCATCCTCATCGAAGATGTAGAGGGTGACAGAACCTACATGGTCGTTGAACATGTCAGCACGTTGCAGGTTGTAGTCGTACTTGAAGTTGACGTAAAGTCCATAGGGGCAGTCGTCAAGGTCTTGTTCCATCATGTCGCACGACGCCATCACTCCTGTGCCTGCCGCCATGACGGCCAACATGTACAAATGTTTTATTAAGCGTTTCATATCTTGATGTATTTATAATTATTCAGTAGTTAAAGGAGTTTTCTTTTAGGAGTTAAAGGAGTTATCACTTCGCTCCGCTCCGTTAGGAGTTAAAGTCAAATGCCTTGTTGGTTGTTCTCTAAGGCAAATTTCCTTGTCTGCTCGTCACTTGTCTACTTGTCTGCTAAACATATCTCCTTGTTGACTAAACATCTCACCTTCTCACTTTTTCACCTTCTCACCTTTTTATATATAGTGCCAATATACTTGGTCGTTGTTTTCTTCATTGATAATCGGGCGTTTGTCCGATTGTTGTTGGACCTCTTCGAGGCCCTCTCCTCTTTTCATTCCTTATACCGCAAGTTGCGTTCCCTACGGTCACTCCACATGCGGTTAAGCATAGTTCGACGTCTCTGACGCCGGGAAAGACATTCTACATCACACCTAATGATTTATTTACTTATCGTTTCTTATTATTTCAAGCTGCAAGCCTTAAAACCGCGGCTCACGAGTTTTTTTGAAATCCCGGTGGCGTCGTCACGACGCCGCCGGAATCAAAAGTGAATATAATGTTTGAATGATCTAATAGATCCAAAGTTGAATTAGAGTTCTGCTTCCTGAGTACGAACAGCCCATGAGAGGACGTTAATCTGTACTGCAATCCAAGACTCAACAGGGTCATCATAACTTCCTGGTACTTCAGGAACTTCAGGATAACCGATTTGAGAAACACCCGTAACATTAATCTGATACCAGTTGTTACGCAGAACACCCCAACGACCAAGCCAATTCTGTTCCGCATTTGGAGTAGGATAAGACTCAGTCTGATCAGAAGCTAAATTCCAAGGAGTTTGACTTTCATCAAAATGACGGATCATTACAGGATAATATGAACGACCTCCTTTATAATAAGCAATGTTTAAATCCTCGCTAATTGCTGTAACAATTGCATTATTATTAGCATCCTGAAGTGCCGCAGGAACACCATCTGCAAACTTTGCAGCACCATCATCATTTACACTTATCTCAGTAACCGTAAGATAACCACCCGTTGAAACCTTTGAATCGAACGTTACATCAAGATCACTTTCACCAATCTCGACACCTGGGCCAGTCATAGTTGCGTTATTAATTGCAGCCGCAATTGTAGCATTTTCCAAATAAGCTTTCTTTACAAGCGCTTCAACATCTTCCTTTCCGTCGTAAATTGTTGATGTATTTCCCCTGACAGTATAGAAATCATGAGAAGTGCCATCTGCGCCAGCCAACTCAAGGTCCGCCGCAACAACAACTCTTGTCGTCTGATTCTGTATCATGTTTGCAACATTGAACGTATTTTCAAAGCAATAAAGAGGATTAGTATCGCCCGTAAGAGTCAAAGTCGAAGGAACACCACCTTCAAGCATTGTGAAAGGAGTCTGTCCGTAATCTTGACCATTGTAATTCGGGTCTATTCCCCAATAAGTACGATACAAGCCTGTTGCAACTGGATTAGAACCAACAAAACGGTAATCATTTACACCTGCATCTGTTGACTTATATTCCCACCATGCTGTTTGTGGATTTACGTTACGTACAAGATAAGTGCTATTGTTTGTTACATCAAGCGTCCACCCCGCGATTGAATAAGTCAATGGTGACGTACCGCTCGTTGTACCCGTCACAGTAACTTTTGCGACAGCTCTCTCAACATAAATGTTAGCTGCAGGTTCAAGCCTCTCGGCTTCAGCCTGTGTAGAGTAGATGTTATCCGGGTCTACAACAGAGAATGTAGAAACAGTACCACCTGTCGGGGCAGAAGTTCCACCTGGTGCGGAGAACAACGGAGCATTAGTCATAAGGAAATTGCCGTCATCGCTGCGGTTGGCAATTGTTGCAATATCAGGACTTATTGCTGTAGAAGTCAGCGTAGCCAATGTTGTGTTCCCGCTAAGCGAATTACCGCAATATTGCCATCCCGTAGTTTCATTTGTACCTTCATTTACAACACCACTGCCGTTAAGGATAACAAAAGCATAAATATTGCCACTAACAGACGGACGGGTTATCTCCTTGATTATTCTGCTTGAAGTTGTAATATTGCTTCCTTCCTGCCTATCATTCCATGTGCCTAATTCATCCGTTAGAGAATATGCACTTTGGAATGTAGCAGAACTTTCACTTGAACCAGCGAAAAGCAGCAAATAACCATTATTTACATTATACTCAACGGCCTCACCATTGCTAAAATCATCATTAGCTCGTGAAGAGGGCTGCGTCGGCAGATTAATAGCCAGACTGACATAGCCGGGTTCTCCTGCCGGGACGATACCGCCTTGGCCGTTGTCCACGACGTCATCGCTTGAGCATGCTCCCAACGTTAGCGCTGCAAACGCGAGGGCAAAAAATTTGTACTTTTTCATTGTTTAATAATTTAGTTTGGTTGATTAATAATTATATAAATTGGTAAAATTATTATTGATATGGCAAATGGGCCTAAGGCCAATGAGCCTAATAAGGCTGATAAGCCAAATGAGACCTATAGCCGGCAGGGAGCGGGCTTATGGGTTAGATTAGCCCGACAGCCCCACCGTCTCATTTTCTCACCTTCTACATGTTGTCAAGGTTGGTCTTTGCCTCGCTTACTCCTGCCTGGGCAGCCTGGTTGTACAGTCGGCGTGCCTCGTCGTAATCACCTTTCAGCTGGGCGTAGGCAGCACGGGCGTTGAGGGCCTGCGGGCTGTTGCCGGCCTTGTCAAGATAGGGCTTTGCGCCGTCGGCGTCGCCTGCGTTAAGACGTGTACAAGCGGCGTTCAGGTTTGCCGTAGCGTCGCCGGGGTACATGCGCACAGCCACTTCCATCACCTCGTTAAACTCTGCCGAGCCGGGTTCGTACGTCTGGGCAACAAGGAACATTTCCTCGAGAGAGAGCTGCTGCGGCTTGGTCTTGATTATCTGCTTTGCCTCCTCGACATTAAACGGACGGATGACGTAGTTCACCCGGTAGTCAGAACGGCGCAACGCTGGATACCATGTGTCAAGCATAAAGCGGTAGTCCTTAGGATATTCGCGCTTGATTTTCCACTCGCGGGCGTCGGGATTGAGCTTGTCGTCGTCGATTATCGCAAGTATCGCGTCCTTGTTGTCAAGGTTGCTGTCACGCAGGTAGGCGATGAGTCCGTCCCAGTTTTCGGCCGTATGCGATACGGTGAACAGTTTGTCGTCAAGCGCTACAAGGTTGCGAACATAGTCCTTGAGGGTCTTCGCACGTTCGCGCGCCAGATAGTCGTTGTGGTCGTACGGGCTTTCGGGCGAGGCGTAGCCGTGAATGTCTATGCTGCTTATCGTCAGGTTGTTGTCCTGCTTCACCATGTTTATGGTGTTGATAATGCTGTCAAGCTCGGCGGGGTTGCGCCTGTAGTCGGCGTGCAGCTCGGTACGGTCGACGGGGAAGTCGATATACGCCGTCTTGTCAATATGCCTTTCCTTGCGGGCCTCGGCAGCGGGGCGTACGAAAGCCATGAGCGGTTTGCGCGTACGCTTCAGCAAGTAGTTGTTGCCGTCAATGCTGTCACCGCAACCGCAGAGGTCCTCAAATATCTCGACATCATAGTCGGAAACGACGTCTTCAAGCGGGGCGGCGCCCTGATATGCCACTGTCTGCGGCTTGCCGTTGCGCCTTCTTACCACCAGCGCGCGCTCGTCAACGTCTTTCTTCATGTCGCCACGCTCATACATTATCTGCTGACGGCGGCCGTTAATTACTATCTCGGGCATTTCCACCTGACCTTCTTTAGTCTTTATCACTGGGGTATAGACCAGTCTTGTATTCGTAGGAAGGTCGAGCGAGTCGAGATTAAGTTTCATGTTCAGCATGACATACCCGCCGTCGCGCGTCACGCTGACATCCTCTACGCCTATTCCGCGGTTGGCCATGCGCGTCTGCGACAGTGCCGGCAGGCATGCCATTGCGGCCATTGCGAGGAGGGATATATATCTTCGATTATTCATAGTTGTCATTTTTTTGTGGAGTTAATTCAGCAGGGTTGAGAGGGCAAATAGGCCTGATGAGCCAGATAGGCCGGATAAGAGCAATAGCCGGCGAGGCATATTTTCTTAATTCTTAACCCTTAATTCTTAATTTCTTAACTCTTAATTCTTAATTAGAATATGTACAGCACGCTTAACGCAAGCTTCGTCGGGCCGAAGTAATTGGTGTGGTCGGACTTCAGTCTCTCTCCACACTCGCCGCAACGGAACTTGTCGTACTGGATATAATCGTAGCCTACGCCGAGCGAAGCCTCGATGTTCCAGTGCTTGGACAGGGGCCATTGATAACCCGCCGTGATTCCTCCGCCGGCATACCAGCCCTCGTAGCGGTGGTCCTCAAGCTCGTTAAACACTCCGAACGGTAAGTCGACGCTACCCATGTTGAACTGTCCGCCCATGAGGTGTGCACCGATAAACCATCCGTTAAAACTCTGGCAGAACCAATAACGATACTCGGGCATGAGCGTCCAATGGCGCAAGCTGGACTGGTCGCCGCCCGACTGCTTCCACGGATTGAGGCCGTAAAAGAGCTGTACGGTATGTTTCTTGCCGACAGATGCCTCAACACCTATATTAGGCGTAGTGGTCGCCCAATATAAAGCATTGGTCTTAAGAGCGATTTTCTGGCCGTATGCCGCCGTCAGGGCCGACATCGCCAGAACCGCGCATATAAGTAACTTCCTTGTCATAATATATTGGATTTAATATTTCATTTACTGCTACTATACCCCGATTATCAAGAAGAGGAAATCCCTTTGACAACTATGCGGTAAAATGAAAAAGTCGTTAAGTCAACTATCCATCCGTCACACGATAAGCCCGAGGATGCTTCCGTTCCGAGACCACGGCATGCAATAATGCGTTGGTTATTTTAATTTGTATTTTGATCGGCATGCCGGCGTTTGTCATATTCCAGTCTTGCTGCCGTAAGTATTAGTCTGTTTTTGTTGTATATGCCCTTATCGTTTTGGTAATAACAATATACTAAGACATACTTGAGAATTAATTACGCTATTAATTAATTGTGTTTTTATTGATGGGAGCAAATTTATAAAAATTTAATCACAAAATTTACCCCCCCCGGTTAAAATTCCCTAACTAACGTAACGAAAGCTTAAAGCAACATGGAATTTTAGCGGTTAGGAACTACATAACCACTTAATAATCAACAAATTATAAAATTTAAAAAATTTTCAGTTGACAAAACACTTGAGTGTTATTACTTTGTTTACACCAATACCATATCCTGCAAAAACATAACCGTTTTCCGTACGCAATGGCGGTTGAAACCTACCGCATTACAAAAGGCCATCAAACGGGCGCTAAAAGGCCGCCTTTCGCAAGGCAAAAAACGGTCTTTTACAAACTAAAAGACGGCCTTTCGGAAACGCTGCCGCCGTCAGTCAGTTGAAAATAAGCCTGAAAGTGGTAAGCCCGCTATGCTTGTCGGTTACGAGAGAGATGAATCCGTTGCTTACGCGCATTATCTGACGGGAGATAGACAGGCCTATGCCGCTGCCCTCCTTTTTCGTAGTAAAGAACGGTATGAAGATGTGGGCGGCCACGTCGTCAGGTATGATGTCGCCGTCGTCGACTACGTCTATTATCACGGTATCGCCCTCGCCGGTGTACGCGTTTAGCCATATATGGCCGCCTTCGCCCACAGCCTCGGCGGCGTTTTTTAGCAAGTTGGACACCACCCGGCTTATCAAGCCCTCGTCGGCATACACCAGAAGGTCGTCAGGCTCTACCTTTATTATAATAGAGCAGCCACGACTGAACAACGGCTCGGACAGGCGCGACATGCGCTCAAGGAACGGTTTGACGTAAAACAGCTTGGGCACCGGCGTAGGCACGTGCGTGAATTTACGGTAGTTCTCAACGAAACGTATAAGCTCCTTGCTTGTCCGGTTGATCACGTTAAGGCCCTCGCGCCGCTCGCCCTCGGGTCGTTCGAGCAGTGTCTCGCTTAACGACACGATGGGCGTAACTGTGTTCATTATCTCATGCGTGAGCACACGTATCAGCTTAACCCACGAGTCTGTCTCCTGGTTAGCCAGCTCGCCCTTGATGTCGCTCAGCGCTACAATCCTCACCTTGCGGCCGCGCAGCTCGGTGTATGTCTCGCGCGACGACAGGTTTTTCATGCTTTCCTTCACCTGGTCAAGGTGGGTTATCACGTCTCTCTGCAACAACCTCAGCGCGGCACGGTTGCTGCGAAGCACCACCCCACGGCTGTCGTCAACCACGAGTATGCCCGTATCCACCGAGTCGAGTATCAGCTCAAAGTACTTCTCACGCTCAATCTGCTCGTCGCGGGCGTGCCGCAGTATGTCCTTCACCCTGTTCAGCGAGGCGTTAAGCAGCTTGTCGTCGTCGGTGCGGCCACTTTCGGGAAAGTGGAAGGTATAGTCTCCGTTGTCAAGGGCGTTGAACATGAACGCTACCTTGCGCACCGTGCCCTTATATCGCCGCCTCAGATAAAGGCAGCACAAGGCCAGAACGACTACCGCGACGGACAGGATGATTACGCTAAAGTCCATACTTCTTAATCTTATTGTACAGCGTCTGCCGTGAGACACCAAGCCTCGAGGCCACCAGCGACATGTTGCCTTCACACTCGCGCAGGGTCTTTTCTATGAGCCTGCGTTCCATTTCGTCAATGGTCTGCACCTCGTCGAGCGGCTTTTCCGCGGCCGCCGTGTTGCCGTCGATGTCCTGTTCGTCTATCATACGGCCGTCACCCAGGATAACGGCCTTCTCTACCGAGTGTTGCAGCTCACGTATGTTTCCGTACCACGGCAGACCGGCAATCTTGCGTTCGGCCGCCGGCGTGAAATCCATGCGCGGCTTGTTGTACATCGTAACGTAGCGGTCGAGAAACATACGGGCCAGCGCCGGAATGTCCTCACGCCGCTCGCGCAGAGGCGGCAGGTGCAGGTGTATGGTGTTGATACGGTACAGCAGGTCTTCACGAAACTCTCCCGAGGCCACCATCCGGCGCAGGTCGCGGTTGGTGGCGCAGACCAGCCGCACGTCGATGGGTATCTGGCGACTGCCGCCCACACGCACAATGCTGCGCCGCTGCAGGGCGGTAAGCAGTTTGGCCTGCAACGAGTAGCCGAGATTGCCGATTTCGTCGAGGAAAAGGGTGCCGCCCTCCGCCAGTTCGAACATACCTTCCTTGTCGGCCTTGGCGTCGGTAAACGCGCCCTTGACGTAGCCGAACAGCTCGCTCTCAAACAGCGTCTCGGCCACCGCGCCCATGTCTATCGTGACCAGGCGCCTGTCACGCCGCAGCGACAGACGGTGTATCTCGTTGGTAAGAACTTCCTTTCCCGTGCCGTTCTCGCCCGTTATAAGGATGTTGGCATCGGTAGCCGCCACCTTCTCGACCATGGCTTTCAGCTCCTGCATGCACGGCGACTGGCCCCAGAACATGCCGCCTCCGCCAGCCTTGACGGCGGCCTTTGTGCCGGCAGTCTTGCGGTAGGCGTCGGTCAGGGCGGCCACGAGCTTGGCGTTGTCAAACGGCTTCACGACAAAGTCGGCGGCGCCTTCCTTGAGTCCCGTCACGGCCAGCTGGATGTCGGCATAGGCCGTAAAGAGCACCACCTGGGCCTGTGGTCTGAGCTTCTTAACCTGCCTCAGCCAGTAAAGTCCCTCGTTGCCGCTGTTCATTCCGCTGCGGAAGTTCATGTCGAGCAGCACAACGTCGGGCCTGTCCTCACGCAGGCGGGCAGGTATATTGTCGGGACTGGCAATGGCGACGATGGTCTCGAAGTAGTCTTCGAGCAGCATTTTCACCGTCGCCAGTATGTTGCGGTTGTCGTCAACCACAAGAATTGTTCCTTGTTTCATCGTAATGCAAAATTAATCCGTTATGCCGAGAAATGCAAGCGAGTGTCTATTTTTTGGACAATTTTAGAGGGGTAGCAAGCTCGCAATTAAAAATTAACAAGTAAAAAGTAAATGAATGTTCACACAACGAACATTCATTTAGTAGTTAAAGGAGTTAAAGTAGTTACCGTTCGCTCCGCTCACTAAGGAGTTAAAGACAAATGCCTTGCCTGCTTATGCACGATTAACGGTAGTGCAGATGTTTGCGGATGTTGATAAAAAGTAAAACGTATTATGATGTTCGGGTTATTTAATAGGGCGTCGGAGACGTCCAACCATGCTTAACCGCTGGTGGAGTGAGCGTAGCGAACGTCACCTGCGGTAGCATCGTACTACTTATATCGGCCTCGAAGGGGTCGAACTATGGCGGTCGTTGGACCTCTTCGAGGCCCATTACTCTTGGCTTATATTGCTGCAGGTTACGCTCCGCTCCACCAGCAGTTAAGCATGGTTGGACGTCTTCGACGCCCTTTCTATAGGCATCCTTACCCATAATTTTTGACACATCCATAACCCGTTGACTATCAAGATGTTACCCTGAGCATTGCAAAAGATGGCCTTTTGCAGCATAAAAGGCCGTCTTTCAGCGCGTAAAAGACGGCAAACCGCAAGGCAAAAGACGGTCTTTCGCAAACCCGAATAATTGATACGGCGATGACTACGAACGGATACGGGCAAACATCAGGTCACTGTCCAAATTTTAGACAGCCACTGTCTAATAATTGGACAACAGCCTGATGGCCACAAAGCGCTATCACGTTGATAATCAGCGATATAGCTGTTTTGGCACGGTTTTGGCTATATTTAAGGCGTATGAACAGACGAATTGCCATAATTTTAACAGCCCTCGCAGTTCCGACTGCGGTACTCGCCCAGGCGGAATGGTCCATGCGGCAGTGTATCAGCTACGCCGTGGAACATTCGACAGAGGTCGGGCGGCAGAAGATTGAGCAGCGGCAGGCACTCACCGACTACCGCACGTCGCTGCTCGACTTCCTGCCCAGCGTGTCGGCACAGGTGGGCGGACAGTACAACTGGGGACGTAACATCGACCCTGAGACCAATACATATAATAATGTAACGACGTTTAACAACAACTATTCGCTAAGCGCGTCGCTGCCGATATTCGACGGCGGACAGACGTGGAACGCCTTTCGCAAGGCCAGACTGGCCAAGAACACGTCGGCAACGGCCGTGCAGAAGGCGCGCGACTACAAGGCGATAGACGTAATGCAGAAGTTTATCGACGCGGCGTATGCCATCGAGTCGATAAAGCTCATGCGCCGTAAGCTCGACGACTCGCAGGCGCTACTCAGGAAAACGCGCCGCCTTTACGAGCTTGGCGAGAAGAGCCGGCCCGACGTTGTGCAGATGGAGAGCCAGGTGGCGGAGGACGACTACAACCTGCTCCACCAGCAGAACCTCGCCCGCACGGCGCTGCTCTCGCTGAAGTCGGCCATGAACTACCCCACGGAAGATACTCTCTCGATAGACTGCTCGATAGCAGCGCTCACCCCCACCCTGCCCTTCGGACTTACCGTCAGCGAACAGGCGGTAAACTCGAAGCCTGGCATAGTGATGGCCGAGGCCGACGCCGAGAAGGCGCGTCTTGACTGGAAGATACAGCGGGCGGCGCTGCTGCCGTCGCTGTATC